>ENA-UEOR01001214-UEOR01001214.1-human-gut-metagenome-genome-assembly--contig:-NODE-1214-length-15408-cov-5.622856_pt1 | contig 15408 bp, 14 predicted proteins | sample MGYA00242887_ERZ507890 | MGnify/ENA primary metagenome ERZ507890 (study PRJEB26167, sample SAMN06115431) | human gut metagenome | host: Homo sapiens | place: China:Guizhou | collected 2014-10-21...
TTAAAAGTCTGCGTGGAAACGGAGGAATTATTCCTCGTCCTCGTCAAACAGCAGCTCCATGAACTGCTCGTAGACCGCCTCCAGCTCCTCGTCGGAGTCCAGCGTGGAGAGCAGATCCTCGCCATCCTCGTGGATGACCTTCAGGATCACCAGACCGTTGTCGGGATCATCCTCATTTTCCCCCTCGGTCTCGGCGGGGAAGAAGGCCTGATACATCTGGCCGTTATACTCCAGAGCGTCTACAAATTCCAAAACCAGCTCTTTTCCGTCCTCGTCGGTCACGGTAATAAAGGTGGGGCCGAAATCTTCACTCATCTTTGTATACCCTTTCTCGTGTTGTCTGTCCCTCCGGGGAAGGATTGCCCTTATTGTAACGGAAGAAAACGATGATTGCAAGAGCGAAAACCGTGAAAAAGCAGCGAAGTACGAAAGTTATGTGACAGAAATTTTTGGAAAAATTTGGTAAAATCCATGGAAGCGGAAACTTTTCACCGGTTGAATCCGACATTTTCGCAGTTGACAGGGGATGATATAATGGACTTGATAATGGTGTATTGTGGGTTGGTTTCCTGAAGGGAAACCGCCTTGTGGATCACAAAAGGAGGTTCCAAGTTGGAGGAAAGAAGAAACACACATCCCCAGGGGGCGGATCATTCCCGCAAACGGCGGAAGGTCCGGCCCGGTCATGTGGCGGGCGGCGTTGTGATGACGGTCTTTACCCTGGTCCTGATCGGCGTCTGCACAACGCTCATGCTGCTGGGGATTTTCATGAGGTATGTGAATACATCTCTGCTGCCGACGCTGGAGGTCCGGGCGGAGGACTACACCATGTCCCAGAGCTCCGTGGTCTATTATCAGGACAAGGAGAGCGGTCAGTGGGTGGAGTTCCAGAAGGTCCACGGGCAGGAGAACCGTGTCCTGATCGACATCGACGATATGTCCCCCTACCTGTGGCAGGCAGCGGTGTCCATTGAGGACGAGCGTTTTTTCAGTCACCATGGTGTAGACTGGAAGCGGACCCTGGGCGCTACGCTGCTGACCCTCACCGGCAGCAACGATAGCTACGGCGGCTCCACCATCACCCAGCAGATGCTGAAAAACATGACCGGCGAGAATCAGAATACCATCAACCGCAAGGTCAAGGAGATCTTCCGGGCGCTGGAATTTGAAAAGAACAACACGAAAAGCCAGATTCTGGAGCTGTACCTGAATATGATCTATTTGGGCAGCGGCTGCGGCGGCGTGGAGACGGCAGCGGAATACTACTTCGGCAAGTCCGCCAAGGACCTGACGGCGGCGGAGAGCGCCTGTATCATCGCCATCACCAACAACCCGTCCCTCTACAACCCCAAATATGAACGGACCTACACCCGGAAGGACGGCACCACCGTCACTCCCCGGCAGCTGAACAAGAAGCGCCAGGAGCTGATCCTGGACAAGATGTCTAAGGTCATCAATCCCGATACCGGCAAGCCCTATCTGACAAAAGAGGAGTGCGAAGCCGCCAAGGCGGAGCCTTTGAACTTCACAGATACCTCCGGAGACGCCAGCGAGCTGGTCAAGACCGACGGTATCGAGATCAACAATTGGTTTGTGGAGCAGCTCATCAAGGATGTGACCACAGATCTGGCTCAGGCCAAGAGCATTTCTTATGAAGCGGCCCAGCGGCTGGTGAACAACAGCGGCTATCAGATCTATTGCACCATGGACCCGGATATCCAGAAGATCGCGGAGGATGTCTACGCAGATCTGAGCAATTTGAATGTACACTCTGCCAAGGGCCACCAACTGCAATCCGGTATCACCATCATGGACCCCTATACCGGCAACATCGTGGGTATGGTGGGCGCCATGGGCCCCAAGACCCAGAATCTGGTGGACAACTATGCGGTCCAGAAGCATCAGGTTGGTTCTTCTATCAAGCCGCTGACGGTGTATTCCGCAGCGCTGGACGCCGGTGCTGTGACACCGGCCACCACCTTTGATAACTACCCCGTGGAGCTTATGAACAATTCTCCCTGGCCTAAGAACTCCCCCAATACCTACACTGGCTGGACCATGATCGGCGAGGGCGTCCGGCGTTCCATCAACACCATCGCCGTTCAGACCGTGGAGGCGCTGGGTGTGGCGGAGTCCTACGCTTACGCCACGGAGAAGCTGGGCCTCAGCCTGGTGCCGGAGGATATGGCCGTTTCCCCGCTGGCCATGGGCGGTCTGACCTATGGCCTGAGCACTGTGGAGATGGCAGCGGCCTTCTCTGCCTTTGCCAACAGCGGCGTTTACAATTCGCCCAAGATGTATACCGAGGTCCGGGACAGCAACGGTGAGACCGTGCTGAAAAACGAGGGCGAGACCCATGTGGCCATGAAGGAGACCACGGCCTACTTCATGAACCAGATGCTTACCAGCGTGGTGAACGCCGGTACCGGTACCTCCGCCAAGTTCAGCGGCATGACCATCGCGGGCAAGACCGGTACCACGGATAACTCCAAGACCCGCTATTTCGTAGGCTATACCCCCTATTACTGCGCCGCCGTGTGGACGGGCTATCCCAAGACCAACGAGAAGATCTCCGCCTCCGGCAACCCGGCCATTACCATGTGGAAGCCGGTCATGCAGAAGATCCATGAACATCTGGAGAATAAGAGCTTTGCAAAGCCTGCCAGCGGCCTGGAGCAGGTGACGGTCTGCGCCGACAGCGGCCTGCGGTGTACCGACGCCTGCCTTTCCGACATCCGGGGCAGCCGGGCGGTTCAGGTCACGGTGGCGGCAGGCACGGCTCCCACGGAGAGCTGCAATCTCCACACCTTTGTGGATTACTGCACCGAGGGCAAGTGCGTTGCCACCGATAGCTGTCCCTCCTCTGCCGTTAAGCAGGTGGGTGTGCTGGACTTTGAACGGACCGAGTATTTCAAGGCGGACGGCACCCGCTATGCGTCCATCGCCACCGACAGCGCCAAGAATCCGGACAAGATGTTCCATCTGATTGAGATGAAGCGGGCCATTGGTCTGGAGCCCACGCCTACGGCAAGTGGCGGAGAGACCTACCCGGAGGTCATCGGCTGTCCGGCCCATGCCGGCATGACACCGGTGGACCCGGATCACCCCGGCGGTGGCGCTGATGATCCCAATGATCCCAACTACAGCCCGTCGGTCGACGATCCCAGCGGCGGCTTCGGGGACGCGAACCTGCCTGACGATCCAACCGGCGGCATCGTGATCCCGTCGGAGCCTCCGGCCCCGGAGGACCCCAGCGGCGGCTTCGGAGACGCCGGTATGTGGGCGGCCAATCTGTTCAATCGGAACTGAGACAGAGCGCGCAAGATCATATAGCTGATACACCCCCAGACCGGAGACTCCGGTCTGGGGGTGCTGCTTGAAGAACCGATATGCGGTGTCGCTTTGGGTTTCTCTTTCAGATCCTCTGAAAAACAAGAGGACGGAACTGCCGGGAGCACAAAGCTGAATTGGGAGAAAAAAGACCCCCAGAAGCATTGCTTCTGGGGGTTGTCAGCTTATTTGCGGGGGCCGCCCTCCAGCCATTTCAGGTCATAGGGCTCAAAGACAACCTTCTCATAGGCGGGGACGTCCATCACCACGCCGGTCCAGTCGGAATGGATCTCGCCGGTCTGCTTGATGAGGATGTCATAGAGAATATCATAGGTAACGCCGTCAGCGGGATCGGTCTCCACGATGGTGGAGTAGGGCAGGGTCTTGTGATAGGTCAGCTCCATGCCCTTGTAGTCGAAGTGGAAGCCGCAGCGCATCCGGCAGCCGTCCAGACCGGTGTATTCCGCGATCTCCTTCAGATCGTGCAGGATCTTGTCCGGCTCGTAGAGGTTTTCGGGAGTGGTGGCAGTGTAGTCAAAGCGGAACTGGATGTTGGCGCCGGGAAGCTTGCGGAAGCGCTCAATGAAGGGGATCAGGTTCTCCTTGGGATAATCCTTGTAGAGAACGCAGTTGATCCGGAAGGGTACCGGCAGCCGGGTCAGCAGCGAGTCATTGGACTCCACCACATAGTGCTGCATGTGGCGGGATACATTGATGCAGGTGATCTTGTACTTATTCCGCTCCGCGAAGGCCAGAATGTCCTCCTCCGTCTGGCATTTGGAGACGGGCAGAGTGGTGTTGATGAACACCCGGTGGGTAGTGGGGATCTCATCCAGCATGATCTGGAGCTTTTCAATGTCGGCAAAGGGCTCGCCGCCGGTAAAGACGAAATCGCATTTGGGGGTGATGGCATCCATCCGGCGGATGCTCTGGACAATCTTCTCCAGAGAGAAGCCGGTCATGTCCCCGTATTCTTCCTTATTGATACAGAAGGGGCAGTGGTTTTTGCAGTCGTAGGGGACGAAGATGGTGACGGTAGCGCCGCCTTCCCTTGTTTTGTATGGATGATTCATGATGATCGATCGGCCTTTCCTATTTATAGATGGTAGATCAAGGCGGGAAACAACGGTCCCCGCCCCGAGTAGACATATATTCGTACATACGGATAATTATTTTAATATATTTTTAACAAACGGTCAAGTGAAAAACAGAAAAAAGAATAAAAGACTGTGTTTTTCCGTCGGCAAGGGTGTACAGGCTATGGGGATAATGCTATAATAACCCTGATTTCCGGCTGGCGGAGACAGACTCCGCCGGTCCGGTCTGAAGCTGTTTTTTTCGGAAAGGAGGGAATGGGATGCAGGAACTGTTTTCTGCGCTGTCCCTGTGGCTGAGTGCCCATCCTCTGATTACCGGCTGGTACACGGCCATTGCACGGCTGCTGTTTCCGGTGCTTTCGGCGCTGATTCTGGTGCGGGCCATCCGGTCCCTGCTGCGAATCCCCCACACGCCGGAGGTCTGGGCCCAGTTGAGCCTGCCCGGCGGCGGCAGTATCCCCCTGACCCACTGGGAAAATATTCTGGGGCGGGGTAAATCCGCCGATGCGATTCTGAACTATCCCAGCATCTCCCGGCAGCATGCGGCGCTGTGCCGTAGTGAGGACGGAGCCTGGACGGTGTATGATCTTGGCTCCAAGGGCGGCACCGCCGTCAACGGGACCCCTGTGACAGATCAGGCCCCGGTGAAGCTGGGGGATACCCTGACGCTGGGGGGCGTGCCGCTGGTGTTTCTGCCCCAGACCGTTGGTGAGCGGGAGGAACTGGAAAAGAAGCGGCAGGCGGAGCGGCCCGCCGCCATGTGGCCCTCTTTTTTGTGGCTGACGGTATTTCAGATTTTGACCGCCATTCAGTTAACATTGGCGGCGGGGGAGAAGGCCAGCCCGGTGATCCCCATCTGCTTCCTGACCCTCACGGTGGTCATGTGGCTCTACGCCGCCGCGCTGCGGCTGGGCCGCTGCGTGGGCTTTGAGCTGGAGACCATCGCCTTTTATCTTTCGACGTTATCCCTTGCGGTGACAGCTTCCAGCGCACCGGGGAGCCTTCCCAAGCAGCTTTTGGCCATCGTTCTGGGCATGGGCCTGTTTTTGGCGCTGGGGCTATTCCTGCGGGATCTGGAACGGGTGAAAAAGCGCCGCTGGCTCATGGCTGCCGGGGCCATCGGCCTGTTGGGGATCACGCTGGTGCTGGGCAAGGCTAAATTCGGCGCGACCAACTGGGTCACCTTGGGCGGTATATCCTTCCAGCCTTCGGAGATCGCCAAGATCTGCTATATTTTTGCAGGCTCCGCCACGCTGGAACGGCTGTTCCGCCGCCGGAACCTGGCGCTGTTCATCGTGCTCACCGGCGTGTGCATCGGCCTGCTGGGGCTGATGAGCGACTTCGGCACGGCGGCCATCTTCTTTGTGACCTTCCTGGTCATCGCCTATCTCCGCTCCGGGGACGCCGCAACTCTGGCCCTCATCTGCGGCGGCGCGGCCTTTGGCGCGGGGATCATCGTACAGTTCAAGCCCTATATTCTGAGCCGCTTCGCCGCGTGGGGCCACGCCTGGGAGGCGGCCTCCGGCTCCGGCTATCAGCAGACCCGCACCATGTCGGCGGCGGCCTCCGGCGGACTGTTCGGCATGGGTGCCGGAAACGGCTGGCTGGAGCGTATCCCTGCCGGGGATACGGATCTGGTGTTTGGCATGTTATGCGAGGAATGGGGGCTGGTCATTGCGCTGCTGGCGGTGGCCTGCATCCTGACCTTGGCATGGTTCGCCGTTCGCGCCTCCCGGACTGGCCGATCCAGCTTTTATACCATCGCCGCCTGCGCGGCAGGCTCCCTGCTGGTGTTTCAGACCAGCCTGAATGTGTTCGGCTCCGTGGATCTTCTGCCCCTCACCGGCGTGACCTTCCCCTTCGTGTCCAACGGCGGCTCCGCCATGCTGTCGGCATGGGGGCTGCTGGCGTATCTGAAGGCCATGGACACCCGTGCGGATGCCAGCTTTGCCATCGGCCGGGCGGCGGAGCGGAAACTGGACGAGGAAGCCGCCCGTATGGCGGCACCGGCAGAGGATGCCTTTGAAAAGGAGGACGGTCATGCGGAAGATTGAAAAACGGGCCGTGATCTGCATGGCACTGGCGATTTTGCTGGCGGCGGGGATGAGCGTGTTCCTCATCAAATATTTTGCCGAGGGCGGCAAGTGGGCCTCCTCTGCCTTTAACCGCCATCTGTACGATTCCAACGGCGTGCTGATCTCCGGCACGGTGCTGGACCGGGACGGGGATGTGCTGTCCTCCGTGGAAAACGGCCATCGCACCTACTATGAAAATGAAACCGTCCGCAAGGCCACCCTCCACGCGGTGGGAGACCTGTACGGCAAGATCGGCACCGGCGTTCTCAACGCCTTCGCGGACAAGCTGACCGGCTTTGATCTGGTGAACGGCGCGTTCGGCGCGGAGCGGGGCAGCAATTTGTACCTGACTCTGGACGCCCGGTATAACTACGAGGCGTACAGGGCTTTGGGCGGCCACGCCGGGACGGTGGCGGTGTATAACTACAAGACCGGTGAGATCTTGTGCATGGTGTCGGCGCCCAGCTATGATCCGTTGAATGTGCCCAAGAATCTGGAAGAGAATGACCGTTATAAGGGCGCGTACCTGAACCGGTTTCTCTCCTCCGCCTTTGTGCCGGGGTCGGTGTTCAAGACCGTGACCCTGACGGCGGCACTGGAGAACCTGCCGGACGCGGAGACCCGGACCTGGAACTGCACCGGCAGCGTCCAGATCGGGGACGAGACCATCACCTGCTCCGGCGTCCACGGGGAGCAGACACTGAAGGAGGCCTTCGCCCACTCCTGCAACGCGGCCTTCGCTCAGATCGCGGAGGAGCTGGGGGCAGATACCCTGCGGCGGTATACGGAGAAGGCGGGGCTTACCAGCACATATTCTGTGGACGGCCTGCCCACCGCCAAGGGCACATTCAACTGGGACGGCATCACCGACGGGCAGCTGGGCTGGGCCGGTGTGGGCCAATACCACGATCAGGTGAACCCCTGTGCCTTCCTGTTGTGGATGGGGGCCATTGCCAACGGCGGCAAGGCGGCGGAACCGTATCTGATCCGGAAAACGGTGTCCTCACTGGGGATCCCGTCTTTGCCCCACATTACTCAGCACACAGGACAGCTGATCGACAGCAGAACGGCGGCCACCGTAGCGAACTTTATGGCCAATAACGTGACGGAGACTTACGGCACCAAGCGCTTTCCCAACATGGAACTGTGCGCAAAATCCGGCACGGCGGAGGTGGGGACGGGACAGACGCCTCACGCCTGGTTCGCGGGCTTTCTGCGGAACGAGGATGCACCCTACGCCTTTGTGGTGCTGGTGGAAAACGGCGGCGGCGGAAACGCCGTGGCCGGAACGGTGGCCGGCAAGGTGCTGAACGTGATCGTCAACGGATACTAAAGAAAAAGAAGGAACGAAGATATGAAAAAAGACATCTGGCTGAAACCCGGCAAGCAGCTGAACACCGGCGCCATCATCGGCGGCATCGGCTTTGCCATCTATATTGCCCTGTCCGCACTGGAATGGCGGGGGCTTGCGCTGTTCGCGGCGCTTGCCTTCGGTTTGGAGGCGGGATACGCCTTCCTCTCCGCACTGGACTGCCGGGAAAAGGACAAGGACTCCGTCAGCTACAACATCGTGTGGGGCACCGGCGCGTTGGCGATCCTGATGCTGCTGCCGGCAGTTATGACGATCATCAAAGGGTGACCTGCGCTTGGAGCAAGGCGGGGAAACGGAACAGAAAACGGCGTGGACGGGTTTGCCTGTCCGCGTTGTTTTTTTACTTGACAAATACCCCGTGGGGGTATATGATGCAAACGAAATAGGAATGTCGGTTTTGGGAAAGGTCGACAGGAAAGCAATTTACCGTCTCAAAGGAGGAACCCCCATGCGGGAAGAAGTATATGACATTTCCGGGATGCACTGCGCCGCATGCAGCGCGTCCGTGGAAAAAGTGACCCGGCGGCTGCCGGGGGTAGAGCGCAGCGACGTGAATCTGGTGGCGGAGCGCATGACCATCGTCTACGACGAAACGCAGGTGACGCCGGAGCAGATCATCGCCAAGGTGGAAAAGGCGGGCTTCGGGGCCAAGCTCCATCAGGAAAAGCAGAAAGCGGCTCCGGTCCAGACCGGCGAGGACCCGGAGGAACTGGAACTGCGGCGAAAAGAGCGGGAACTGATCGTTTCGGCTATCTTTTCCTGTGCCTTGCTGTATGTGTCCATGGGGCAGATGCTGCCCTTCGGACTGCCCGCCCTGCCGCTGCCGGATCTGTTTTCCATGCACACCCACCCTATGAATTTCGCCGTTTTACAGCTCATGCTGGCGATCCCGGTGCTCTACTGCGGGCGGAATTTCTTTATCAACGGCTTTCAGGCACTGTTCCACGGGAATCCCAACATGGATTCGCTGGTGGCCATCGGCTCTGCCTGCTCTTTTGTATACAGTGTGGTGATGATGTTTTTGATCACCGATGATGTTCACGGCCATGTGCATAATCTCTACTACGAATCCTCCGCCGTGGTGCTGACGCTGGTGTCGCTGGGGAAGTTCATGGAGAGCCGGAACATGAAAAAGACCAAGAGTGCCATTACCGCCCTCATGCGGCTGACGCCGGACACCGCCCTTTTAGCGGACAGCGGCAAGGAGGTACCCACGTCCGCTGTCAAGGCCGGGGACGTGCTGCTGGTAAAGCCCGGCGCCCGCGTCCCGCTGGACGGTGTGGTGACCAAGGGCGAGAGCAGCGTCAACGAGGCCATGCTCACCGGCGAAAGCCTGCCGGTGGAAAAGGCGGAGGGCAGCGAGGTCATCGGCGGCAGCGTCAATGAGAACGGTGTGCTGTATGTGAAGGTCACACGGGTGGGGGAGGACACCACCCTCTCCCGGATCATCCGCTTTGTGGAGGATGCTCAGGGCAAAAAGGCCCCCATCTCCCGGACGGCGGACAAGGTGGCGGGGATTTTCGTTCCCACAGTCATTGCCATCGCCGTGCTGGCGGCGGTGATCTGGGCCATTGCTGGGAAGGACTTTGCCTTTGTTCTGAGGGTGTTCACCTCTGTGCTGGTGATCGCCTGCCCCTGCGCGCTGGGTCTGGCTACGCCCACGGCGATCATGGTGGGCACCGGTCTGGGTGCGAAACACGGCATCCTGATCCGCTCCGGTGAAATTTTAGAGGTGACCCACTCCGTGGATACCGTGGTGCTGGACAAGACCGGCACCGTGACAAAGGGCGAGCCTGCCGTTACAGAGGTCTGTCCCGCAGGCGGTACGGCGGAGGGGCTGCTGACCATCGCGGCGGCAGTGGAGTCCGTGTCTCAGCACCCTTTGGCGGCGGCCATCGTACAGGCGGCGCAGGAGAAAAAACTATCTACCGGCAAGCAGCCGGAAAATTTTGAACTGCTCCCCGGACGGGGCCTCCGGGCGGCCCTCTCTGGCCGGACGGTGCTGGCGGGCAACCGCCGGTTGATGGAGGAAAGCGGCGTGGACATCTCCGCCCTTTCCGAAAAGGCTGACGCCTTGGCGGGACAGGGGGAAACGCCCATGTTCTTCGCCGCTGACGGGGCGCTGCTGGGACTGATCTCCGTGGCGGACCCGGTGAAGGAGACCAGCGCAGCTGCCATTGCCGCTCTGCACAAGCAGGGACTTCGGGTGGTGCTGCTCACGGGAGACAGCCGCGCCGCCGCAGAGCACATCGGCGCCCTTGTGGGCGTGGACGAGGTGATCCCGGAGGTGCTGCCGGAGGAAAAAGCAGTCCACGTGCAAAAGCTGGAGGCGGCAGGCCGCAAGGTGATGATGGTGGGGGACGGCATCAACGATGCCCCGGCCCTTACCGCCGCCACCGTGGGCTGTGCCATCGGTAGCGGCAGCGACATTGCCATCGAAGCCGCCGACATCGTGCTGATGCGCTCGGATCTGGAGGATGTGCCCCGGGCGCTGCGGCTGTCAGCCCTGACCCTGCGGGACATCAAGCAAAATCTGTTCTGGGCATTCTGCTACAATACCATCGGTATCCCCATCGCCGCCGGACTGCTGTACGCCTTGGGCGGGCCGCTGCTCTCCCCTATGTTCGCGGGAGCCGCTATGTCCCTGAGCTCCGTGTGCGTGGTGGGCAACGCCCTGCGTTTGGGCACCGTGAAGCTGTAAAAAGGAGGAAGCAATGGCAGAGGAAACAAAAAACTGCTGCTGTTCCCAGCGGCGGAAGGTCCGGGAGCGGACGGAGGAGGAAGCCCTGTTGCAGCGGCTCAGCCGCATTGAGGGGCAGGTACGGGGCGTCCGGGGGATGGTGGAGAATTCCGCCTACTGCACGGATATCCTGACCCAGGTCTCCGCCATACAGTCGGCGCTGAACGCTTTCAACCGGGAACTGCTGGCCCGGCACATCCGTACCTGCGTGGTGACGGACATTCAAAAGGGTGATCTGGACGTGGTGGACGATCTGGTGGCCACCATTCAGAAAATGATGAAATAAGCATCCAATATTTTAAGGAGGAATTTGAAATGACAACGATTAAAGTACCCGACATGATGTGCGAAAACTGTGTAAAGCGCATCACCAACGCCCTCACCGCTGCGGAGCTGACCTTCCGGGTGGATCTGGCGGCGAAGAACGTCACCATCGACGGCTGCGAGAACTGCGTCAAGACCGCCGTCAGCGAGCTGGAGGATCTGGGCTTCACCCCGGAGGTCCAGGGCTGAGAGGCAGCGTACACCCGAAAAAGCGCCGGTGTCCGGTTTCGGATACCGGTACTTTTTTACCAGAAAATCGGTTACAAATTGTAACTTTTACGGATCAAGGTTGGAAAAATCCAAAAAATGAAAATCGTGTTTTTGTGGGATTGTGGTGGACATAAAATCGCAGAATAGGCGAAAACTTGACAAAAGTGGGAGATGGAGGTATACTTAGACCCAGTTTTGGATAAATTACAAAAGTAACAAAACAGTAACGGCGCTATTTGGCGCTGTCAGGAGGTCTTACATTTGCGACATTTACACACCCCCAAAACAGTATGGCTGTGCCGCTGTCTGACTCTGTTGCTGCTGTTGTCCGCCACCATGGCGGGTGCCACGGGCTGGGCTAAAGCCCTGTATCTGTTCAGCGACGGAGAGCAGTCCGCAGCGCTGGATGACAGCCATTCCGGCATCGAATCCCTGCTTTTGAACCTGGATACCGGCAAGAGCGGTGAAAACGCCGTATTGACGGAGGGTACCATGGTGACTGTCCGCCGGGGCGGCGAGACCATCACGGCCACCGCCCGGAAGGAAACGGTGAAGCAGTTCCTTTCCCGTATGGATATTATCCCCGGTTCCCGGGAGATGGTGGGCATCGAGCTGATGGAAAACAGCGTGATGCTGACGATTTCCGATCACCTGACGGTTTTCGAACGGGTGACGGAAAAGGCGGAGCACGAAACGGTTTACCGGGATACACCGGACCTGCCCAAGGGCGAGGAACGGGTGGCCCGGAAGGGTATGGACGGCCAGCACACAGCCATCTATGAGCAGACCTGGGTCAGCGGCGAGCTGGTCACCAGCCAGTATGTAGAGGAAATTTCCACCACCAGCGTAACGGAGGTGGTGGAGCGGGGAACGGCGGTCTCCTATGTGGAACCGGATGACAAGCTGGTGAACGTCACCACCCAGAGCGACGGTTCCGGCTACCTGACCTTCGCCTCTGGCGGCACTATGAAATTCAGCAAGGCTGTCACCGTCACCGCCACCGCCTATACCGCTGGGTATGACGGCGTGGGGACCCGTACCGCCACCGGCACCACCGTCCATAAGGGCGTGGCCGCCGTGGATAAGCGGGTGTTCCCTCTGGGCTCTGATCTGTACGTTGTGGCCAAGGGTATGGAATACGGCCTGACCCGTGCCGAGGACACCGGCATGAAGGGTCCCAAGATCGATCTGTATATGGAGAGCTATCAGGAGTGCATCCAGTTCGGCCGCCGGACGGGCACTGTCTATCTTCTGGAAGATTGAGCGTTAACAGCATGAACTGAGAACCCGGCCTGTCCGCAAAATTGCGGGCAGGTCGGTTTTTTGTGAGCTTTTGGCGGCTTGCCGGGAAAGAGCGCGCTTTGGCGGATGTTTCCCGGGAAAACATGAAAGGGGGCGTGTTCCAAAATCGGAACACGCCCCCTTTGCTTATTTGTATTTACTTGCGGAAATGCTGCTTACAGGCTGTTGGCCTGCTCCACCACCTTGCGGATGGCGTCGGCGGCATCATCCGGCAGGGCATTGAAGCCGCCCTCAGCGTCCTTCAGGCCCTCCACGTAGTTCAGGCGGTCCTGCATACGGGCCTGCATCTGGGCGACATAGCCCTTGTCGGTGAGGTCGGGCACGAAGCCGTCCCACTCCATGATCTCAATGTCGGAGAAGGGGCCCCAGGGCTTGAATTCCGCACGGCCCTCCACCACGGCTTCCAGAATACCCAGTGTATCCTCCTTCTGGACCTTTTTGCCCATGAAGTCGCCGGTGTTGATGATATAGCAGGCCACATTCTTTTCCGCCACCAGCTTCTTGAACTTTTCGTAGTCGTTCACCAGCGGGTAGGTGCGGAAGGGGTTGGCGTAAGGCTCCACCACCAGAGCGTTGGGGTCCACGCCCTCCTTCAGCCGCTCGGCGGAGGAACGCTTGGTGGCCAGCGTAGCGCCCATGACAGAGGCCAGAGACGCGCCCTTCAGCTTCACGATGGGAGGGATGGTGGGATCCTTCATGATCCAGAAAATAGCGTTGACGGGGGATTCGATCTTATCCACCCGGTTGGGGGACCAGAGCTTGGACTTGATGGCGCGGCCGTTGCCGTTGCGGACATCCTCGGTGACCAGCACCACCTTGCCGTCCTCGTCCAGCGTGGCGGAGCAGTTCTGCGCCGTCAGCAGGTACTTGTTGTCCGGGGAATCTACAGGATAGTCGGCGGTCTTGTCGAAATAGGTAGGCTCCAGAGCGATGGAGGCGCAGGTATCGGAGTTGATGATGAAGGCATCATCGTGGAGCACCTTGATGGAGGGATACTTGCCGCCGTGCTTGGCGTGGGTCAGGGTGGACTTGCCGGAGCCGGACAGACCGAACACAGCAGAGACGAACTTGTGGCCGTCCGCCAGGGTGTATTCCTTCTGGCCGCCGTGGCAGCTGGCGTAGCCGTTGCGGTTGGCGATGGCCCAAGCCAGTGTCAGGGTGCCCTTCTTGTGCTCGCCGAAGTAGCGCATACCCAGGATGGCGGCGCAGTTGGTCTCCGTGTTGAAGTAGCACAGGCACTTGGGGTCGCAGACCTTTTCCTGACCGGGGGCACCGGTCCACTGGGGATCGGAGAAGATGTAGATGTCAGGCTCCTTGCCGTCGCCCACGGGCTTGGAGTTCTTGTACATCTTCACATATTCCGTGGACATGTACTGGAAGTTCAGCATCCAGTTGTAGAGGAGGTTTTCCTCACCCTCAGGGATCAGCAGATGGGCCTTCACCATGAACTCGGGGTCCAGACCGATGAACACCTCGGCGTGATACATGGTCTTCCAGCGGGTGTCGTACACGGCGTCCATGACGATCTTATCCAGGGCGGCGGTGTCCACGCCGGGCTTGCCGGTGATGCGGCGGGCGGGGGCGTAGCGGCCGGTGATGGAGCCGTCATTGAACAGCAGGACCTTGGCGTCCGGCTCCAGACCGAATTCCTCGCCCCGGTAGACGGGCATATCGGTGACCACGGTGCCGGGAGAATTTTTGGCCAGCTCATAGGCTTCCTTCAAGGTGTTGACCTTGATGACATTGTTGCCGTAGAACGGAGCTTCGATGATGGAACGGGTCTTGGAAAAACCCACCTGGCCGGGACCGATCTCGGCTCTGGGATAATAGGCCTTTGTGGACATATCGGGATACCTCCTTGTAATCATGGTTGATAACTGTATGATACTGGAACGCAGGGGAAAAAGCAAGTTATGAAGATGACAAGTTCCGGCAAAGAGGACGGTTCCTTTTGTGACTTTTTGCGGCAGGGCGGCGGTTATTTCCGCTCCGCCAGCGCGTCTGTCAGGGCAGCGAACTCCGTTAACGTCAACGCCTCTCCCCGGACCGATGCAGGCAGGCCGCAGGCGGCGATGGCGTCGGCAATGGCGGCCTTGTCCCACCCCGGCAGAGCAGCGGACAGGGAATTGGACAGGGTTTTTCGCCGCAGCAGGAAGGCTCCCTTGATGACCCGGAAGAAAAACGCCTCATCCCGGACGGCCACCGGCGGCTCCTTCCGGCGGACGCACCGCAGAACGGTGGAAGTCACCTTGGGGGCGGGCAGAAATTTCTCCGGGGGGACGTCAAAGAGACATTCTGTTTCCATTTCGTATTGCAGCCGCAGGGGGAACGCGCCGTCGGCGCTGCCCTTGGCGGAGGTGAGCCGCTGGGCGGCCTCCTTCTGGATCAGGACGGTGATGGACTCGATGGCGGGAATATCCACCAGCGCGGTCAGCACTGGCGTGGTGATGTTGTAGGGCAGGTTGGCGCAGACGATGGGCCGCAGGCCAGCGAATTTTTCGCCGATCAGGGCCTTGAGATCCAACCGGGTCACATCTCCGGGGACGATCTCCACATTAGAATGAGGGGCCATGGTCTCTGCCAGAATGGGCAGCAGCGCCGGTGGTCTGGTGATTGCCGAGGGTACGCCCGAGCAGGTGGCCGAGGTGCCCGGCAGCTTTACCGGCCAGTACCTCAAGCCTCTGCTGGAAAAGGACAGGCAGCTGCGGGCCGCAGAAGCGGAAACTGGCGTAAAAGCAAAAATATAAAGCGGCGCTCATACGACGAAAATCATACTTTTCTTGAAAAAATCGGAAAAAGATGCAGAAAAGTGTTGACAAAACCCGGAAAGATGCGTATAATATCTTTTGTCGCCAATGCTTCGGTAGGGAGGCAGAGGACGATATCCGGGTGTAGCGCAGTTTTGGTAGCGCGCTTGAATGGGGTTCAAGAGGCCGTGAGTTCGATTCTCGCCACTCG
>ENA-UEOR01001217-UEOR01001217.1-human-gut-metagenome-genome-assembly--contig:-NODE-1217-length-15397-cov-16.059334_pt1 | contig 15397 bp, 6 predicted proteins | sample MGYA00242887_ERZ507890 | MGnify/ENA primary metagenome ERZ507890 (study PRJEB26167, sample SAMN06115431) | human gut metagenome | host: Homo sapiens | place: China:Guizhou | collected 2014-10-21...
GGTTGTTCCTGATGTTCATCATATTCGCCGGACCACATACTCGATTCATTGAGCGCAATTGTTTCACGTTCCACCCCTCCATAGACCATAGCTGCTAAACGTCCGTTTCCGATAGGGAGAGCCTTCATCCACTCATCAGCCGGCGTGTTATACCATAAACTGACAGTTCTGTCCATGCTATATAAAGAACCTGTTCTTAGCAATAAAAGGAATAAAACAAAAAAGAGATTTCTCATAAGTCGCATTATTTAAAGTTTACTGATGCAAAACTAGATATTCTTTTAGAATGTAAATGTGCTAACTGTGCAAAACACTGTTCTATTTGTCCATAGATTCATTTTTGACCTATATTCCACTAATACTTAACCAACATAAGTACATTCCAGCAATAAGTAAAACAAGAAAATAAAATTATCTCATTTTCTCCCGAATTCCAATATTAATCTATAAATCTTTCCTATTTTTGCAAAATGTATATTGAACTCAACAATCGAGAGACAACAAGTTATGAAAAACACCCTGCTACTAAAATATCTGATTATATCTCTCATTTCTATTGTCTATATGAGCATATTATGCCCTATATCTATTAGCGCAAATGAGAGTTTCAAAAATATCGGCATCCAAAATGGACTCGCACATACTGATGCAAATTGTGTAGCGCAAGACAGCACAGGTCTCATTTGGATAGGAACCAACTCCGGATTACAGAATTTTGACGGTTACCAACTTCAAACAATTGACTATTATCCGTCTAATCAGAAAATATATGAGTCTCACAACCGTATCACTGCATTAGAATGTAGCAAGAATCGTTTATGGGTAGGTTCGGACAGCGGATTAACCTGTTTGGATTTAAACACCCACCTTTATGTCCCTTATACTATTGCAGGAGGTGATCCGGCTATTTTCAACCAACGTATTTTACGGCTATCCATAGATAATACCAATCATCATCTATGGATACGTGTTGAAAACCAGCTTTATGTAGCCAAAATCGAAGAGGCAACTAATACATTACATTTATTAGAGTGGGATAATAATAGCGACCTATCAACTTACTGGACTCAACAGAAACCTGTCATATACGAAGGAAAGGCATGGATAACTACGGCTAAAGCTCTTATCCAACTAACCATAATAAATCAGCAAGTGCACATAAAAAGATGCTATCAACTGGAAGAATTGTTGAAGCAAAAAACAGAAATCAGTGCATTATATGCTTCCGAAGGATATTTATATCTTCGTTCATCACAAGGTTGCTTCCGGCTTCCCTTTTCAGGTAATGACCTCAACACCTCAGATCTTTCTTATATCGATTTTCACCAAACAAACCCTAATATCCCCAACAACACAATAGATACTTTTATCGTAGGAAAGGACGGAACTCTATGGTGCGGTTATTTTGGTGGTATATTCGAAGTCCGACAGCCCTTTACAGAACACAGAACCATCAACCAATATTTAGAGAATAACCGGAATATAAACTTCTCACAAACCAGAATTTCCTCGTTGTTCATAGATAAATTCAATAATCTGTGGATATCTACAATAAACAGAGGGTTATACTATCGTTCTTTGTCTTCTACCCCTTTCAATTATCTATCCAACTCGAAGTTTCAGGAAATCGGATTCGCAAAGAATGAAATATCATCTGTCACAGCACAAGACAACAAAACTTTATGGATGATTATTGCAGGAGGAAGTGTGTTTTATTATAATTTTACGGATAAGAAACTGGGACCTATATCCTTGCCAATCACAAGAGGAGCCGCCGACGGACTACAAACAATATCATTAAGCAATGATCAACAGAGACTTTACATTGGGCTGGTCGAAGGGCTTATCGTATATGAAATTAAAACCGGGAAAAGCTATTGGCTTATTGGAAAGCAATCCAAAGTACTGCCTCATTCAATCAGTATCTCCAGAATTAAAGAAGATAAATGGGGGAGAATATGGGCCAGTTCCTGGGGAGCAGGAGCTTATTGTATTAGCAACCCGGAATCAAACCCTTCCGTGACCTACTATCTGGGGCCTCACAGTCAGTATTCTATCATTTCTAATCTGGTCACGGATTTATATATAGAGGATCAGGCATTGCTATTATGCACCACTAACGGATTAAATAAAATATGGTTGGATGAAAATGGGGCAATCCGGAAGATTTCTCTTTACCAAGCTAACGAAAATATTCCCCGTTCGATGTCATCCAACTATATAGCTTGTATTGACCAGCAGAATGATTCCGTTTATTGGATAGGAACAATCGGAGGGGGAGTCAATAAACTAACTATTCATTCGCAGCAGAACAATGACTACTCTGCCACTTGCTATACCAATAATGATGGTTTGACAAGCAATGATAGCGAGATTATATATATCGACAAAAAACAAAATATCTGGATTGGAGGAAAAGGTATTACTTGCATACAAGCCAAGACAAACCGTATCTATGTATACAGTTCTGATGATGATTTACAAAATAACTCGTTTAAAATAGGCGGAGGGTGCAAAGCCAGCGATGGAACCATCTATATGGGAGGTACTAACGGACTTTGTTATTTTCAACCGGACAATCTTGAGCCGTTGCATTCTTTCACAGACACTATCAGCCTTATATTTAGAGATTTATATATAAATAACGAACAAGTCATCGCCCAAGCCAAGTATGATGGACAAACTACTTTACCCGAAATATTTAATCTGACTCCGCACATAAATCTGACCTATAAACAAAATAACTTTATTATCTCATTTGCTGCTTTAGGACATACTCTAGCTGACCAGATTGTATACCGCTATCGCATGACTAATTACGAAAAGGAATGGCAAATGATCCCACATTCTATAAATAAGGCTTATTACTCAAACCTCCCATACGGCAATTATAAATTTGAACTGCAAGTTTCAACAGACCGCGGATTTACGTGGATAACTCCGGGACGAGAAATCAGTTTCTCTATATCACCGCCCTGGTGGCTGACCGGTTGGGCCAAGTTACTGTATGTTCTTATCTTCCTGTCCATTTCTACCATTATTGTCTATCAATATCATAAAGAACAAAAACTGAAACGGGAGAATCATATCAAAGAACTCGAACGTATTAATGACGAAGAAAGATATCAATCTAAAATGCGTTTCTTCATGAACGTATCTCACGAGCTAAAGACTCCATTGACTCTCATCATGTTATCTGCTGAGAAGTTGATGGAAACCGGTATATCCCAAAGTGTCTCGGCCATTTGGAATAATTCAAAGAAAATGCTCGCACTTATTGCAGAACTCATTGATATCCGAAAAGCAGACTTAGGTATCAACAAGCTATTACTTACACATCAGAATATAGCAGCATTGGTTGCCCAGCTTTTCTCAGAAATCAAGCCGTGGGCTGAAAAGAAAGAAATAGAGATACAATACATAAGTGAAGAAGATAATCTCAAAATGGATTTTGATTGGGATAAAATAGGAAAACTCATCATTAATCTTCTTTCAAACGCCGTAAAATATACACCTCAAAAAGGGAGCATCAGTATCATACTGAAAAAAGCCGTATTCAAGGATATTGAGCCGTTATACCAAACCAGATATCAGGAGGGGGAAATACAAACCGATGAACCGGTATGTATCTTGATTGTCCGGGATACAGGCGTAGGCATATCACCCGAATCTATCCGCCACATTTATGAACGTTTCTTCCAAGTCAGTAATAAGACACAGGCCCATTTAGGTACAGGAATAGGGCTTGCCATTGCAAAAACAATGGTATTACTGCACAAAGGAGCTATCATCGTAAGTAGCGAGCGCATGACAGGTACCGAATTTATTGTGGCTTTACCTATTAATAACTTGAATATTTCCTCCGAATCCGAACAAGACCTTTCTTCTTTCGACGCAAAAGAATTTATTGACAACCAATATCTGGAATATATTCCTATGGATGACAACCAGCCGACTTCCATTCGAGAGCATAGTTCCAATTCCAGTCTGCCGTTATTGCTTATAGTCGAAGATAACATAGAAATGCAGAACGCACTCGAAGAACGTTTGCGTCCATATTATCAGATCCACATAGCCAACAATGGTAAAGAGGGCTTGGAAAAATGCAAAAGCCTCTTTCCTGATATTATTATAAGTGACGTTATGATGCCTGAAATGGATGGAATAGAAATGTGCAAGCACATAAGAAATGATTTATCTATCGCTTATATTCCTATTATACTATTAACAGCCAAAGGCAATGTGGAGCATCAAATTGAGGGATATGAATCCGGAGCTGACCTATATATTCCGAAACCGTTTTCTATCAAGCTACTGACAGTAAACCTGAAACGGTTACTAAAACAAAAAGAACGCTATCTCAAAGAAGAACTAAAAATAACAAAGGAAACTGCCGGAAATATAGATTCAAACGAAAAACGTCACAAGGATTTGTGGGAGCAGGAATTACATCAATTAATCAAAGATAATATAAATAATGCCGATTTATCTGTCGATTTTATATGTGAGAGGTTATTCATCAGCCGTAGTAGTCTGTATAACAAAATGAGAGAATATAATCATCAGCCACTTGCAGACTATATACGTAATGTACGATTGACAATGGCGGCCGAACTTTTACTGGATCCTTCCTATACAATAAATGAGGTTGTGATGGATGTAGGTATGGTAAACACATCGCATTTCTCTAAAGTATTCAAAACAAAATACGGAATGTCTCCTTCAGAATATAAAAACAAAAACGCTTCTACAAAAAATCGTATCTAAATAACAAGTTATTCTTGATATATCTTTCTCAAACCACCGGACAATTTCACATCCGGTGGTTTTGTGTATTAACACATATCCTTAACTTTTTTACTCATAATAATCCGAATAACCACTCTCACCCCCTTAGATTTTATTCTTTTTTGCTTTGTTTTTGTCTTTTGCACAAATAACAAAGCTTTTTGCACGTAAAGAACATTAAAATAATGCACTAATACAGATATTTGGCCATTCAAAACAAGAAACGCAGTTAACTTATGTCTAATTAAAAAAAGAAACCAATGAAGTATCATTCTAGAAAAATTGCTTTCGCAGCACTTTTTGCTTTTACCACTTCGGGCATTCCTTTCTTTCCAATAATGGCGGAATCAGGAAACAGTGAAGTGAAGTCTGTTCAGCAACAGAAAAAGAGAACAGTAACCGGAACGGTTACAGACATATCGGATGGTTCTCCTATTATTGGAGCTAATATTACGTTAAAAGGTTCAAAGACTGGGGTAATTACCGATTTAAATGGTAACTTTTCTATTCAGGTAAACAGTTCCAGAGATCTTCTGGTCGTTTCTTATATAGGTTATAAGACACGAGAAGTCCCGGTAGAAGACTTAGGTATTATCAATATAAAACTTAGTTCAGATAATGAGGTACTGGATGAAGTGGTGATAGTCGGTTCCGGTACTCAGAAAAAAGTAAGTATTACCGGAGCTATTTCTACCGTAAAAGGATTGGAACTGAAGTCGCCAAGTTCATCTTTGACTAGTTCAATGGCAGGCCGGCTGGCTGGTGTCATCGTAAATACAAGAAGCGGAGAACCCGGTTCAGCCTCCGATTTTTATATCCGCGGCATCTCTACTTTCGGAGGACGTACGACCCCACTTATCATGTTGGACGATGTAGAAATTTCTTCCGGCGATTTAAACAATATCCCGGCGGAAACAATCGAAAGTTTCTCTATTCTGAAGGATGCTTCAGCTACGGCTATCTATGGTGCCCGTGGTGCGAACGGTGTAATGCTTATTACAACGAAGAGAGGACAGGAGAATTCAAAAACCCGCATTAACATCACCCTGGAAAATTCATTCAACCAGCCGGTCAATTTCCCTGATTTCGTGGACGGTGCTACTTGGATGGAATTGTATAATGAAGCCCAGATGACTCGCGATCCGAGTCTGACACAAGGAAGATACAGCCAGGACCGAATCGATGCGACACGTACCGGTATCAATCCGTATATCTATCCGGACGTAGACTGGGCTGACCAAATATTCAAGGACTATGCAATGAACCAACGTGCCAATATTAACATTTCCGGTGGTGGACCGAAAGTAACATACTACATGAGTTTGAATGTAAACCATGATACCGGATTACTGGATTCGCCGAAATATTATTCATGGAATAATAACATTAATAACATGGCTTACAACTTTCAGAACAATATTTCGGTGAAGGTAACTCCTACAACGAAAATCGACCTGAATATGAACGCACAAATCCGTAATAAGCGGGGACCTTACAACTCTTTGGACGAACTATTCAAGATGACCTTAATTAGTAATCCTATCAACTTCCCGGCTGTATTCCCCTATCAGGAGGGAGACCCGCATGTAAAGTACGGTAATGCCATTTTGACAGGTAATGACTTGAGAGTCAACCCTTATGCTTACATGGCCACCACATTCAAGCAGACTGACGAAAATACGCTGAATACCTCGTTGAAAATTATGCAAGACTTAAAGTTCATAACGAAAGGGTTAAGTGTAAATGCATTGATTAACTTTAAAAACTGGTCTAGTTCTTCTTACCACAGAGACATAAAACCCTTTTATTATGGAGTGGCGGACAACTCCTACGACCCGGCAGATCCCACTACTTTTGATTTAAAACTTCTGGATACAGGAGATCAATACATCACAGAATCCGGCATAGGGAAATCAAGTGACCGCACTATCTTTATGCAATTTCAGATAAATTATGCCCGGCAGTTCGGTATGCATAATGTAGGCGGTATGTTAATGTATATGCAACGTGATTACAAGAGCGGAGTACTTCCTAACCGTAATCAAGGCGTATCAGGGCGTCTGACGTATGATTACGGACAGCGTTATCTGGTCGAATTCAACTTCGGTTACAACGGTACGGAACGCCTGGCTAAAGGCGATCGGTTCGAGTTTTTCCCCGCAGCATCTTTGGGCTGGGTTGTAAGTAATGAACCGTTCTTTGAACCGCTGCGCAATAAAATAGACAACTTGAAATTAAGAGCTTCTTACGGTTTGGTAGGTAGTGATGAAACCGGAACTAAATGGGGACACTTTCTTTACCTGGATGACGTAAAACTGAACAGCCTCGGATATTCTACAGGTTATGACTGGAAATATATGTCAGGACCGAATATCACCAGATACCATGTACCTAATGCTTCCTGGGAACGTTCCAAGAAACTGGATATCGGTTTAGACCTGACTCTTTTCCGCCATTGGAATATTGTAGCAGACTACTTCTACGAAAAACGTACTAACATTTTGATGCCACGCTATACATGGGCGGAACAATTAGGATATAGTGCCACTCCCTGGAGTAATGTAGGAAAAGTGGATAACTGGGGATGGGAATTTAGCACCAGTTATCACCACGACATCACTAAGGATTTAGCTATTGATTTCCGAGGTAACTTTACTTATGTAGAAAACAAATATGTACACAAAGATGAACCTTTTACTCCTTATCCCTGGCGAAGAGAAACAGGGCGTCCAATGAGCACTACATGGGGATATGTCGCAGAAGGTTTATATCAGACAGAGGATGAGATCAAATATGGGCCGCAGCCGGAATTGGGTAGTAATCCTCAGATAGGTGATATTAAATATCGTGATTTAAACGGTGACGGTGTTATTACCAATGACGACCAGGGAATGATCTCGGAATTCGGAAGAGACCCACGCATACAATATGGATTTGGTTTGAATGTAGTTTACAAGAATTTTGACTTGGGTGTATTCTTCAACGGATCGGCTATGCGTAAAATAATGCTATCAGGCATTCATCCGTTTGGACAGTTAGACCAGAATATTTTCCAATTTGTTGCAGATAACCGCTGGACAGAAACCAATCCGGATCCGCATGCAGCTTATCCACGACTGGGATTGGCAAAATCACATACGGACAACAACGTAGTGAGCAGTACTTATTGGATGCGCAACGGAAACTTCTTACGCTTTAAAACACTGGAAATAGGCTATCGTTTCAAATACGGACGTATTTACCTTACTGGAGACAATCTGGCTGTTTTTAGTCCTTTCAAAGAGTGGGATCCGGAACTGGAATGGTATAAATATCCGTTACAACGTACTTTCAATGTAGGATTGCAATTAAATTTCTAAATCTAATAAATTAAGAATATGAAACTACCCAATAAAATAAAGATAATCAGCGGAGTATTGCTTACATCGTTATGCTGCTTGACCGCTTCTTGTGATTTCCTGGAAATTGTTCCCGTAGAACAGCCGAAACTGGATGATGCCACTCAGGATTATAATTCCACTTTAGGATTTCTTCATTCGTGCTATGCAGGCATACTGAATCCGGTCAACTATACAGAAGTAGAACAGTCTGCCGATGAGTTTGCCATTCCTTTGGAATATAACAGAGAAGGATACAAAGCCCTAAAAGTAGCACACGACTTAATGACTGCCAGTACGGACGAAGGACGTTGGGGTACTTATTACCGGTATATCGGACAGGTACATCTCTTCTTACAGGAACTGGAGAAGGCACCGGTCAGTAAAAAAGAGAAAGAACAATGGGCTGCAGAGGCCAATTTCTTATTGGCATACTATCATTTTGAACTACTCCGTTTCTATGGTCCTATTCCAATCAATGACAAACTGGCTCCTTTAGATATTTCCCCGGATCAATATTCCGGACGTATGCATTATGATTATGTAACCAACTGGATTGTGAAACTGTTGGATGAGAAGGTACTCCCGCAGGGCAAGTTGGAAAACACACGTCTGGACCATGAAATATCAAGGGTTACCCGCCCTATTGCTCTTGCATTGAAAGCCAGAGTATTACTCTATGCCGCTTCGCCTCTTTGGAATGGGGAATTCCCCTATCCGGACTGGAAAAACGAAAAGCGTGGTAAGATTATGGAAACTCCGGGATATGGTTCGGCATTGGTTAGTACAACATACGACCGACAAAAATGGGTAGCTGCTGAAGCAGCTTGCAAAGAAGCCCTCCAAGCAGCATTGGATGCGGGACATTATTTGTTTGGAACAAGAGCAGGTGACGACCAACTGCAATTGCAAGCTAAACTTGAAATGCCCTATGTCCCAGGTTTGACCGGAACAGCAGATCAAAAGAAAGCATTTCAAAACAAAATACTGACTTTGAGATATATGATGACTGCTAAAGGAAATCAAGGTAATAAAGAATTTGTATGGCAGTTAAACAAAGATAATAACTTTATATATGCCAGCATGCCAAATGCTATATTAACATATAATAACGGGAAAGAGTATAGTGGTTGGAGTGCAGTATCCCCCTATTTATATTCTATTGAACATTTCTATACTCAGGAAGGAGAAGTTCCCGAAGTAGCGGCAGATTTAGGAACATATACTTCGAAGTCTAAATGGCTGGAACGTTCCGGAGTAGATCAAAGTCGTCCGGACATTATCAATCTGTGCGTAGGTCGCGAACCACGTTTTTATGCATGGATGGTTTTCGACCAAGGTGACTACACTTGCAAATTCGATAATGGTAATCCGGTACGTATGGAAATGAAGAATAAGGATAAACAAGGATATAATCCGACCAAGTACAACCGTAATCATCTGGTTACCGGCTTTGCAATGCAAAAATTTATAGATCCGGAACTTTTCCAAGATCATGTATCCTATGCCGGTATCCCTCAGAAGTGCCGTCCTTTGATCCGAATGGCAGAACTTTACCTGAATCTTGCCGAATGTCAGGCAATGCTATCATCAGATAAAAAGTCTGATCAATTTGCTCTGGATGCACTTGCAAACCTAAATGCTGTACACGAACGTGCAGGTCTCGATCCAATAAAAGTATCCGATCTGGATAACCTTCCTTTAATCGAATGGATTAAGAATGAACGTTTTGTTGAGTTATGGGGAGAAGGTCATCGCTATTTTGACATTCGCCGTTGGGTGGAAGGCCCTAAGTACTTGGCAGCCGGAAAACGTGAAGGATTAAATGCCGAGAAAATAACAAATCCTTCATTTGCAGACTTCAACCAACGTATAAAGGTGAATCAGCCTTACAGATGGAACAACAGACAATATTTGATTCCTATCTATTATGATGAGGTAAATTGTAACCCTCAGCTGGTTCAGGCACCTGGTTATTAACTTAATAAAGAAAGGATTAAACATATGAGAAAGATCTATTTTACATCAATACTTCTGGGAATGATGCTTGCCGCTACTTCCTGTGAAGATGACAATAAGAATTATACGGATGAGTTTGCTACCGTCCTTCATTATAAACAGGAAGGAATTATAGAATTTGATTTCTATAATGTAAACAAAGATATGAATTACACTTTTACCGTAGGCAGAGGAGGACACAATCCGGAGGCTCAATCCGAAATCATATTGGCTCCGTTTACGAAAGAAGAAATGAAAGAGTATAATGAAACCACTGGTTCAGAGTACGAACTTTTACCTCCGGAGTATTATACGTTACCGACTCAATTAACACTAGCACCGAATGAACTGTATAAAAATGTCGATGTTGTGTTTAAGAGTGCGATTGGCACATTGACAGAAGGAAAAGATTATCTGTTGCCTATCCGGTTACTCACTAATTCCGGTTCGGTTAACGAAAATAAAAATCTGCTTTGTCTGAAACCGAACGTACTTACACCTTCTGTACTCCTAAGAGAACCGGTGAATGGAAAATTGAATGTAACAATGTCCACGGAAGATGCAGAAACTGAGAAGACCGTTGAGGTTCGCTATTATTTAGATTTAAAAAATGAATGGAATTTCTCTGTTAATTTTGAAAAAGATGTAGCACAACTAACAGCAGCAGTAAATGCATATAATGAAAAGAATGATTCTAACTATCCATTGTTACCTATAGCAAACTATGAATTTGATGCATCTTTATCTTTTACTCAAGCTGCCAGTAATCCAAAACTGCCTGTAAAGCTAGACCGCAATGGGCTTGAAGTTGGAAGCTACTTACTTCCGATTATTCCGACCGACTGTGCCGGAATGCCTTTCGACATAAGTAAAGCAATATGCTATATCCATGTAATGATCACCGAGCAATTGCCCCAAATTGATCTGAAAAATAAGGCTACGTTGAAAGCTAGCAGTACAGTTCAATGGAGCGGTGAAGAAATAAAAAATGTATTGGATAACAATCCGGAAACTCACTGGCAATCTATCTGGTGTGATTGGCCGTCAGGTTCAACTGCCGGCGCATTCCATGACCCAACTTATGGCGTATACATTGATATTACTTTAAATGACGCTTTAAGCAAACAAATTTCACTGGATTATACAACCAGAAAGAGTGACGGTAATGCCGTGCCGAACCATATCGTCATATATGCCGGAACGAGTGTAAGTAACTTGCAGAAAGTTGGTGAACTGAAAAGAATTGAAGACGGACTTCCTACAACGGGAAATACTCAATACAGTTCTAAAAACTTCTCTCTAAAAGGCGAGACTACTTTACTGAGACTTGCAATATTATCTCAATATAAGGCCTCAGACAAAAGTATAGGTTCTTTAACTGAAGTGAACTTTAAATCTGTTGTTATCTCCGAATTAAGTTTATATGGCAAATAATCACATAAAAAACGCTCAATATAGGTATTAGTTATAGAACAATACTTCCTTCCCTGTTTATCGGGGAGGGAAGTATTTATGGTAACAAACTTGATGTACTGAATAAAAAAGAAATGAAACAAAATAATTCCGCTATTGTATATGCCAGTATTGCGGTGTTAAGTTGGTCTACCGTAGCTACTGCTTTCAAGATAGCCTTGATGCATCTCACGCATTTCGGTATGTTACTGATTGCCAGTTGTACTGCATTAGCCCTATTTATCACTTTACTCACTATCCGGAAAAAATGGCATCTTGTGATATCGCTTTCCGGTAGAAAATGGTTGTACTACGCCCTACTTGGCCTTTTAAATCCAGTAGGTTATTATCTGGTTTTATTTAAAGCATATGACCTGCTTCCGGCTCAAATAGCACAACCTGTCAACTACATTTGGCCCATTATGCTGTTGATTCTGTTAGCATTGTTCACTCACCACCCTATTCCCTCCTCTAAATACATAGGTATGTTCATTTCTCTGCTTGGAGTAACATTAATTTCATGGGGAACAGGGTATTCCGGTAAAGAGGTAATCTCTTATTACGGGCTACTTTTAGCATTGTTAAGCGCCTTGCTTTGGGCTATTTACTGGATGATACAGAATAAACAGAAGGAAAAAACAGACAGTTGTGTCGCTCTTTTTGTCAGCTTTTTATTTGGTACGGTTTATCTACTCGTTGCGTCCTATGGAATGGCTCCAATGGCATTTACCATCGAAGGTATTCTCTCAGGAATATATATCGGAGGTTTCGAGATGGGTATTCCTTTTATCTGCTTCGGCATTGCTATGCGCCGAGCATCCAATCCGGCACTCATCAATCAGTTGTGTTACCTTGCTCCGTTCTTATCTCTTTTCTTTATATCGGTCATTCTGAACGAGCAAATCACATTAACGACTTACGCCGGACTCACACTGATTGTATCCGGTATTATTTTCAACCAATACTTGATACCCTCAGGCAAGACAATCAGAAATAGAATGAATAAAGTACTTAACGAATATAAATGACATATGGAAACAATGAAAAAACTTTTGTGGAATATAATGGCAACAGTGTCATTGCTTATAATGACAACTGGTTGCGGAACCAACGAAGAAGGAGGAGAAAATGGAGAAGAATTAACTTTCACGCTCACTTCTACAGACCTGAACTGTAATACTTCCAAAGACATTAGAGTAAACGCCCCTTTTACAGGTAAAACATACACTTTAACAGTCAGTGCATCGGCAAAAACTGTATGGAGTGTAGCGGTAGAAAGTGGCGACCTGGTTACTGTATCCCCTTCAGGTGAACAGAAAGGCAATGGAGAAATTCAAATAGTGGCAGCAGCCAATCCCAACGAAACATTTGGGAAAAAGGGAGTTGTAATTATTAAGAATAATGCCAATAACAAACCACTGAGGATTTATTTTACTCAGTCAAATAAAGAATTGTACATTCCGGAAGGAACAGAAGGACAGACAAGGGAAGAATTTAACAGTCCGGACAGTAAGTACAATGTTCATTGTATGATGGAGAGTGAAAATATCGCCATCTTGTGGGATAGAGCATTTACTACTAATCCTCTTTCTGACCGTATACGTCCATTTGACCCGGAAGAATTACTAGAGGTAGGTGAAGATGTTTCAACCTGTTTTCACAGATTCCTGAGTACTCCTGTCGCACATATACAGAAAGGCTTAAGCCTCCCTCCTGCCACCATGCCAGATGAACTTGTAACTCAATTTCTTAATGACAATCCAGACAGTCTTGGAGTGAGCATGAGAATCGCATATCAAAGAGACAAAATGTACGATAATCTCCGTAATGTAGATATATGTCCGCTTGCAACAGTTAATCAGGTTTTATCAGGCAGAGTTCCTGTAATATTCCCTGTAGTAAAGCAGGAAGTTCCTATATATTACACACCTCGTACATATGCACTTCATCTTAAAAATATCCTTGAAATAATGGACACTTACCCGGATTATTTCTTTGTTCCTATAGAATATAATCCAGACGATAATGTATGTATTATCGTCAATGAAGGCTCTGAGGCACTTCTCGTTCGTACTGCCCTGCCAAGCATGGTTCTTGACTTCAACCATCCGCAGCTGGTGCAGAACTTTCAGGAATATCTGTACCGCATTGCCAATGAGATTGGTTATGCTGATATCAACCGCAGGAAAATACGCGCACAGATTAAAGAATTAATAAATGCTCTTGAAAAAGTATAAAAATAAGCACCTGTTTGTTGTGTACCTTTAACACAATAAGCAGGTGCTTACTTAATTATATTATACTTATAAATTACATTTTAAAGAACTTCATATCTTCATTAAGCTGGTCTGATACTTCCTTAACCTTAGCTGCTGTTTCTGCCAGAATATTAATAGTTGCATTAAGCTCCTGCATAGAAGATGTTGTCTGCTGTGTTGAAGCAGCATTCTCTTCTGATATAGCAGAAAGATTAGATATTACATCAACAACAGTAACTCTTGAACTGTCGCATACTTCGGCATTGCCTTTAATAACATCTGTTCCACGCTTTGAAACATTAATGCCATTACCAACTTCCTTGAATCTTTCCTTAGTTGCTGCAAGCTTTTCATACTGCTCTCTTACAAGAACTTCTGTACTTCTCATAACCTCAAGTGTCTCTTTCGAATCATTCTGGAGATCTGTGATAATCTCCTGAATCTTACTTGCTGTGCTGTCAGACTGTGATGAAAGCTTCTGAATCTCTGATGCAACAACTGCAAATCCTTTTCCTGCTTCTCCTGCTCTTGCAGATTCAATAGAAGCATTAAGTGATAACAGGCTTGTCTGGCTTGCAATATCTGCAATAAGTGAAGCAGCATTGCCAATCTTATCTACCGATTCATTAGTTGTCTCTATCTGTTTTGCAATTCTTGCAACTGCATCAGTAGTTCTCTGGACTGCGTCACTTAATTCAATCATTGTATCCTGTGAAGCATTTTTGGCTTCTTCCATGTTCTTAGATGTCTTTGTAAGGTCAGCAATATTATTAACTATCTGAGTAATCTGTTCACCCATTGTCATAATTTCATTAGTTGCTGTCTCAATATCTTCTGCCTGTGATACTGCACCCTTAGATATCTCTTCTACTGCTGTACTGATTTCTCCTGCAGCAACACTTGACTGTGAAGCCATAGAGTCAATTGAATTACCTGACTCACCAAGATCTGTTGCAGACTTTGCAAGGCTTCCAACAATTTCTCTTAACTTAAATATAAGAGTTTCAAGGGCTCTGCCCATGTCTCCGATTTCATCCTGTCTCTTAAGTACAGTCTTATCAACCTCTACTGTAAGATCTCCTCCGGCAACTTTCGTTACAGATACACTTGCTCTCTTAATCGACTTTGAAATACTCTGTGCTATAAATGTTGCCACAATTCCTACTAACATAAGTACTACTGCAGAAACTATAAGCATTGTTCCAACCTTCTGCATTATATAGTTTGTAATATCTGATGTAGGCTGTCCTGCAAATACACATCCTACAACCTGATTATTATCCTTTAGTGGCACATATACTGCACAGTATCTCTTTCCATCTACCTTATAATTAGTATCTCTATATGTCTTTCCCGTCTTAACTACATCCCACACTTCACTTGCTATATCTGTTCCCGTTAATCTTGCTCCCTTATTATCAGTAAGCGTTGTAAGAACTCTCTTGGTTCCTCCACATACGATTATTACATAATCCCAGGCCTGGTCAAGATAAGTATCTACATGAGTGGGAATGTGACTGCTAA
>ENA-UEOR01001220-UEOR01001220.1-human-gut-metagenome-genome-assembly--contig:-NODE-1220-length-15361-cov-4.639296_pt1 | contig 15361 bp, 16 predicted proteins | sample MGYA00242887_ERZ507890 | MGnify/ENA primary metagenome ERZ507890 (study PRJEB26167, sample SAMN06115431) | human gut metagenome | host: Homo sapiens | place: China:Guizhou | collected 2014-10-21...
AGGATTTTTATTATATGCACACGCTCATTGAGGTCACAGCCGGGGACCCGGAAACGCTGGAGCATCGTGTCACAGCAGTTGAAAAGCTCTGCGTCTCCGTGGACATGATCGCCCGGCGGTGCGAGTACAAGCAGGAGCAGGCGTTTTTGTCCATGCTCCCTATTCTCTATCTTGACCCGGACATTGAACGCAAGTCGCGCCGCAATGCGCTTACAAGCGGCGTGGCGGCAGCGTTTCCGTTTGCGTCCTATGAGTTATCCGACCGCAACGGCATCTTCCTCGGCCTCAATATGTACAATCGGTCGCCGGTCTTTCTGAACCCCTATGACGACTATAAATATACGAACGGCAACATCTGGATCGGCGGCTCGTCCGGTGCAGGCAAGACGTTCACGCTCCAATGTGTTGGCGGGCGTTTACGACAGCAAGGCAAGCGCGTCATTTACATCATCCCGAAGAAAGGCCACGAATTTCGCCCGCGCTGCGAACAGCTCGGCGGTCTGTATCTGAGAATGTCTCCATCCTCGCCGGACTGCCCGAATATCATGGCGATCCGCAGAAAATCGCTCGACACCTACGCGGGCCTCAAAGGGCTTGCCTCCCGCGACGATTCCGTGCTGGCAGATAAGATCTCCCGACTCATTATCTGGTACAGCCTGCAAAAGCGAGACCTCAGCGATGAGGATCGTAACTATCTGGACACATCGCTGGTTGAGTGCTATCGGCGCTACGGCATCACGTTTGACAACGCTTCCGTTCTGAACGAGGACGGGAGTTTTGGCAGAATGCCTATTCTGGCGGATTGGTATGACGTGCTGCAGGAAAGCGCGGACACGCGGCATCTGGCCGTTGTGCTGGCACGGTATGTGACCGGCTCAGCCTCTGCGATGGGCAGCCGAAATGAAATTGACCTCGATAACAAATACATCGTCATTGACACGTCGGGGATGCCCGACGATCTGCTTTTGCCCGGTATCTTCTGGGCGACGATGAGCAGCAGGTGGGCGGTCTGCTCCGCGACCTGCATTTCTGGACGAACGCCAACGCGCTGGTCGAGAAAGCATTCTGGTCCGGCACAGGCGCTTTTGTTTTGAGCGTCGAGAATATGACCGTCGTGAACGGCAAGGCAGTCCCCAGCCCGGACGTCCGGCTCAGGCTGGACTACGACCCGGCCCCCTGCATCCTCCCCCTGCGGGTGGAGCGGGGCGTCGTGACCGAAGCGGCCTTTGTCTCCGAGTGTCTGATGGACGGCAAGCCTGCCATTTACTTACAGACTCACACCGGCAACGAAAAGAAGCGCACCATCCGCAACGAATGGTTTCGCGTCACTGACTCCGCATCCGGCTCACCGGTGTTTTCTCCGGTCGAGAAGCCCCCGGAAGGCACGGTGGAAAGCGTCACGGTAGAGGGCTCCCCGCCCTGGTTTGCGCTGTTCAGCCCGGGTGCTGTCAAGAACCTCGACGGCGGCAGCGGGCTGGGCATGAGCGTCTTTGCAGAGGCGCTGGAAGAGGCGCAGGGCGTGGACCTTGCCTTTGACAACTATCGTGAGGACATCCGCCTCGGCCACAAGAAGATATTCTACAGCGCCGACATCTGCCGTAAGGTGGTGGACGATAAGGGCGTGGAGCACTCCATCCCGCCGGACGACGATGTTGTGAGCCAGTTTGTGCATCTGCCCGGCAAGGAAAGCAGCCTCGACCAGCCCAACGAGTACCACGAGTACAACCCCGACCTCCGCGTGGAGCAGAATCACCGGGCCGTGCAGGATATGCTCAACCTGTTCTCCTTCAAGTGCGGGCTGGGCTGTCACCGGTACGATTTCGAGAATGGCAAAGTCACCACAGCCACCGAGTACAACGGCAGCCGTCAGGACCTCGTAGCCAGCGCCAACAAGAACCAGATACCCATTGAAGGTGCGCTGATCTCCATCATCCGGGCCATCCTCTGGGCTGCAAAAGACTTGCAGAAGGCTACAGTCGTCCCCGACACTCCCATCTCGGTGAACTGGGACGACAGCTATATCACCGACGCCGAGACCCGCATGACCCAGATGAGAGATGATGCCATCAGCGGCTTACTCCCCCGCTACAAGTATCTTTCGGCCCGGTACGGCATCTCCGAAGAGGATGCCCGCCGGCTGGCGCAGGAGGCCAAAGACGAAAACCGCCAGCCTGAGCTGACCTTCGGCGGGGGTGCCTGATGCTGGCCCCGGACTACCTCGACCACGCCCCGGACGCCCTCGTGGCCCTCTGGCAGGAGGTGGAGGATACGATTCTCCGGGACATGGCCCGGCGCATCGGCAAGATGGACGCCCTGACGCCGACGGCGAACTGGCAGCTCTGGCGCTACCAGCAGACCGAGGCCGTCCGCAAGGATGTGGTGAAGCTGCTGGCCCGGTATACCGGCAAGAGCGAGGCCGAGATCCGCCGCCTGATGAAGGAGGCCGCGACCGCCGCACTGGAAGCCGAGGACGAGATCTACTACCACTACGGCAAGGAACCGACGCCCTTCGAGGAGTCAGCGCCCTTGCAGAACCTGCTTAACGCGGGCTATCGGCAGACGGCAGGCAGCTTCTCCAACCTCACCGCCACCACGGCCAACACCGTCTCCGGGGCCTTCGAACAGGCGCTGGACAGGGCGTGGCTGCAGGTGAGCAGCGGTGCGTTCGACTACAAGACCGCCGTCAAGCGTACGGTGGACGGCCTTGCCGACTCCATGCCCTACGTCACCTACCCCAGCGGCCACAGGGACACGCTGGAGGTGGCCTGCCGCCGTGCCGTGCTCACCGGTGTGAATCAGACCGGCGCAAAGCTGCAGGAGGCCCGGATGGACGAGATGGGGGCCAGCTTCGTCGAGGTGACGGCCCACGGCGGGGCGCGCCCCAGTCATGCCGTGTGGCAGGGCAGGCGCTACCACCGGGGCGGCGCAGTGGACTATCTGGGTCAGCACTACGAGGATTTCGAGTCGGCCACCGGCTACGGCACCGGCGCGGGGCTTTGCGGCTGGAACTGCCGCCACACCTTCTTCGTGGTGTTCCCGGAGCTGGGCAGCCCGCCCGCATGGACGCAGGAGAGCCTCGAAGCCCTCAATGCCCAGGACATCGAGCACGACGGCAGGCTCTACACCCGCTACGAGATCAGCCAGATGCAGCGGGCCCGGGAGCGGGCTGTGCGCAAGTGGAAACGCCGGTATCTGGCCGAAGACGCCGCCGGGGCTGACACCACCGCCAGCGCCGTGAAGCTCCGGCAGGCCCGGCAGAGCCTTGCAGACTTCACTCGGGCCACCGGCGGCAGAGTGGACAGCGCCCGGACAAGTGTACATGGGTTCGGGCGGAGTGAGGCAAGCAGGGCCAGCTATGCGGCCCGAAAACAGGAGCGGTTCAATGCTGCAAATACTGAGTTGCAGCAAATGCGGGAAGCTGGTACAATAAAGGCGAAAGGTCGGCTCATTGAATCCCCGTCTGCTCCAAATGAGATAAATTTTGCAAGCGACCACGTCTTGCAGCGCTGGGCTGAACGCGGTATGGGGCCAATGGATGCCGAACGCATCATCCGCTCCTCTAAGGTCGCAATGTCCCAGCGAAACGGTACACAGACCTGTTATTACTCTGAGCTGGGCTTTGTCGCCATCGGACAAGATGGCAATGTATCCAGCATCGGCCCGCTGGATGAGGGCGGAAAGAAATTGATGGAGGTGGTCAAAAAGCATGGAATTCCGCATTAGTGATGATGTGAAGCTTGAAGAATGGTTTTGTCCCATTTACAACCGAAAAATCGACTGCGGCTTGTGCTTCGACATTTCCAACATCGGCGATGATATTCTTTGCCTGAAGGGCGACGATAAGCCGCCTTGCAGCTGGGATGAAGCCCACAAAAGCTGTCTCAAGTGTCAGCACTATGCTGACTGGGACTAACAACCAAATACCGCGAGCGTCTTTGCCCATCCGGGCAGGGGCGCTTTTTTCATGCCGTTTTAGCTCATATTGGTCAGAGCAGCTGCCTCGTAAGCAGCGGGCCGCCGGTTCGATTCCGGCAGACGGCACCATCGCGGCGGGCAGCGCGTACCCTGCCCAGCAACATGCGGAAGGCGAACCGCGTCAACAAACCGTAGTTTCACCCAAAGAAAGGGGTTTACTTATGAAGCGTGAAGACGTAAAGGCAAAGATTCCCGGCATCACCGATGAACAGTTGAACTGGCTGATGAGCGAAAACGGCGCTGACATCAACCGCGAAAAGACCGCCGCCGAGCAGTTCAAGACCCAGTTCGAAAACGCACAGGCCCAGCTCAAGACCGCGCAGGACGGCCTCGCCAAGTTCGACGGCAAGAAGACCCCGGACGAGTACGAGGCCGAGCTGACCAAGCTCCGGGGCGATATGCAGGCGCAGGCAGACGGCTTCGCCTTCGACTCTGCCCTGAACACCGCCATCATGGGCAAGAAGGGCCGCAGCGTCAAGGCCGTCCGCGCCCTGCTGGACATGGAGGCCCTCAAGTCCTCCAAAGACCGCACCACCGACATCGACAAGGCGCTGGAAGAAGCCGCAAAGGCCAACCCCTGGGCCTTCGGCGAGGCCGCAGAGGGCGGCGTCCGCGTTTCCAGCGGCGCAGAGCACGGCGCTCCGCCCACTGGCGACACCGATGCCGTCACCGCCGCCTTCAAAGCGATGAACCCCGGTATCAAGATTGACTGATAGAAAGGAAATATTATGGCACACGAAGCACAGGTTCGTTATTCCAAGCTGGTTGACCTCAAGCTCCGGGCAACGTTGGTCAAGAAGGTCGGCATCATCTGCAACAGCCGCTATGAGGGCAGCCCCAAGGCCGGTTCCGTCAAAGTCCCCGTCCGTGACACCGAAGTCGCCGTGAACGACTACGACAAGCAGACCGGCGCAGAGCTGACCGGCGGCGACACCACCTATCTTACCGTCAACATCGACAAGGACAAGGCCGTCAATGAGATCATCGACGGCTTCGACGCCGCCAGCGTCCCAGACGACCTGGTGGCCGACCGTCTGGACAGCGCCGGTTATTCGTTGGCGCTGCAGGTGGATTCCGACGGCTCTGTGGAGCTGACCACCGCAGGCACGGCCTTCGGCACCACCACCGCCCTGACCGAGAAGACCATCTACGGCAACATCGTGGACGCCCGCACCAAGCTCTCCACCGTCCATGTCCCTACCGAAGGCCGCTGGCTGTTGGTCTCGCCCGAAATCTATGGTCTGCTGCTGAAGAGTCCCGAGTTCATCAAGGCATCTGACCTTGGCGATTCCGTCGTCCAGACCGGCGCTGTGGGCCGCATCGCTGGCTTCACCGTCTTTGAGGATTCCACCCTCGGCGAAAACGTGGAGTACATTGCTGGCCACCCCAACTGGTTTGCATTTATCGACGAGTGGGCTGTTCCCGTCTATGTACAGGATCTCAATGGTTCCAGCAAGTACATCGGCGCGTCCGCAGTCAAGGGCCGCAAGGTCTACGCCTTCAAAGTCACCAAGCCCCAGACCATCCTCATCAAGAAGAAAGCGTGACGCCATGCTCTACTGCACCTATGACCAGTATGCAGCCGCCGGCGGCACGCTGGACGAGGCCGCCTTTGCCCCTTTGGCCGCACGGGCGTCCCGGCTCATCGACCGGATGACCTTTGGCCGGGCAGAGGGCCACGCCGCAGTGTGCGAAGGCTGTGCAGAGGCACTGGCGGACGCCTGCATCCAGATCATCGACGCAGCGAATGCCGTGCAGAGCGCCTGCACGCCGCCCGGCGCGTCCAGCGTCTCCAACGATGGCGTGTCCATGACCTTCACCTCCGGCGCACTGGCCGAACGGCTGGCGGCAGAGGCGGCGTACATCCTCGCCAACACACTGGGCAGCGACCAGCACAATCTGCTGTATCGGGGGTGTTTCTGATGCAGACGCCCGTCACCGTCGTCATGCTGCTGCATGACGCGGCCACCGAAGCAGACCAGCCGATCTGCAAGGTGCTCACGGGGTGCAGCTGGCGGGAGATGCGCCGCACCTCGTCCTCCGGCGACCCCCAGAGAGTGGTGCATGTCCGTCTCCCGCCTGTGCCGGGCTATCTGCCCTATCCCCAGTGGGCGCGTCTGCCCCCGGCAGAAAAAGCCGCGCACTGGACGCTCAAGCGGGGCGGAAAGCTCATCTGCGGCGCTGTCCGCGGCCTGACCGAGGCCGAGTATGCCGCCCTCGAAAAAACGCACATCTGCTGTACGGTGGCGGACGTCTCGGACAACCGGGGCGTCCCGCTGCCGCATTTTCATGTGGAAGGGAGCTGAGAGAATGAGCGCACTGATCCCCTTTGGCCCGGCTGCGCCGTCAGCAAAACCGGTTTTCGTCCCACCTGACGGCTGGAAGTACCGGGCCGATGGTGTGCAGATGGAGCTGAGCTGGCGCCCTGACTTCGGCGCAGAAAAGACCGCTGCCCTGCAAAAGGCCCAGTTCGCCCTTGCGCAGGAAGCCGCGCGGCTCATCGACAGCTATGTGCCATTCGACACTGGTTCTTTGAAAAACAGCGTCAATCAGGCCAGTAAATACGATGAAGGACTTCTGGTTTACAATACACCCTATGCCCGGAAGCAGTATTACCTCCATGCAAAGGGTACAGACCTTCGTGGAGAGACCGGCCTGCGCGGCTCCTACTGGGGCCAGCGGGCTATTGCTGATGTGGGCGAACATCTGGCCCTCTTCGGGGCCAAGGCCGTCACGACTTTCTGGGGAGGGATGGGACACTTATGAGCGAGAAAGCCACCATCACGGCCATGCGGGAGTGGCTCAAGACCTGCCCCCTCATCGCCGAGGAGCAGAGCGAAAACGGCGCGGCCTTCCGCATTTCCGGCCTCTCGCCGGAGCCTGTGGCCGAGTTTTCCATCGAGGACAGCCCCACCGACCCGGTGACGGCTGTTTTCTTTTCCGGCCGAAACCTCGCCAAGAGCTACATCTTCGTTTCCCGCCGCGACTACAGCGAGGCCCAGAGCGTCCAGATCGCGAACAGCGGCTTTTTTGAGCAGCTGACCGAGTGGGTGCTGGCCCAGAACGACCGGCATCATCTGCCCCGGCTGGGCGGCCGCAAAGAGCCGTTGCGCGTTTCGGTGACGTCCAGCGGCTACATCGTCGTCGCCGAGTCGGGCAGCTGTAAGATGCAGATGCAGCTGCGGCTCGAATATTACCAGCCCAAGGGCTGAAACGAAAGGAGTTTTTCCTATGACTGTTACCGAAGCCGTCAAGCTGTCGGGCCTCACTCCCAGCGCCGACTATACCGGCGTCGAGACCACCGACGACTTCCTGCTGGCTGTCCAGACCGAGGCCAGCCAGACCGACGTAAAAAACTGGGTGGTCTGCGCTGACCATGTGAGGGAGCACAGCGGCGCACTGAACGCCTCCACCACGGACAACACCTACATCCGCACCGGCCCTGTCACCACCAAAGGCAGTGTCCAGCGTACCCTCTCCATTCAGGGCGACCGCTACGTGGGCGATGCTTTTCAGGACTTTCTGCTCTCCCACAGGATCGCGTTCGGCTCCGGCCAGAGCGTCGTGGTGCCCTACCTCTACTTCTCCCTTCTCACCGGCAAGGGCGAAAAGGGCGAGGGCGCGCTCATCCTGACCAGCGATGTGGGCGGCAGCGCCGGCGCGAATGCCACCTTTGCCGCCGATTTCAAGGGCATCGGCACCCCGGCTGAGTTCGACTATAACACCGCCGTCGCGGGCTGAGAGAAAGGAGCACCGATAAATGCTGATCCATGGACAGGAATTTGATTTTTCGCTTCTGAACGCCAACGACCTCGACCGTCTGGAGGACGCACTGGACGAGATGACCCGGGAGGGCGAGGCCGAGACAGCCCGGTGCGAACGGGAGAATGTCCGCCTGGGCGACCGTCTCCGCGCACAGGCCCGCGTTTCCATGCGCGGCCTCGACAAGATCCTGGGTGCAGGGGCATCCGCCCGTCTGGGGCTGAACGAAAACGATGTCAGCCGTCTGTACGACGTCCTCGACGAGATCACGCAGGCAGCCGCTGCTGAGAAGGCTCGTTATTCCCGCCCGGCGGCCGTCCCCCAGAACCGCGCCCAGCGCCGGGCTGAGAAGCGCAAGAAGGACAAGCACAAGCCGCCCGTGAGCTATCCGTCCCAGCCTGCCGCCGCCCAGATGGTCGAGCGGGCGGATAAGGCTGACCGCCGCAGGCAGCTTCTGGCCGAGCTGGCGGCTCTGGAAAATGGCTGACATCCTGCTGGACAAACTGCCCCGCATGTGGGCAGGCAGGCCCATCGACTGGGATTTCCGGCCCATGGTCTGGTTCAACGGGCAGTATCTCCGCCTCCCGAAGGACGAAAAGGGCCTGCCTGAGCTGGCCCGGGAAACCATGCGCCGGTTTTACCGCGTGGCCGTCCCGCCGGAGGAAGAGGTGGACGCTTTCAAGGCTCTGGTGGAGTTCTACACCGCAGGCCCGCAGGAGGTATCCGACCGCCCCGGCAGCAGCCGCACCGAGGAGCTGGCGCTGGACTACGTCACCGACGGCCCCGCCATCGTGGCCGCGTTCCAGCAGGCATACGGCATCGACCTCACCCGGGCAAAGCTGCACTGGTGGCGGTTCAAGGCCCTCATGTCCAACCTGCCCGAGGAGACCCAGCTGGTGAAGATCATCGGCTTCCGGACGGCTGACCCTGCGCAGTTTCAGGGCGAAGAGCGGGAGCGGCGTGCCGAGCTGAAGGAACGCTTCGCGCTGCCCGCTGCCCTGCGGAAAGGAGGCTGTCGCATTGTCACCCTGCAAGACCGCAACGAAGCCTTTGCGGCCCGCTTCCGGCGCTGACCGCGCCCCGGTGCTCTGCCCCCTGTGCGGTCGGCCTCTGCCGGTCTGGGCCATCCCGGAAGCCAGCGCCCGGGGCATCTGGGTCAAATGCAAGAACCCGGCCTGCCGCAAAGAAATCGAAATAAAACTCTAAGCCTGTGCCACTGTGCCTGCGCTCTTTTTCGTAAAGAGAGGTGGACACATTGGCCGCAGATTTTTCCATCACCGGCGAAGTAAAGCTCAACAGTGACCCGGCTGAGAAAGCCACGAGCAAGTGGACAGTGGCCGCAGGCCAGCTCATCGCGGACTTTGCCAAGAAAGCTGCATCCAGCCTGCAAAGCGTGGTCAAGAGCGGTCTGGACTACAACCGCAGCATGGAAAGTTATCTGACCAACTTCAAGGTCATGCTGGGCGACGAACAGCTTGCCGCCGAGAAGCTGGAAGAGATACGCCGGATGGCCGCAAGCACGCCCTTCTCCCTGTCCGACCTGACCGAGGGGACCCAGACCCTCTTACAGTTCGGCGTCGCGGCGGACGACACCACCGGCGTACTGAAACGTCTGGGCGATATTTCGCTGGGCAACGCGGACAAGCTCCAGACCCTCGTGCGGGCCTACGGCAAGATGTCCTCGGCCCAGAAGGTCACGCTGGAAAACGTCAACATGATGATCGACGCGGGCTTTAACCCGCTCAATCAGATCTGCGACGCCACCGGCGAAAGCATGAGCGCCCTCTACAAGCGCATCTCGGACGGCAAGGTCAGCTTCAATGAGCTGGAAGCCGCCGTGGCTGCTGCCACCAGCGAGGGCGGGCAGTTCTACAACGGTATGCTGGAAGCCAGCCAGACCTTCAACGGGCGGCTGTCTACCCTGAAGGACAACGTGGCCGCGCTGACCGGTGAACTGACCAGCGGGCTTTTCTCGGCTCTCGGGGACATCATCGTCAAGGCAAACGAGCTGGTCGTCTCCATCACCGAGGACGACGCCAAAATGGCCGCGCTCAAGGAGACCATCGGCGTCCTGACGGCGGCAGTCGTGGCCGTCACGGCGGCAGTCCTGAGCTATAAGGCGACCGTGGCAGCGACTACGACCATCACGGCTCTATGCACCGCCGCCACCACTGCGAAGGCGGCAGCAGATAAGGCCGCCGGAGCCGGAGCTAAGGGGTTGGCTGTTGCTCAAGCGGCACTCAATGCCGTGCTTTCGGCCAATCCCATCGGGCTTGTGGTGGCCGCTCTGGCCGCTCTGGCGGCGGGGCTGGTGACTGCCTACCACACCAGCGAGACCTTCCGCAACATCGTGAATGGGGCATTTCAGGCCGTCGCCAACATCGCCCAAAGCACCATCGGTGCGGCCATCGGCTGGCTGGATAAGCTGAGCTACAAGCTGAACAGCTTCCTTGGCAAAGACGGGTATACAGGCTTCGACGGCTACGACGACTACAAGGCCAGCAAAACGCCCGCCAAGACCAACACCACCACGGATGCAGACCGCCAGCGCCGCCAGCAGTTGCACGATAGCCGTGTAGCGCAGGCTCAGGCTGACCGGGCAGGCAGCTCTTCCGGTACCTCTGACGCGGCGTCTGCCGCTTCTGCCGCCGCAAGCGCCGCCCAGAAAGCCGCCAGCAGCACAAAGCAGGCGTCGGCGGAGATCGTCAAGTCCATCTCTGACACCACCACGGCGGTCATGGACGGCGTGACAAAGACCACCGAGACCGTCACGGAAACCCTCTCCAACGGCACGACCCAGCAGAAGCAGACCATCACCTCCACCAGCCGCCAGATGGTAGACGGCGTGCTGAAGGACGTCAAGACGGTGGAGACCATCACGGCGGACGGTAAGCACACGGTCACGCAGACCATGGAGACGGTGCGGGATTTGGTCAGCACGGTCAAGGACACCTCCACGGCCATTGTGGACGGGGTAAAGACCACGACCGAGACCGTCACCAAGACGCTGGCCGACGGCACCACAGAACAGCAGCAGGTCATCACCCAGACGCAGGACAAGGTCATCGACGGGGCGCTCCGCACGGTGGAGACCGTCAAGACCATCGCCGCCGACGGCACCGAGCAGGTGGCCGAGACCATCAAGGACAGCGCCGCCAAGACACTGGACGGCCTGTGGAGCGAGATAAAGGACCGGGCCAGCGAGGGCGTGCTGGGCACCGTCGATACCCTGTGGAGCGCCGTCAAATCCGGCGACTGGGTGGGCATCGGCAAGTGGGCGGCATCCGCCCTCTACTCGGGCCTGACCGCTGACCAGAAACGGCAGCTCACAAGCTACGCCCTGAGCCTCGTGGACACCCTGAACGGCGTTCTCGGGGACGCGGCGGGCAGTCTGGCGCAGACGGCGTGGAACCTCGGGCAGTCCCTCTTTGACGGCATCACCGGCAGGTTCGGCGACATCTCCTCTATGGCCGTCAAGATGGGCGGCACCCTGAAAAGCGTGTTCGGCACCCTCAAGGCCCCGCTGGCCGCTGCGGCCAAGGCCATCAGCGCCGGCCTCTCCGGCGGTCTGCTGAGTATGTTCCCGGCCATCTATGCGGGCTTCGCCGGCATGATCGGCACCATCGGCGCAGCCGTCGAAGGGATGCTGGCCGCCATCAGCGCGGCCCTTACCTCCACCCTCTTCGGCATCCCGGCAGGCCTCGTGGTGGCCGCTGCCGCTGTCGCTCTGGGCGTCGCCATCGCGGCCATCGTGTCCAAGCTGGGCGGGAGCCACAGCAGTTCCGGCGGCTCTGGCGGCAGCGGCGGGGGTGGAGGCGGAGGCTCCGGCCTCGGCATCGACACCCCCAGCATCACCGACGGGTCGAACAAGCTGACGGACACCATCGACGCCAACACCGCAAAGCTCACCGAGATCAACAAGTCCCTCGCCAAGCTGGTCAAGAGCGCAAACGCCCTTGTCCTCAGCGACAACATGGCCGTGAGTAGCCGGGTGGCAGCATCCGGCACGGCACAGGTCGCCGCTGCGGCCAGAAGCTACCGCGAGGGGGACGTCCACATCACCCAGCACATCTACTCCAAGGCCCAGACTGCCGCCGACCTCCAGCGGGAGGCCCGCTGGGAGGCCGACCGGGGCCTGGCTCAAAAACGCTGAAAGGACATCTGCCATGCGCAAAGACCATCTCCGCCTCGTCACCGACGCCGGGGCCGCCCTCGACCTCGGCTGGGACTATGGCATCCCCTACCAGATCGACAACCTCTCGGGCGTGGATGTCACCCTCAAGACCGCCCAGGGCGTCAACCAGCAGGGGGTCACCGTGGAGGGCCAGAGCGTGGAGGGGGTGCCTCACGAGGTCATCGCGGACTTCTGGGGGCCGGACGGGGAGGCGCAGGCTGACCGCTTTTTGCAGCTGCTGCCCTTCTTCACCTCAGGCACGATGTATTTCGGGGATGCTTATTTCTCCCGCTTCGTGCTGCAAAAGACCCCCTACACCGTCCAGCTCCATCCTTACCCCCGGCTGGACTTCATGCTCTACCGCCCGAAGCCCTACTGGTACAGCCTCGAGAGCCAGAACGCCGTCATGGGCGGCTTCGTGCCGCAGTTCCGCTTCCCGCTCTGCTACGACAGCCACCAGTACAGCGAGTGGCGGCAGAGCTACTTCCTCAATGTCAGAAACCCCGGTGCGCTGCCGGTGCCTTTCACCGCGAAGCTCCGCTCCTCGGGTATCGTGGTCAACCCAGCCATCCGCAACAGCACCACTGGGGAGCACATCGGCTTTGACACCACCCTGAACAAGGGGGACGTGCTGGAGATCTACCGCACCACCACCGACCGGCTGGCCGTCAAGCTCATCTCCGGCGGCGTGGAGACCAACGCCTTCGCCCTGCTGGACGAGGACAGCGACCTCATGGAGCTGCACCCCGGAGATAACGTCCTCACCGCCGACGCCGCCAGCGGCAAGGAGGGCCTGCAGGCCAGCATCAGCTTTTACCCTATGTCGGCGGGCATCCTGCCGGAGGCGATGAAATGACATTCGACATTCTTGACGAGACCACCCTTGCCAGGCTGGGCAATATCGACGTGTGGGTGTCGGTCTACTGGGACGAACCGTACAACACCGAGGGGAGTTTCAGCCTTGAGGTGCGGCCCACGCCCGAGAACCTGGCCCTGCTCCGGGAGGGCCGGTGGGTCGTGCGCACCGACGCAGCGGTCAAAATCCCCATGCGCATCTGCCACCGCTCCAACGAGAATGAGGACGCCAATCTGGTGGTCACCGGCTGCCCGGCCACGTGGATCTACACCAAGCGGGTGTCCGCATCGGCCATCAAGAACGAGAACGCCGAGACCGCCATGCTGGCCCTCGCCAAAGCGGCAAAGCCCTGGCCCCGGCTGGAAGTGGCTGAGCCGAAGGGCTTTGACACCACTTTTGAACAGCAGACCAGTGGCGCGACCCTGTTTGACTATTTCAAAACGGTGGGTTCTGCCTGCGACCTGGGCTTCCGGGTCATCCTCATGGGTAAAAACAGCGCAAAAAAACTCATGTTCGAGGTCTGGCGGCCTACTGCCGACCCCAACAACCGCTTTTCGACCAAGTGGGGCAGCCTGCGGGAGGCCAGCTGGGCCTTCGGCGACGGCAGCTATGCCAACGTGGCCCTCGTGCTGGGGGCGGGCGAGGGCAAAGACCGGGCCATGGTCTGGGTGGGCGACACCGAAGCCGAAGGGGCAGAGCGTCGGGAGATGATCGTGGACGCCCGGGACATCCAGCCCGAGGACGGCGAGACCGTCAAAAGCGACAGCTACCTCAAACGGCTGGCTGATAGGGGCGCATCGAAGCTCCTCGAACAGCTCCGCACCGGCAGCATCGAGATGACGCTGGACGCCGACGGCCTCGAGCCGGGCGACGTCTGCTTCTGCTCCCTGCCGGAACTCGGTTACAAGGCCACCGTCCGGGTGGCCGACATCATCATTCAGAGCCAGACCGACGGCACCACCCGCACCGCGCGGCTGGGTACGCCGGTCTGGCGCAAGATCTAGGAGGCGATAGCTTGAGCTCCCCCGGAATTATTACCTACCCGCTGGGCGGCATCACCTATGACGCCGAGGATGCTGCGGCCTACTTTGCCGGGCGCACCAGCGGCGTTTACAGCACCGACATTGATTTCGCGGTGGCTGCTGCCGCCGATGGCAGCACCGACCTCACCGTCAGCGCGGGGCAGGCGTGGATGCACGTCAGCCGGTGGGTGGGCCTCAGCGTCACTATGCGGGAGGCCCAGACCCTCACGCTGCCCCTCGCGGACAGCGCTCTGCCCCGCATCGACCGCGTCGTGCTCCGGTACGACGCTACCAGCCGCAGCACCTCGCTGCAGGTGCTGCAGGGCGCGCCGTCCTCCGAGCCGGCAGGCCCGGACCTCTCCCGCACCGAGATGGTCTATGACCTCTGCCTCGCCGAGGTCTCCCGCCCGGCGGGCCAGACCTCCGTCTCCACCGCCAACCTCACCGACACCCGGGCGGACGAGGCCCTGTGCGGCCTCATGCGGGACGGCGTCACCGGCATCCCCATGGACGAGCTGGGCCAGCAGGCATTGGCCAAGGCCAAAGAGACCGCCAAGCTTTGCGACAAGCTGCTGGCCAGCTACACCGGCGGCTATCTGGGCATCTGGCCCGTGACCCTGACGGCGGACGGCTGGGCCGAATGCACCGACGTACCCGGCTACGCCTACAAGCAGACAGCAGAGCTGCGGGCGGCGAGAGAGGCAAACGTCCCCTCCGCCGTACCTACCCCGGAGACCTTCACCGTGGCGGTGGCGGCGGGGCTTGCAGGCGTCTGCGAGACCGGCGGCGGCACCATCACCTTCTGGGCCGAGAAGGTCCCGGAGGGCGGCATCCAGATGCAGGTGGAGCTGCTGGGACCCTCGGCCTCGACCGCTGACACCGGAGAGGACACCCTGGGCGACACCGTCCTCGAAGACACGACTTTGTAACGGAGGCAAACGAAAAATGAAGTATGTGAAACAGCATTTCGTCACCGGCATGAAAGTCAGCCTGCCCGACGTGCTCAACCGGATGGAGGACGGCATCGCAGCCGCCTGCGGCGCGGCGGTGGAGGGCATCGGCAGCGTGACCACCGGCGACACACCCGCCGCCGGCATCCGGGACGGCAAGCTCTGCCTGACTCTGCCGCGGGGCGACCCCGGCCCGCAGGGCGACCCCGGCGAGGGCCTGAGTGACAACGCCAAGGCCCTGTTGCTCTCCCTGTTGGCCGGCACGGCCCTCGACAGGGACGCCGCTCTCGCTGCCCTGCGGGCGGAGTGGGGCCTCGCCGAGCCGGACGACACCACCCCCGAGGCCGCAGACGCGGCAGACGCGGCAGACGCAGCAGAGGAGGCGTGAGTATGGCGCTGGGAAGCGTAAGCATTGTCCCCTATACCCGAGCTGAGGTGGAGAAGATGCTCAAGCGGGCGATGTACAGTGAAGGAAAGCTGGTATTTACCGGAAGACTTAGCGTGCAGTGGAGATACGGAGCTTCCCTCTCCATTCCGGAAGAGGTGGACTATGTTGTCGTGGGTGGCATGAAGCTGACGCGGGGCGGGTCCGGTAAAGCCAGCGGACACCCTGACGGCTATG
>ENA-UEOR01001227-UEOR01001227.1-human-gut-metagenome-genome-assembly--contig:-NODE-1227-length-15292-cov-28.679724_pt1 | contig 15292 bp, 18 predicted proteins | sample MGYA00242887_ERZ507890 | MGnify/ENA primary metagenome ERZ507890 (study PRJEB26167, sample SAMN06115431) | human gut metagenome | host: Homo sapiens | place: China:Guizhou | collected 2014-10-21...
CCAAACATGGTGCTCATAGAGGGGTTAAAGGGCGGCAAAAGCCGTATCACCATCGAAAAACCGTTAGTTGTATACAAGAAACCTAATGTATACACGGATGAGATATATGAGATATACGGCGATAAGCCCCGGAATAACGGAAAATAACAGGAGAATCATATGACAGGAACACTGTATCTGTGCGCAACTCCGATAGGAAATCTGGAGGACATCACATTCCGTGTGCTGCGCACACTTAAGGAGGTAGACCTCATCGCAGCGGAGGATACGAGAAACTCCATAAAGCTGCTCAATCATTTTGAGATAAAGACACCCATGACGAGCTATCATGAGTTTAACAAGATAGATAAAGCCTACCAGCTTGTGGCAAAGCTTAAGGAGGGCAAAAATATAGCCCTCATCACCGATGCAGGAACACCCGGCATTTCTGACCCGGGTGAGGACATCGTGCGCATCTGCTACGAGGAGGGCGTGCCTGTTACCTCGCTTCCCGGGGCAGCAGCGTGCATTACAGCGCTCACCATGTCGGGCAGGCCGACCAGGAGGTTTGCGTTTGAGGCATTTTTGCCGAGGGATAAAAAGGAACGCGCGCGCGTCATAGAGGAACTCAAAAATGAGACTCGGACAATCATCATCTACGAGGCACCCCATCATCTTGTAAAGACAGTCACAGAGCTTTACAATGCGCTCGGGGACAGGGAACTCACCGTGTGCAGGGAGCTTACGAAAAAGCACGAGGAAAAGGTGCAGACTACATTTTCGGAGCTTTTGGAGCGTTCAAGGACACAGGAGCCAAGAGGCGAGTATGTGCTTGTAATCTGTGGCAGAAACGTGGCTGAAATAGCAAAGGAGCAGCAGGAAAGCTGGGAAGCCATGCCGCTTGAAGCGCATATGGCACACTATGAGTCACAGGGCATCGACAGGAAGGAAGCCATGAAGCTCGTGGCAAAGGACAGAGGTGTCAGCAAGAGGGATATATACAAACAGCTTCTGTAAGCTGACAATAATACATTCTGTAGCAAATAGTTAGGATTGGATATGAACGATATAAAACATGACATAAAAAAACGACATAAGAACCTGACAGAGTTCAGATACATCGCAGTTGGCTTTTTTCTGACAATATTATCAGGGGCAATAATGCTGAGCCTTCCGTTTTCTTCAAGAGATGGACAATGGACTAATTTTCTGGACTCACTTTTTACGGCAACAAGCGCAACCTGTGTGACAGGTCTTGTTGTGTTTGACACCTTCAGACACTGGAGTATCATAGGGCAGCTTGTAATTCTGGTGCTGATTCAGATAGGAGGCATGGGCTTCATCTCAATCGGTGTGGCATTTTCCATGCTCCTGCACAAAAAAATCGGACTCAGACAGAGGGATCTGATGCAGGAGAGCATTAATGCACTCGAGATTGGTGGAATAGTAAGGCTTTTCAGGATAATAATAAGGGGAACCTTCCTTATAGAGGGCATAGGAGCGGTGCTTTTAGCTATCCGCTTTATACCGGATTTTGGCATATTAAGAGGCATATATTTCTCGGTGTTCCACTCCATATCTGCATTTTGTAATGCAGGCTTTGATTTGATGGGCATAAACGAGGAGTACTCATCGTTTACAAAATATGCCGCAGACCCATTGGTAAATATCACAATCATGCTGCTTATCATCATAGGTGGTATCGGTTTTACCATATGGAATGAGGTCAGAACCAAAAAGCTTAAGCTTAGAAGATACTCGCTCCACGCCAAGATAGTAATATCAACCACACTGATACTTGTCTTTGGCGGCGGACTGTTTATGTATATTTTTGAAAAAAACAATACCATAGCAGGCATGGATACACCGGGTGCCATATTTGCATCGTTATTCGGTTCAGTTACGGCGAGAACGGCAGGTTTTAATACAGTAGACACAGCAGCGCTGACACAGGCGGGCAAGCTTTTGACCATAGTGCTCATGTTCATCGGAGGAAGCCCGGGCTCGACAGCCGGCGGAATCAAAACCACAACCATGGCGGTCATGATAATCTATATTGTTTCGTATCTGAGAGGAAGCAACGGCTGTAATGTGTTTGGCAGGAAAATAAGCAGTGAGGTAATCAAAAAGGCCGGAATGGTGCTTATCATCAATCTGGTGCTTGGACTTACAGCGGTGATAGCTATACTTGCCACATCCAATATGAAGATGGACGATGTACTGTTTGAGGTATACTCTGCAATCAGTACGGTCGGCATGACAACAGGCATCACAAGAGATTTAAATACAGTAGGACGCATAATTATCATAATTATGATGTATTGTGGAAGAATCGGAAGCATGACCTTTGTGCTTTCGTTTGTGCATAGACCGGATAAAGCCAATATAGAGCTTCCGGAGGAAAAAGTTATCATTGGATAAGGATAAGGAGAAACGCAATGAAATCAATTTTAATTATTGGAATGGGTAAATTCGGACACCATCTGTGTGCGGATTTGATAAAAAATGGAAATGACATTATGGTGATGGACAAGGACGAGGCCAAGGTCAGGGATTTAATCTATGACGTGACCAAGGTGCAGATAGGTGACTGTACAGACCCACAGGTAGTAAAAGCACTCGGAATCAACAATTTCGATTTGATTTTTGTATGCATCGGCACCAATTTCCAGAGCTCGCTTGAGATAACAAGTCTCGTGAAGGAGATGGGCGGAAAATACGTCATCAGCAAGGCAAACAGGGATGTGCATGCCAAGTTCCTGCTTCGAAACGGTGCGGATGAGGTTATCTACCCTGACCGCGACATGGCAGAGAGAGTGGCAAAGAAATACAGCGCCAACCATGTGCTTGATTATGTGGCATTAAACGATGATTACTCAATCTACGAGATAAATCCACCTGAAGGCTGGGTAGGAAAGAGCATCAAGGAAAATAATGTGCGCCAGAAATACAATGTAAATATCGTTACAGTAAAGGAAGCCGGAAAGAATCGCGTGCTTCCGCTGCCGGACTACGTGTTCAAGGCAGACGATGCAGTGATGGTGCTTGGACTGAATGCAGATGTGGACAAGCTGGTGCGCAAGCTATAAAAGTGTGGCTCAAAAAATAATAGGCAGCAATTTAAAGAAGAAAAGAAGAAAGGATGGATACATATGGGTAACAATGACAGCAGTGTAGAAACATTTTTGCAGTGGATAAAGGCTTCGGACAATATTGTATTTTTCGGCGGAGCAGGTGTATCAACCGAGAGCGGCATACCTGATTTCAGAAGCGTGGACGGACTTTACAATCAGAAGTATGACTACCCGCCAGAGACCATCCTGAGCCATACATTTTACAGGAAGCATCCGCAGGAGTTTTACCGATTCTACCGTGACAAGATGCTCTGTCTTGATGCAGAGCCGAACATCACGCATTACAAGCTTGCAGAGCTTGAAAAAGCAGGAAAGCTTAAGGGCGTTGTGACGCAGAACATAGATGGACTGCATCAGAAGGCCGGCAGCAAAAATGTAATGGAGCTGCATGGCAGCGTGCTGAGAAACTACTGTGAGAGGTGCTTGCAGTTTGTAAGCGCAGAGGAAATCCTCCACTCAACAGACGTGCCAAAATGTCCAAAGTGCGGCGGTCCGGTAAAGCCGGATGTCGTATTGTACGAGGAGGGCTTAAATCAGAAAACGCTTGAGGATGCAATCTACTGCATCAGTCATGCCGATGTGCTCATAGTAGGCGGTACATCACTTGCGGTATATCCGGCGGCAGGCCTCATAGACTATTACAACGGAAATAAGCTTGTGCTTATCAACAAGTCCACCACACCGATGGACGCAAGAGCAGACCTTCTGATACAGCAGGGACTGGGCTCTGTATTTGAGCAGATAGAGGTGTAGTATGAGGGGCAAAATACCTTTTGACCCTCATATCATAGTATATAATATGGCAGATATAGGTAGAGAAGGAATATAGAATGGATAAATACGCAGTAGGAGATATCGTAAAACTGAAAAAACCGCATCCGTGCGGCAGCAGCGAGTGGGAAATCATGCGTGTCGGCGCAGACTTCCGCCTGAAATGCATGGGCTGCGGACACCAGGTTATGGTGCCAAGGAAGCTGGTCGAGAAAAATGACCGCGGTCTCACCAAGAAGCAGGCTTAGTTAGATAGAAACAGCGCATGTCCCGACCTAATAAAAATTAAAGAAAAATTGCAAAAACCCCTTGAAAAGTACCACGATTCATGTTATTATCTAGACTCGTGATATAAAATTCCTTGCTCATAATCAGATTTATGAGCCAGAGACCAAAAGGAGGTAACATTCGCATGAACAAATATGAATTAGCACTCGTCGTTAGTGCAAAGATCGAGGATGATGCGAGAACAGCAGTAGTCGAGAAGGCAAAAGAGTACATCACACGTGCCGGCGGTACTGTTACAGAAGTTGAGGAGGCTGGTAAGAAGAGATTAGCTTACGAGATTCAGCACATGACTGAGGCCTTTTATTACTTCATCCAGTTCGATGCTGAGGGAACAGTCCCAGCAGAAATCGAGCAGGACGTTCGTATCATGGACAATGTTCTTCGTTTCTTATGCGTTAGAAAAGACGAGGCATAGTATAAGAAAATAGGAGATTGTATTATGAACAAAGTAATACTTATGGGTAGATTAACCAGAGACGCAGAAATCCGCTATGCTCAGGGGGATAACTCACTTGCAATAGCAAGATTTTCACTTGCGGTAGACAGACGATACAGCAAGAATGCAGAGGAGCAGTCAACGGATTTCATCAACTGCGTAGCTTTTGGAAAGATAGCAGAATTTTTTGAGAGATTTGGCCGTAAAGGAACAAAATTTGTTGTTGAGGGCCGAATCCAGACCGGCAGCTATACAAACAAGGACGGACAGAAGGTATACACCACTGACGTCGTGGTTGAGAATGCAGAGTTTGCAGAGTCTAAATCAGCCGCATCAGGAAATGCAGGCGGATTTGCACCGGCAGACAGACCTGCACCTAGCCAGGCTGCTGGGGATGGCTTCATGAACATTCCGGACGGAATCGACGAGGAGCTTCCATTCAATTAGTAGTGTCCACGAGGACAAATATTCAAGGAGGTAACAAAAATGGCTTACAATAAATCAGCTGATGGTTCATCAATGAAGAGAAGACCAATGCGTAGAAGAAAAAAAGTCTGCGTATTCTGTGGAAAAGACAATGTCATTGATTACAAAGATACAAACAAATTAAAGAGATACATCTCTGAGAGAGGAAAAATCCTTCCACGCCGTATCACAGGAAACTGTGCAAAGCACCAGAGAGCTCTTACAGTAGCAATCAAGAGAGCACGTCATCTTGCTCTTATGCCATACGTTTGCGAATAAGATAAATGTATGATAAATCCCGACTACCGGATGGTGGTCGGGATTTTTTAGGTTAAAAATGTTTTATGTTTAAAAAATTAATATTTGTTGCATAATCAAATTACATAGTATAAAATGGATATAAAACAAATACTAATAAAAAGGGAGGGTTCAAATGGATACATACATTGTTTTCTGGTTGGCAGCCACCGTAGTTTTTGTTTTAGTTGAGCTTATGACAGTCGGGCTCACATCCATATGGTTTGCGGCAGGCTCATTTGTAGCGTTTATAATCGCACTGCTTGGCGGCAATGTCGTGGTTCAGGGAATTGCATTTATACTCGTTTCGGTCGTGCTTTTAGCTCTCACAAAGCCATGGGCCGGGAAGTACATCAATTCCAGGACAGTGAAGACAAACGTGGACAGTCTGGTCGGAGAAAGAGCTGTGCTCACCGAGGATGCTGACAGCATGAAGCAGACAGGAAAAGCCGTTGTAAACGGTCAGGAGTGGACAGTCAGACCGCAGGACGAGACCCAGGTCATAAGAAAAGGCGAGCTTATCGAGGTAGTAAAGATAAGCGGAGTAAAACTAATTGTAAAAAGGGTAAAGGAGGCTTAACCGGAAATGGAAGGATTAATAGCACTTGCAGTGTTACTCGTAATCGTACTTATAGTACTGGTAAACTGCATCAAAATCGTGCCACAGGCACATGCAATGGTAATTGAGCGTTTGGGAGGATATCTCACCACATGGAGCGTAGGACTTCACCTCAAGGTGCCATTTATCGACAGAATAGCAAAGAAAGTCATCTTAAAGGAGCAGGTGGTAGATTTCCCGCCACAGCCTGTAATCACAAAGGATAATGTAACAATGCAGATAGACACTGTAGTATATTTCCAGATTACAGATCCAAAGCTTTACGCATACGGAGTAGAGAATCCAATCATGGCAATTGAGAACCTCACAGCCACAACACTTCGTAACATCATCGGAGACTTAGAGCTTGATGAGACACTTACCAGCCGTGAGACAATCAACACCAAGATGCGCGCAACACTCGATGTGGCAACAGATCCATGGGGCATCAAGGTAAACCGTGTCGAGCTCAAGAACATCATACCTCCAAAGGCCATCCAGGATGCCATGGAGAAGCAGATGAAGGCAGAGCGTGAGAGAAGAGAGGCCATTCTTCGTGCAGAGGGTGAGAAAAAATCAACAATCCTTGTTGCAGAGGGAAATAAAGAGTCAGTCATCCTCGATGCCGAGGCTGAAAAGCAGGCAGCCATCCTTCGCGCAGAGGCAAAGAAGGAGGCAACAATCCAGGAGGCAGCAGGTCAGGCAGAGGCTATCCTCAAGATACAGCAGGCCAATGCAGACGGACTTCGCATGTTAAAGGAGGCAAATCCGGATAACGCAGTGCTCCAGATAAAGAGCTTAGAGGCATTTGCCAAGGCAGCAGACGGCAAGGCTACAAAGATTATCATCCCATCAGAGATTCAGGGGATTGCAGGTCTTACAAAGTCAATTGCAGAAATAGCTGCGGATAAGACTGAGAAGTAATTATAGTTAATTAAAATGAATACCGGAAGATGAGAGCACACAAAAAGCATCGCATGTATCATATTAATATCAGATATATGCGGTGCTTTTTAGATTGCATAGAATTGTGCTTAGATTACACAGGATTGTCCTGAACTCCTGTAATTCCAAACTGATAAATATAGTACTAGGAATAATCCCCACAAAGTGGTATACTCTCTAGTAGGTATATCAATCGATACGGGTTGCACAAAGGTGTGATCGGTAACTTATAAATTTGTAGTACATTCTCGAAACCGCAACCGTTGCACTGGCAGCATCAGCGCAACGCACCGGGGATAAGGAGAGTAAAATGAAGAAAAAAATAAAATTCAAGGGCAGGCTGAAAAGCTACATGTGCTGGCCGCTATATCTGACGTTTGTGTGGATATGTGCTGACGGAATAGCACTGCGCTATGACAGAAGGCTTGGCTATGGCATGGTAGGCTTTACAGTGTTTTACTTTGCGCTCGTGCTGTTTTTGTATGTCAGAAGCAAGTCGGTCGTTGCAAATGAGCTGATAAGCTTTGCAACACAGTATTCATCGGTGCAGAAGAGGCTGCTTAATGAGTTTGAGGTGCCGTATGCCCTGCTTGAATACTCCGGCAAGATACTATGGGTAAATGACAAATTCGCAGAGCTAATGGGTGTGGATAAAAAATATCACAAATCCATCACGACACTTTTTCCGACAGTGACCAGAGAGCTTCTCACCAAGAGTGATGCGCCGACAGACTTCAAGATAGTAAATGAGGAGGAGGACAGCATAGTCCGTCTGTCCGTCAAGCGAATATATTTCAACTCTATCGCAGAGGAAAATGAGATAATCGACACAAATGAAGCAGACCAGTTTTTGACGGCGCTGTACGTATTTGATGAGTCGGAGCTTTATCACTGCAAGAAGGAAATCACAGAGCAGAAGCAGGTCTCAGCGCTTGTATATATTGACAACTATGATGAGGCGCTCGACAGCATAGAGGACGTAAAGAGGTCGCTGCTCGTTGCACTTATCGACAGGCGTGTAAACCAGTATTTTGCCAAGTATGACGGACTTGTCAGAAAGATAGAAAACGACAAATACTTCGTGGTGTTCAAGTACAAGTACCTTGACAGCATGAAGGAGGACAAGTTCAAGGTGCTCGACCTGGGGTTTTCCAGGTGCCGGTTATCGATAGCTGTACCTAAAAATGTCGATTTTCAGGACATCTCTTATTTACAGGGGAAAAAGATTGCGACTTCTTATCCGAACTCTTTAAAAGATTTTTTGACGGAAAACGATATAGAGGCTGAGATTCATGAGATTTCCGGTTCGGTGGAGATAGCTCCCAATATCGGATTGACCGATGCGATTTGTGATTTGGTCAGTTCCGGGAGTACTTTGTTTAAAAACGGCTTGAAAGAGGTATATAAGATTTTTGAATCTCAGGCTATTTTGGTGGCTAATTCCGGTTTATGCGGTGAGAAGCAGGAATTGTTAGCCCAGTTGGTATTTCGGATTAAGGCTGTATTGGCTGCTAAATACAACAAATATATTTTACTGAATGCTCCTGAAAAAGCTTTGGATCGGATCTGTCGGCTTTTACCGGGAATGAAAAGTCCTACCATCATGCCTTTACGCGAAAACGGATGGGTGTCTGTTCATTCGGTTGTGAATGAAAATGAGTTTTGGGAAGTAATCGGTAAATTGAAGGAAGCCGGAGCGGAAGGGATTCTGATCGTGCCGATTGAAAAAATGATTTTGTAATACTGAAAAAGAGATAGCTATGGAAAGAATAATAAATCCCGTCCGGGAAAGATGGGTGGACTTATTGGAGCGTCCTCAGATGGAAAATGCTGATCTGCAGAAAATCTGTAAAGCTATTTTTGCAGAGGTCCTGAAAGACGGTGACAAGGCTTTGGTTAAATATACCTGGTTTTTCGACCAGGCTAAAGTAGAACGCTTGCAGGTGGCTGAAGCAGAGTTCCGGGAAGCTGAAAGAGAGGTAAGTAATGATTTGAAAAGGGCGATAACGGAGGCCCGGCAAAATATTGAGGCCTTTCATACTTTGCAACTGACCGGACGGAACGAATATGTCAATCCGAAAGGATTCCGTTGCTGGCAAGAGACTAGAGGGATCGGAAAGGTGGGCTTGTATATTCCCGGAGGAAGTGCTCCCTTGTTTTCTACCGTATTGATGCTTGCCGTTCCGGCCCGGATTGCCGGTTGTGAGGAAATCGTTTTGTGTACACCTCCGGATCGTTCAGGTAGAGTTCATCCGGCTATTTTATGGACAGCCCGCCAATGCGGAGTGGATAAAGTCTTTAAAGTCGGGGGAATACAGGCTATCGGGGCGATGACTTTCGGCACGGAGAGTGTGCCTAAGGTGTATAAAATCTTCGGTCCCGGTAATCAGTATGTTACAGCGGCAAAACAGCTGGCCTGTAATTATGGTACGGCAATCGATATGCCGGCAGGACCTTCCGAAGTCATGGTGATTGCCGACCGTTCGGCCGATCCTCGTTTTGTAGCGGCAGATTTATTGTCACAAGCTGAGCACGGTCCGGACAGCCAGGTGATATTATTGACAACGGACAGCTGCCTGGTCGATCGGGTTCAGAAAGAGATAGAAAGCCAATTGGCCGTATTGCCCCGTAAGACTATCGCTTCGAAGGCTTTGGAAAATTCGAAAGCGATAGTACTGGAAAATGTAGATGAATGTTTGGAATTGGCAAATGAATATGCACCGGAACACTTGATCCTGAGTGTGGAAAATTATCTCGATTCGATACCACAAATAAAAAATGCAGGCTCTGTGTTTCTGGGTAACTATTCTCCTGAAAGTGCAGGAGATTATGCTTCGGGTACCAATCATACCCTACCGACCCATGGATATGCCAAAGCATATAGCGGAGTGAATGTGGATGCTTTTGTGAAAAAAATTACTTTTCAGGAAATAACCCGGGAAGGCCTGCTCGATCTGGCTCCGACCATCGGGGTTATGGCGGAGCATGAACTTTTGTATGCACACCGGAGGGCGGTGGAGATACGGAAAGAAGAGGGAAAGTAAAAAGTGAAAAAAGCAAAAGGCTGGAGGTTGGAAGTGAAAGGGAGGGACAATGAAATGGGAGGAAATTTATGGAAATAGAAAAATTGATACGTAAAAATATTTGGGAATTACAGCCTTATTCGTGTGCTCGGGAGGAGTATGAAGGAGGACAGGCTATTTTACTCGATGCGAATGAAAATCCTTTCGATACGGGAGTGAATCGTTATCCGGATCCTTATCAGCGGGAATTGAAGAAAGAACTGGCCCGACTGAAGGAAGTGAAGGTGGATCATATGATTTTGGGAAATGGGAGCGATGAGCTGATCGATTTATTGATCCGGAGTTTCTGCGAACCTGCGGAAGATAATATAGTCGTCTTTTCTCCCGGTTATGCTATGTATGAAGTGAGTGCTGCGATTAATCGGGTAGGAGTGAAAAAAATCGATCTGACAGCCGATTGGTTACCCGACTGGTCCGAGTTGAGACGACGAGTGGACGATCGCACCAAACTGATTTTCCTTTGTACGCCTAATAATCCTACCGGGAAGGTTATCCCTTACGGGCAGATTGAGCGGTTGTGTGGGGAGTTTCAGGGAATGGTGATCGTCGACGAGGCCTACATCGATTTTACAGACGCACCTTCTGCGGTGCATTTATTGGATAAATACCGGAATGTCGTTGTTTTGCAGACTTTGTCGAAAGCTTGGGGAATGGCAGGATTGCGTTTGGGGATAGGCTTAGCCGATCCGGAAGTAGTCGGAATATTGAATCGGGTGAAAGCTCCTTATAATATCGGGGGGCTGACCCAACAGACCGCTTTGGCCCTTCTCCGGCAATATGATCTTTTCCAGAATCGGCGGACTGGGATTATCCTCGAACGGGAGCGTCTGATCCGGGAATTGAGAGGGTTGGGTATATTCCGGCGAGTATATGATTCGGAAGCCAATTTTATATTGGTCATCACTGAATTTTGTCAGAAGTTATATCGCTATCTGATTGCTTGTCGGGTGGTTGTACGGTTACGGGATATCCCGCCTTTGATCGGAGGAGGAATCCGGATCACTGTCGGTACCCGGGAGGAGAACGATCGGTTGCTGGAAGTTCTTCATAAATATGATAATGTAATGGAAGTGAATGCCTTATGAAAAAGATGTTATTTATAGACCGGGACGGTACGATCATCAAAGAACCGACAGACAATTTTCAGGTGGACCGGCCGGAAAAACTGGAGTTTATGCCGGGAGTGATCGGAGCACTGCGGGAGATTACCGGGAATACGGATTTTCGATTGGTGATGGTGAGTAACCAGGATGGCTTAGGGACTGCCGATTTTCCTATGGAAGATTTTATGCTTCCGCAAACATTGATGTTGAAGGTGTTGGAAAGTGAAGGGATCGTTTTCGACGAGATATGTATCGATCCGAGCCGGCCGGAAGAATATTCCCGTTTTAGAAAACCCGGAATAGGGATGGTAGAAAAATATTTGAATGAATATTTGGATACTGAAAATTCCTATGTGATCGGGGATCGGGAGACCGATATGCAGCTGGCTGCTCATATGGGGATAAAAGGGATTTGGCTGGGAGAATGGCGGGAGACCGATTTACCGGTGGTATTGCATACAGATTCCTGGCGGGAAATTACCCGATTTATAATATCAGGAAGCCGGAAAGTCCGGATTTGTAGGAAAACTGCGGAGACAGAGGTAACTGTTACTTTAAATTTGAATGGGGAAGGTCGTTGCAGTATAAAGACCGGTTTGTCGTTTTTCGACCATATGCTGGAACAAATCGCCCGGCACGCAGAGGTAGATCTGGAGATCGGGGTACGGGGAGATTTGAAGGTCGACGAGCATCATACCGTTGAGGATACGGCTATTGTATTGGGGGAGTGTTTCGCTAAAGCCCTGGGAAGTAAAAAAGGAATCGAAAGATATGGTTTTGCCTTGCCTATGGACGATGCAAAGGCTGAGGTATTACTCGATTTCGGCGGAAGGACTTGGTTGGAATGGGGGGTCACTTTGAAACGGGAATATGTCGGAGATTTTCCGACGGAGATGGCCCGGCATTTTTTTGCTTCTTTTTGTCAGAGCGGGCTGTGCAATCTGCATATCTCGGCCCAGGGAGAAAATACGCATCATATTCTGGAGGCTGTATTCAAAGCTTTTGCCCGTGCAGTACGGCAGGCTATCCGGCAAACCGGAGGAGGGATCCCTTCGTCGAAGGGCTGTCTCGCTTAGTTTAGGAATGACGAAATGATTGTACAGATAAATAGGAAATCATGAAAGTTGTTATTATCGATTATGGAGCCGGGAATGTCTTTTCAGTGACGACTGCTTTACAACGCTTAGGGGTTCAGGCGGTCTTGAGTAGTGATGTCAGGCTGATCGCCCGGGCCGAACGTGTGATATTTCCGGGTGTCGGACAAGCTGCTGCTGCCATGAAGCAATTGAAAGATAAAGGATTAGATCGGATAATCCCACAACTGGAAATGCCCGTATTGGGAATTTGTCTGGGGATGCAGTTGATGTGCCGGTTTTCGGAAGAAGAAAATACATGGGGATTGGGTATCTTTCCTATGGAAGTGAAGAAGTTTGCAGACAGTTGTAAAGTGCCTCATATGGGGTGGAATACGGTCCGGAAGCTGAAAACTACTTTGTTTCAAGGGATAAATCCCGGGGAATGGATGTATTTTGTACATTCCTATTATGTTCCTGTTACAGCTTATTGTATCGCAACTTGCGACTATCAGCGTTCTTTCGCCGCTGCTATTTGTAAAAATAATTTTTATGGATGCCAATTCCATCCTGAAAAATCTGCCGGTGCCGGAGAAAAAATAATAAAGAACTTTTTAGATATAGTATAAAATTGAAAATGAAAATTATACCTGCAATCGATATTATCGGTGGGAAATGTGTCCGTTTGACTCAAGGAAATTATGGACAGTGTAAGATATATTCGGCTAACCCTTTAGAAATGGCACGCCTGTTTGAAGAAGCCGGACTGGATCGGCTGCATTTGGTCGACCTGGATGGGGCGAAAGCGTCGGGAGTTGTCAATTGGGCTGTGCTTGAAACGATTTGTAAACATACCCGTTTGTCCGTAGATTTTGGAGGAGGGGTGAAAACCGATGAGGATATGCGTCGTGTGTTTGAAGCGGGAGCTGATTATGCTTGTATTGGCAGTATCGCTCAGACAAATCCCGAACAAACCGCTGAATGGCTGGAAAAGTATGGGTATGAAAGAGTAATTATCGGAGCCGATGTCTGGAATACCAAGGTGTGTATTCAGGGATGGAAAAAGGTGACCGATACGACGATTTTTCAATTGATTAAGTCCTATCGGGGACGGATCGGGCATTTGATGTGTACGGATATCACCCGGGATGGGATGATGGATGGAACGGCTATCGGCTTGTATCGGGAATTACTTCGCCTTTATCCGGAGATTCGGTTGATCGCTTCAGGGGGAGTGAGTGGAACGGCAGATTTACAACAGCTTGCTGAAGTTGGAGTAGAAGCCGTAGTCGTTGGGAAGGCTTTGTATGAAAAGAAAATAGATTTGAAATCACTTAAAAATTTTTGATTTTGTTAGCTAAAAGAATAATCACTTGTTTGGACGTTAAAGAGGGACGGACGGTGAAAGGAGTGCATTTCAACGATTTGAAAGATGCCGGTGATATTGTAGAATTAGCAAAGAAGTATTCTGTTGCCGGTGCTGACGAACTGGTGTTTTTAGACATCACTGCCAGTAATGACAACCGGAGTACCCGCCTGAGCTGGGTGGAGCGTGTGGCTACTGCAGTCGATATCCCTTTTACTGTCGGAGGCGGCATTGCCCGGGAGGCAGATGTTGAGGCTTTATTAAAAAAGGGGGCGGATAAGATATCGGTCAATTCGGCAGCTCTGTCCGAACCGGATTTAATCGATCGGTTAGCCTATCATTTTGGGAAACAATGTATTGTTGTGGCTATCGATGCCCGATATGAAAAGGAAGAATGGTGCGTATACAGTAAAGGAGGAAGACTAAGAACTGAAAGAGAATTATACACTTGGGCACTGGAAGTCGGAGAGCGGGGAGCCGGGGAAATATTATTCACTTCTATGGACCATGATGGGACGAACCGGGGATTCGCCTGCGAAGCGATAGCCCGGTTGAGCGGATTGGTGAATGTTCCGGTCATTGCTTCCGGTGGTGCAGGAAAACTAGCGGATTTTAATGAAGTATTTACAAAAGGTAAAGCAGATGCTGCTTTGGCTGCCGGGGTATTTCATTATGGCAGGCTGACTGTCGGACAGGTGAAAGCCTACTTGCGGCAAAACGGGATAACGGTAAGAGGGTAAATAATTGAAAAGATATAAGATGGAAATAGAAAATTTGAAATTTGACGAAAATGGTTTGATCCCTGCTATCATTCAAGATGCAGAGACCAGGACGGTTTTGATGCTCGGCTATATGAACCGGGAGGCCTTGACATTAACCCTGACGAATGGAAAAGTTTGTTTTTTTAGCAGGTCCCGGCAAAAGTTGTGGACAAAAGGTGAAGAAAGCGGACATTTTCTATACCTGAAAGACATACAAGCCGATTGTGATGGCGATACTTTATTGGTTAAAGCCAAACCGCTCGGACCGACTTGCCATACTGGAACAGATACCTGTTGGGGAGAGAAGAATGAGGAGGCGGATTTTTTGTTCTTCTTACAAAAGTTCCTGCAAAAAAGGAAAAATGATTCTCCGGAAGAGTCCTATACGGCCCGTTTGATTTCCAAAGGAATAAATAAGATCGCTCAAAAGGTTGGGGAAGAAGCTGTGGAATTAGTAATCGAAGCGAAAGACGACAATGAAGATTTGTTTTTAAATGAAGCGGCCGACTTGATGTATCATTATCTGGTTTTATTGATTGCCAAAGGATATGGGCTGGAGGATGTCATCCGGGTATTGAAAGAAAGACACAAATAGAATGGGGATAAATAGGTATTTATATACATGTTTACACTAAATGTAGGTTTTCTTGGGTGCAACGGAGAAAGGGGAAAAGAAAAAAGTAAAGTAAACTTTAATTTCCCCGTTCTCCAAATCTATGGTAGGTTCATTTTTTCTTTCTATTCCGATGCAGGGTTTTGTGCCATCAGACCGGTTCGCCTGGACCGGTCCGCTAAGGCTTTCCTTCACTGACCGGCGGAACTCCTCGCAGGCTCGTCAGACACCACCGGTCGGGCGTTCGGAAAACCTAACCGGACCCTCGTTCCTGCTCCAATGGTCTTCCGCCACAAAACCCTGCATCTTCCGTCAGCACTACAGGGCAAAGAAGGAAAGTTTTATTGAATGAAAGGGCAGGCCACCCTGACCGGAGTACG
>ENA-UEOR01001229-UEOR01001229.1-human-gut-metagenome-genome-assembly--contig:-NODE-1229-length-15285-cov-19.295174_pt1 | contig 15285 bp, 9 predicted proteins | sample MGYA00242887_ERZ507890 | MGnify/ENA primary metagenome ERZ507890 (study PRJEB26167, sample SAMN06115431) | human gut metagenome | host: Homo sapiens | place: China:Guizhou | collected 2014-10-21...
CTTGCTCATTGATTTCAGCATACGGTTGATGTAGGCTTTTACTTCTTCTTTCGTACCGGAATGGCAGGGTTCGTTATTGATCTCAAAACCTACGATAGAAGGATCGTCTTTATAAGCCAGTCCTGTATAAGGATTAGTATGTTTCACCAAGTCGCGAAGATAAGTTTCCTGTGCGGCAATCGCTTCCGGATTAGAATGCATATCGCATTTATCATATTTATAAGAGAAACCGCCGGTTTGTATATTCCGTTCGGGGTATCCGTTTCCGAAGTTAGTCTGTGCGGTGATGACAATATGGATATTGCGCTCCTTAAGTTTGGCAATTAGATAATCCATGAGGTCAATATGCTCGTTTTCAAGGAGATTACCTTGCCCGTCGGTCAACTCCACGTCCCATAGATGAATACGGTAAGCATTCAGTCCCAAGCGGGAGAGATGATATACATCTTTATCTATGGCAGCTTTGCGGTCGAGTCCCAAATAGCCGAGTGCGCGGTAGGCATGGGCAAAAGGCAGGGTGTAGTTTACTCCGAAGAAAGAGGCCTCTTCGTGGGTGTCGCTCCAGCGCATCACTCCGTTTCCATCTATATATATTATAGGTGTAGTTACTTTCCCCTGCATACCGGTGAAGGTAAACAACAGACAAATAAAGGTAAGAATAAACTGTCTTTTCATGCTATCAAATTTGGCGGGTTATTTATACCGGCAAAGATAAGATAGGTGCTGATTTGATGAAAGCACAGATTGGACATATAAGGATAAAAATAGGACGAAAGGTGCTTTTCAGCCGCGATTAGGCTATAATTAGTTCCAATATGTGCTTTTATGAGGTTCGTCTATTTCACCTCTTGCACAGAATAACCGTAGGATATGAACAGGTTGCTACCGTTCTTCCATGCAATCTACTTATAGATAAATTTCTTTCCCTCCTTTGCAAATTTTCTCCGGTCTAACGGCAAATTTTCTTTCCGTCTGCTGCAAACTATAAACGCAACTTGCATTTATAAAAATGAAGCTTGCGTTTATATAATTAGAACTTGCGTTTATAGTTTATATACTATCAAAAACAACTTAACCGTTAGACTGGAAAAAGTTAACTTCTAATGCAACAGGATTTATCTAACAATAGACCGGAAGAAAGATGATAGGTTGCAATGGACAAAGCGCTACATGATGAAAGGTAAAAACACAGCAATTAATGCCTCATCCTCACCCGCAAGTGCTTTATTTATTGTGATTTTCTTCGTCAACAGCAGGCTGCATATATTGCTTCGGCGTTTTTCCGAACTCAGCCTGAAAACATTTGGAAAAATAAGAATGGTTGGAGAAGCCCACCATATACATTACTTCGGCAACGGTGAACTTCTTTTGCTGCAATAACATGGCAGCCTTTTTCATCCGGATTGACTTGATGTATTCTACGGGAGACATTCCGGTCAATTGCTTAATTTTCCGGTAAATCTGTTTGTTACTGATACCGGATAATTCACAAAGAGCATTCACATTCAGTTCCGACTCCGAAAGATGGTCTTCAATCAGGCGAATTATATTCGACAGGAACTTCTCGTCCTGCGATTCCGCTTCAATCGGTTTGAGTACAGGCAACGATTCCAGTCGCTTCTTCTCCTGTGTCGCGGGGATTTCCTCTTCCTCCACTGCTATGACGGGAATATTCAATCCGACGGAAGTCCCTTTTCCTTCTTCGGAGGTGACGCCGGTGATGTGTCCGCCGTGCAGTTCTGTGTAAGTTTTTACCAGATAAAGCCCGATACCCGTACCTTCCTTATTGCCGGAGTGGGGGGATTGGAAAAAACGTTGGAAGATGTAAGGAATGTCCCGCGGCGGGATTCCCGATCCTGTGTCCGATACACAGATATCCACTAAGCCGGTTTCTTCGCGATAGAAAAGAGACAACCGGATACTGCCGCCGTCCGGAGTGAATTTCACTGCATTTGAAAGCAGACTGTCTAGTATCACTCCCAGTTTGATAGCGTCCATATCGGCATAAATCTTCGCTTTGTTTGTCTCGAAAAGGAAAGTCAGCCGCTTGTCTTCTTCGTAGACGGAGAACAGACTGTGGCTGAATGACACAAGTTCGATACGCGACAGTATTAGTAGTGAATCTTCGTTATCTTCTATACGGTTGAAGTTGAGCACCTGATGAATCAGCGAATTAATCTTCATCGCATTGCGTTGCACTTCTTCCAATGTCTGTTTCTCGTGCGCTTCCTCCGTCGCAGGGAGCAGCTGGCTCACGGGTGCAATAATCCGGCTAAGCGGTGTCTTTAGCTCATTGGACAGGTTGCTGAAGAAAGCCATTTTCTGGCGTGACTGTTCCAGAATCTTCTCTTTCTCCATACGTTCCATTTTCAACCGGTTCTTGACGCGGAAAAAATTGATTGTCCAGATGATGAGGCTGAGGAACAAAAGAACATAAATCACCTTTGCCCAAACCGTATAATACCACGGAGGCAGGATCTTGATATTCAAAATATAAGGATGTTCGGACGGGTGGCCACTCTTTTCCACCTTACTGATAATTAATTGATAATCTCCGTAGTTGAGGTTGCTGTATGTAATGCGGTTTGTATTCGATTTCAGGAAATTCCATTCTTTGTCCATTCCCTCCAGCCGATAGACAAATTCATGCTTTTCCTCTAGCGAATAGGGGAGGTCGGAAAGCTCGAAAGCCAGATTATTCTGGTTATATGCCAGTTCGATAGAGTTCGTATAACGGATATTAGGTATGCTTTCTCCGGTGTGCGGAGACATCAACTGGTTGTTGATATATAAAGCAGTCAGCAGGATCGGGCGTTCCGGTTGATTCATAGCCTGTATGTCCGGCCGGGAAATACCGAATCCGTCCGCACCTCCCAAATAGATGTTTTCGTCTTTCGGGTCAAAGAAAAGACTTGTGAAACGCTTGTCTGTCATGTTCTGTTGGCGTGCATCCATTGTTTTCCGGTCGACAATCCAAAGCCCGTTGGTTGTAGAAATCCAGATATGCTCTTTTACGGAAGTCATAGACAGAATTTCATTGTTACTGAAGCTGCCGAAGGTAATACTTTGCTGACCGGAATCTTGGGGATTGATGCGCATGACCCCACCGTGAAATCCTACCCAGAGCATACCGTCCTCATCTCGTAGGAGATAATTCGGGCTCTTTTCACCGCTCAACTCTTCGGCAAACAATTTGGTTACTTGCTGCGTGCGCGGATTGATTTTGTCTATTCCTTTGCTGTTGTAGAGCAATACCCATACATTACCTTCCGCATCGGGAACAATTTGGTTGATGAACATTCCTGACAGGCCGTTGCGAGTGGAATAGTTCTGCTCGGCTATGTAGGTTCCGCCGGAAGATTGTACCAGTTTTTGTTTGTCTACTACAAAAATACCTCCGAGGCAGGTTGCTATCCAGAGTTTTCCGTCGGTGTCTTCAAACAGGTAATAAGCCCAGTTGGTGTTGTTTGTTCCTGTGCTGTCTACGATGTTGTAGTGTACAAATTGGTGAGTCTTGTAGTCGTAACGGTTAATACTGCCGTCCGTGGCTATCCAGAGTTGTTGTTCTCTGTCTTCGTAGATGTGTCGGATACGGTTGTGGGACAACGGATGGTGCTTATCTCCCATTCTGTACCAGACAGCGTCGTGCTTGTTACCGGTGGGGTTGGTAAAACGGATGACTCCGTTAGTTCCTCCGAACCAGTAGAACCCTTTGGAATCCCGGAACAGGGAATAAAACTGGTTTCCGTCTCCTGTACCCGTGATTTGCGAGATAGGAATGAATTGCAATGCACTGTTGTAGCGTGAAAGGGAGATGCCGTAATCCGTTCCCAGCCAGATGTTCTGTTCCTGATCGGCAAATATATTCCAGATAATATTGTTGGTTAGCGACTGGATATTGCGGGAGTCGTGTACGATGTGTTGCAGTGTCCCATTATCGTTCTGGTAAACATAAAGTCCGTTATCGGTACCCGCTAATAAATTTCCATCCCCGTCCAAAGCCAGTGATTTAATGGAATTGTTGTGGAAGGCATCTATCGGTTTCATTAGTCCCGTGGCCGGAGTATATTGGAAAAGAGATCCTTCCATTCCGATCCAGATACATTGGCGGGACGTATCTTCCAACAAAGAGTTGACAAAGAGATTGCTCACGCTCCGGTTGACGGGCAACGGGATATTTTCAAACTTTCCGCTTTCCTCTATATATCGGCATAAACCATTGTAGGTGCCTACATATATCTGATTGTCCGTTGTGCGGATGATAGAATAAATAGTGTGATGGGGAAGCCCGTTGCTCTTACTGTCGAGTGAAGCCAGTTTCTTTGTGTTGAGTTGATACGTATACAGACCGTTCAACGAACCTATCCATAAGGTGTCTCCTTGAAGCGCCATTGTCCGTACATCTGTCGGGAAATCCGTTTCCGGTTGTTCGTATTTGTCCGTCCGGTAGTTGTAGACGAGGATTCCGTTATCTGTCCCTAAATATAAATAAGTATTGTCTGCTATTATTCCGCAGTAAATGCGCGTGTTATTGCGTTCTCCATAAGTGAAGTGCTGCTGTGTGGAATATCCGTCGTAACTGAATAACCCTTTGTTGGAACCTATCCATATCAACCCTTCGCTGTCTTGCAGGAAGCAACTGATGACCGATGCTTCGGCACCGAGGTAGATATTCTCGAATTGTTGATAATTCACTTTCTGCCCGTATGCACTGCCGCCTATACAGAATGCACAGACAAGAAAAAGAATCGTTATCATTCGTTGGCACATATTGTCAGGTTTGCAGGTTTTTAAATCAGTAATTATTGCAAATAACTTTGTTCTTTATTGCAAATGTAGGAAAAATGCCGGTTACTCTTGTAAATCTCACCGTCTTTTTGTTCCTTTGTCGTCTATTTATAAACAGAAAACTTCAGGATGAAAAAGCTTATTTATCTGCTTTTGTTGCCGCTGGTTGTGGCTGTGACTGCTTGTGGCGGTAAAGTAAACTCGAAAAAGGAGTCGGTATTGGCAACGCAGGATAGCGTAGACGCCCGTGGAATACAACGGATGCAGACTTCTAAAAGTGAAATAGACATCAAATTCAAAGGGAAGGATTATCGTTCTTTCGTTTCCCGTACACCGGACGAGAGCCTGCCTCATGTTACCAATGAAATGGGGGATACGTATATGGATAATAAAATCGTGCTGCGTCTGACGCGCGGTGGTGAATCAGTGTTCAACAAGACCTTCACCAAGAATGATTTTTCTTCGGTAGTGGATGCCGACTTTCTGGCAAAGTCCGTGCTCGAAGGAATCGTATATGATAAAACAACTCCGCAAGGCATTGTATATGCAGCGAGTGTCTGCTATCCGCAGACGGATTTGTATGTCCCGCTTTCCATAACGATAACCGCTGACGGAAAGATGAGTATTCAGAAAGTTGATATGCTGGAAGACGCGTATGAAGAAGAAACACCCGATTAAGCCTGTGAACAGGCTTTTTAGTAGAATAGCACAAATGTGAAAGCATTTGAGACAAACGAAAGGCAACCGAAAAAGGTTGCCTTTCATATTTTTGTACCGTTGATAAATTTGTTGTCCTGTTTTTATTTGTATACCGAGGACTGAAAGTTAAAGAACACAAAAAAAAGACTGTTCTCCGGTTATTCCCAAATCTTTCCTAAATCTGTATCGTTATTTGCTGTATAAAATAAAGTATAGTATTAACGTTAAAAAAATAATGATTATGAAGAAAATTCTATCTTTACTCGTGTTGGCTATTGTTGCCGTACAGTTTTCATGGGCTGCTGATGTGATAACTAAAGACATGAATCAGTTACCGCTTCCGGCACGCAATTTTATTAACCGTCATTTTACTAAACCTGAAGTGTCTCATATCAAGATTGATAAGGAAATGCTGGAGGCTACCAAATATGAGGTGTTACTGACAGACGGTACGGAAATAGAATTCGACAGCAAGGGAAACTGGGAAGAAGTAAGTGCCCGAAAAGGACAGGTGATTCCTGCAAGTATTGTTCCGAACTTTGCCGTTGATTATCTGAAAGCACATAATTTTGCTGCTGAAGGAGTGACGAAAGTAGAGCGTGACCGTAAGGGATATGAAGTTGAATTGTCCACAGGCGTCTCTTTCAAGTTTGACAAGAAAGGGAAGTTTGTTAAAGCGGACGATTAAGTATAAGTGATAGTATAATAATAAACCTGAACCAAAAAAGTAACTATGTTGAGATTTAAGTTTGGCGCCTGGGCGGTGGTTCTGATGTTGGCTGCCCTTTCATTCGGCGCCTGTTCCGATGAAGATGATGATCCGGCTTTCAATCCGCCTTCCAATATTACGGAAGCCTTGAAACAATTATATCCGGCAGCTCAGAATATAGAATGGGAAATGAAAGATGTGTATTATGTGGCCGATTGCTGGGTGGCCGATGACGAACTGGAAGTCTGGTTTGACGGGAATGCGAATTGGCTGATGACAGAAAATGAACTGGAAAGTATAGATAGTTTAGTTCCGGCTGTATATACTGCTTTCAATAATACCAAATACAGTTCTTGGGTGGTGACCGATGTCTATGTACTCGTTTATCCGCAGAATCCTACGGAATCTGTCATTCAGGTGAAGCAGGGAAGCCGGCGCTATTCACTGGTTTTCTCGCAGGATGGTGGATTGTTGCACGAAAAGGATATCAGTAACGGGGATGATACGATTTGGCCTCCGGCTGAATAATTTCTTATCCATTTAGCTGAAATGGAAAGAGTGACGGTATCTTGTCAGGATAGCGTCACTCTTTTGTTAGTATAGTGACGGTCTTCCGATAAGATAGCGTCACTATAATTGTAGGTTTACATTTGCTGGTAATCTTTGGCCAATCCTCCTTCACTCGTCTCTTTGTAGAGTGAGGGAAGGTCATGTCCGGTTTGTTTCATCACTTGCACTACCTTGTCGAAAGAGACACGATGCATACCGTCCGTAAAGGCGGAATAAAGATTTGCGTCGAGTGCGCGGGCGGCAGCGTAGGCATTCCGCTCGATGCAGGGAATCTGTACCAATCCGCATACAGGGTCGCAAGTCATACCCAAGTGATGTTCCAATCCCATTTCTGCTGCATATTCAATTTGTGCCGGACTACCTCCGAATAATTGGTTGGCTGCTGCCGATGCCATGGCACAGGCAACGCCTACTTCACCTTGGCAACCTACTTCCGCGCCGGAGATAGACGCATTGAATTTGACGATGTTTCCGATCAGTCCGGCAGTAGCCAATGCACGCAAAATACGCATATCGCTAAAATCACGGCTCTTTTGCAGGTGATAAAGTACGGCAGGCATGACACCGCAGGAACCACAGGTGGGGGCAGTTACTATCTTTCCCCCCGAAGCGTTCTCCTCGCTTACCGCCAGTGCATAAGAGAATACGAGTCCTCTCGATTGAAGGGACTGTTTGTATCCGGTAGCACGTATATAATAGGTAGAAGCTTTCCGTCGCAGGTTCAATGGGCCGGGGAGCACTCCTTCCGCTTCCAGTCCGCGGTGAATGGCTTCTTTCATTGTATCCCATACTTCAGCGAGGTAATCCCAGATATCTTCATTCTCGCACTCTTTCACATATTCCCAGTAACTCTTTCCGGTACGTTCGCACCATTCCAGAATTTCCGTCATACTGTTCATCCCATATACTTCAGGACTTTCAATTGTCGGATTGCTGTTGTTTTCAGCTAGTGCGCCTCCGCCGATACTATAAACTGTCCAATTCTCCTGAATCTTGTTGTTGGCGTCGAAAGCGGCAAATGTCATTCCGTTCGGGTGGAAAGGAAGAAAGACTTTCGGTTGCCAGATGATTTCTACCGGGGCGGTAGTTTTGAGTGTGTCTATAATGGCTACATCCGTCATGTGCCCTTTTCCGGTAGCGGCGAGACTTCCATAGAGTGTTACTTTGAAAGAGGCTGCATCCGGATGACGTTCTACGAACATTTCTGCAGCTTTGCGTGGACCCATTGTGTGACTGCTGGAAGGACCAGTACCGATTCGATATAGCTCTTTAATTGATTTCATGAGTTATGTGTGCTTAATTAATACCATTTCTTTTTTCTAAAATACAAATATACAACAATACCGATAACTCCCATTAAAATCCATGCAAATAAATATCCGTATCGCCAATCAAGCTCCGGCATCCATTTGTAATTCATTCCCCATACTCCGACTAAAAAGGTGAGAGGGATGAAGATAGTGGATACAATGGTCAGACGTTTCATGATGTCGTTCATGCGTAAGTCATTGTTGGATATATATAGATCGACTAATGAAGAAAGCGTTTCACGGCAGATTTCAATAGTCTGGAGAACGAACTGTAAATGGTCATTCACGTCATTGAAGAACGCACGGTTTACTTTATGGATAAGCAGGTTTTCCGCCCGTAACAGTTTTACGTATTGTTCCTTCAGGGGGAGAATGGATTTCTTCATCAGCATATATTGACGCCGGAGTGACTGGATCTGGATACCTATATCATTTTCGTTGGTGATAGTCAGCAACTCCTCTTCAAGATCTTCGAGGGCATCGTCGATAGAAGAAATTGTTGAGATGTAATTGGTCATTATACTGTTCAGCAGTACACTGAGCAAATAATCCGTCTGACGGCTACGTATTTTCAGTACATCATTGCGTAAGGCAGCGTTAATATCATCGAAGAAGTCGGTTTCCTGTTCGAGAAAGGTCAGCACATAGTTGCTTCCCAGAATGACACAGACTTGCTGTTGGAGCAGTTCGTCCAGTTCGTTTTCCTCCTTATGGGTGTTGGGATAGAATAATTTCAGGATGAGAACGATATATTTATCATGTTCTTCGATTTTAGTCGGGTGGTCTGCGTTCAGGATATCCTGCAAAACAAGGAAGTCTATTTCAAAATGAGCGCAAATCTTGCGGATTGTTTCCGTATCTTTTAAACCATGCACTTGCAACCAGTTGATTCGCGCACTGTCTAATGTTGCTTTGACGGATTGGAAGGTGTCGCCGGAGCTTTCCTGCATCTCAGTGGCATTGTAGGTGCAGAGATGAATGTGGGTAGGAGTAAGGCTGTCCCCTGTGTAAATGAGCTTTTCGCTTAATAGGTTATTTTTCATGCTTTATTCTCGTTTTAGAAAACCACCGCAACAAAGGTAGTGGTTTTCTAAATGAGAACAAGTTCTTGCGACGTTTTGTTTACAATATGTCTTATATCCGGGTCAATCAAAATCTACTACTGTGATTCCGGCACCTCCGAACTGCACATGCTCGTCGGCATAATGGCGGATACTCGGTACGGTGGACAGATATTGGCGGATGAGTGTACGAAGGATTCCTGTTCCTGTTCCGTGAAGAATACGTACACGGTCCATGCCGACCAATATGGCATCGTCAATAAAATAAGTGACTGCTTGCAACGCTTCGTCTCCGCGCATCCCACGCACATCGATATCTTGTTTGAAACTAAGTTTCTTTTCGTACATCTGGTCATGTGTCTGGCTGCTGACAAAGGTACTTTTGGCCATGCTTTCCGTCTTGGGGGCCGCGTTGGAGCGTTCGAGACGGTCCAACTTGACGGTTGTCTTGATACTTCCGAAGGCGACGATTGCATTCTTGCCACTGATTTCCATTACCTGCCCGACGCTGGTCTGGCCTTTAATTTTCACATTTTCGCCAACGGAGATAGGAGCCACTTTAGGAGTAGCGGTTGTTGAGGAACTTGCCGCTTTCTGCTCGTTCTTTTTATTCTTCTTCCGTTCCTGTTTCTCTTTCAGTTTCTCCATTTTCCGAGCCATTTTTTCTTCTTGTTCCTTGGAAGCCAATGCATCCAAAGAAGTACGGAAGTCAGTCAGCTCCTGACGGGCCATGCGGGTCTTTTCTTTTTCTGCCTGTGCCTCTTTAATGGTACGGATCGTATTTTCAATACGGGCATTCGATTCCTGTAACATTCGTTCCGCTTCCTCTTTAGCCTGCCGGATAATCTCTTTCCGTGATTTTTGCAGTTCTTCCATTTCAGTCTGATAGCGGGCGATCGTTTCTTCCATGTGCTTCTCCCGTTGGCGGATCGTTTGGCGTTTCCCTTCCCAGTAACGTTTGTCGCGCACGATATCCTGAAGATATTTGTCGGCATTGATGTACTCGCTCCCTACAATTTCCGAGGCGTCAGCGATTACATCTTCCGGCAATCCGATTTTCCGTGCGATCTCTACAGCAAAGGAGCTTCCCGGGTTACCGATCTGCAATTGGAAGAGTGCCTGCATTAAATGGCGGTCGTAAAGCATGGCGCCGTTGACTACGCCTTCATGGTCTTCTGCAAAATGCTTCAGATTCTGGTAGTGGGTGGTAATCACTCCGAAAGTCCTTTTCTGGTTGAAACGTTTCAGTACAGCTTCGGCAATGGCACCTCCAATCTGCGGCTCCGTACCTCCTCCGAACTCATCAATCAGGATGAGGCTACGTTCATTGCAACTTTTCATCATTATCTTCATATTGGTGAGGTGAGAGGAGTAGGTACTCAAATCGTCTTCGATAGACTGTTCATCACCGATATCTATGAAAATGCTGCTGAATATACCTGCATGACTGCGTTCGTGCATCGGAATCAACATGCCGCATTGTAACATATATTGCAATAAGCCTACCGTTTTCAGACAGACTGATTTACCTCCGGCATTCGGACCGGAGATAATGAGAATACGCTGTTTCTTGTTTAATTCTATGTCCAAAGGTACGACCTTTTTCCCATGCTTGGCTAGCGACAGTTGTAACAAGGGATGTACGGCCATAGTCCAGTCTAGTAACTGTTCATTTTCTATGGCGGGTTTCAGACTGTTGGTCTGTATGGCGAAATAACTTTTCGCACGGATAAAATCAATTTCTGCCAAAAATTCATACGACTGGAGTATCTCCGGAATAGACGGGCGCAACACATTGGAGAATTCCGTCAGGATACGGATAATTTCCCGTCTTTCGTCTCCTTCGAGTTCGCGGACGCGGTTGTTTGCTTCTACAACCTCCGCCGGTTCGATAAATACGGTTTTTCCGCTTGCCGATTCATCGTGGACGATTCCTTTAATCTTACGTTTGAGTCCCGGAGCGACAGGGATAACCAAGCGACCGTCGCGCATGGTAGGGGCTACGTCCTTATCTACATATCCTTCGGATTGCGCACTGCGCAGAATACTGTTCAACGAGCGGGAAATACTTCCCATTGTATTGGCTAATTCTCTGCGGATACGAGCCAGTTCTGTAGAAGCATTATCTTTTATCTTTCCATATTTATTGAGGATACCGTCTATTTTTCCAATCAATTGGGGGAATACGGCAATGTCTCCCGCCAGTCGTTTCAGACTGGGGTAGGGGCTATCACTTTCTTCTTCGTCTTCATTGTTCCGATGCAGGAAACGGACGATATCACGAATGGTCTCTAGTGAACGGCGCAAGTCGAATAATTCCTGTTCGTCCAGATACATTCCTTCTATCCGTACCCGTTTCAGTGAAGGGCGGACATCGAAAAAAAATTGGTCGGGAAATCCGTCCTCTTCTTGAATGATGCGAACAAACTCGGTTACCTGGTTTAAATTCTCTTCTACTACTTCATATTGTTCGGAAAAGCCCATGTCTGAAACTTTTTCTTCGCCTAAAGTGCTAAGACACTTGTCTTTCAGTAACTGCCTTATCTGGTCGAATCCTATCTTTTGCTCAAAATTTTGAGGGTATATCATATCTTTATTCCTTATAACTGGGCACAAAAATACGATTAATTCACGAAAAAAGTGTCAGATTGTTTGCAGATTTAAAAATGATTCGTACCTTTGCACCGCTTTCAACGGAAAGCACTTCTGATAAAGGAGTTTTGGAGAGGTGGCAGAGTGGTCGATTGCGGCGGTCTTGAAAACCGTTGTACCGCGAGGTACCCGGGGTTCGAATCCCTGTCTCTCCGCTGAACGTGCTGGACAGAAATGGTCAGCAAACGGACAAAAAGCTACAAATCAATGATTTGTGGCTTTTTTTATTGCCCGAAAGTCCTGCTTCCAAGACTTCAAAAGTACGGTAAAAGACAAAGTTTCGTTACTAAATCGTTACCTATTCCCCGCCGGACAAAAACGGTAACGATTTGTCCATAAATGACCTGATAATGACTTGATTAGTCCATAGTCTGCATAACTCGAAAACGAGAGGTAAAAATTAATTTTGCAACTAAAAAAAGTGAGTTATGAAATCGACATTCAAGGTTCTTTTTTATTTGAAGAAAGGTTCTGAAAAGAAAAACGGCGAGGTTATGATTATGGCACGCATCACCATAGACGGCAAACTTTGCCAGTTCAGTACGAAACAGAGCATCCAGCCCGACAACTGGAGCATTACTGCGGGCAAAGCCAAACGCTATTTTAATAAAGATGTATCTCAGCTGAATCTCTCGGAATCTACGGTCATTGCCGGCATTACACAGAATCCGACGCTGTACAATCCGATCATCAATCCGGATGAGAATGCAAAGCGACGCAAGATCATTCTTCAGAAAATGGTCGATCAGGGCTATATCAGCGAACAGCAGCAGCAGGATGCCCTTGCGGACGATGTGTATTCCCGTATCCAGAAAACGGCTCAGGAGACGGACGAGGTTTCTATTTACAGTTACTATACGGACGCTCTGATCGAACAGGTCATGGATGACCTTGTGGAAGTCAAGGGATACACCAGACAGCAGGCTTACAAAGCTGTTTACTCCGGCGGTCTGAAGATTTATTCCAATCAGGATGAAGAGATTCAAAAAATCTGCGATGAGGAGTTTGCCAACCCGGAGAATTATCCTTCGGTGACGCTGATTGGTCTCGATTATGCTCTGAGTATCCAGAAATCCGACGGCGAGATTATCAATTACAGCAGTGAAATGCTCCGCAGCTGGTTCCAGAAACAGGACAGCTCTTTTAACATGATGTTTGACGATGAGGAATCTGCAAAAGCTGCCGCAGAGACTTACAAAAACGCCATGGTTAAAAAAGGCGATACTGTGCTTGGCGAGCGTGTTTCTCTTGTTCCGCAGCCACAGGCCTCTGTCGTGATCATCGACAATGAGACCGGATATGTGAAGGCGATCGTCGGCGGACGTGGCGAAAAGGAAGCCAGCCTGACGCTGAACCGTGCCACGGAAACCCGCAGACAGCCTGGTTCGACTTTTAAGATCGTCAGCACATACGCTCCGGCTCTTGATGCCGAGAATATGACGCTTGCTACGGTATTCGACAATGCACCTTACAATTACACAAACGGTGTCCCGGTCAATAACTGGGCAGGTAAAAATGCCTACACCGGACTGACTACGATCCGTCAGGCGATCGCAGGTTCAATTAACGTAGTAGCAGTCAAATGTCTGACCGAGATCACACCGCGGCTTGGTTTTGAGTATGCCGAAGCTCTCGGCATCAGCACACTTTACGATGATGAAAATCTGGACGTACGCCAGCCGCTGGCTCTTGGCGGTATCACGGACGGTGTCGTAAACATCGAGCTGTGCGATGCCTATGCAACGATTGCTAACGGCGGCAAATACAACGAAGCGAAGTTTTATTCCCGTATCGAGGATTCCGAAGGAAAAGTGATCATTGACAACACTCCGGAAGAAAAGACGGTTTTAAAGGACAGCACCGCTTTCCTGCTGACACAGGCGATGATGGATGTTGTAAAAGCCGGCGGAACAGCCTCCGATGTCAGCCTCGGCGAGATGCCGATCGCCGGCAAGACCGGTACGACTTCGGACGACCGTGATATCTGGTTTGCCGCATACAGCCCGTATTATACGTGTACGGTCTGGGGCGGCTATGACAACCACGATACGCTCCCGTCCGGCGATCTTTACCACACGTATCACAAAAAACTGTGGACTGCGATCATGAGCCGCATCCACGAAAATCTTCCGGTCAGACAGTTTGAACAGCCGGACAGTGTGGAAACTGCCTATGTATGTAAGAAATCCGGACTGCTCGCCGTGGATGGTGTCTGCACCGGAGATCCGCGAGGCTCCATGGCTTACACGGAATATTTTGCAAAAGGCACGACACCGACCAAGAGCTGCGATGTGCACACGGCTGTAAAGGTCTGCTCTTCCACCGGACTGCTCCCGACTGCGACCTGTACCACGACAACGAAAATCTTTGTCAAACGACCGGCCGGAAGCGAGGGCACAACGGAAGATTCCGCTTATGCTCCGCCAAGTGCGACCTGCAAAGGTCACAACATCCTGGATAAGATCACAGATATCCTGAATCCGAAAAAAGATGCGGCAGATATGGATGCCGATGATTCGAAGAAGGATGGTGCGACCACGCCGGGTTCTGATGCAAATTCCGGTTCAACAACTACACCTGACAGCAATTCCGGCTCCGGCGATTCTTCCGGAAGCGGAGGTACCGGCTCTGGCACAGGTTCCGGTTCCGGCGGCAGCACTTCCGGCGGTGGCTCTGGCGGAGACTCCGGAGGCACCACGGCTCCGGGCGGAGATGAGATCCTGGAGATCATTCCATAAAAGCATCTGCTCTGTTGTTCAAAGCATTTGTTGTCTGAATCTTAAAATTTCATTTGGATACAAAAAATTCCATGAGGATATTACTTAAATCAAGTAAATTCTCATGGAATTTTTATTTATCTCAGTCGGAGAAGACTCTCACTTCTGCAAGTACTGCGGTGCTGACTGCCGTTGTTTTATTACAGCATCAGTTTTGCTGCACCGTAGATACCGGCATCATTGCCCAGTGTTGCCAGTGCAAATTTTGCATCTTTGCAGGATGGAAATGCATATTTTTTGTAATATTTCTCGATATAATCAAAGAGTATCTTTCCGGCTTTGGAGACGCCGCCGCCGATTACAAATACCTGCGGATCTACCACACCTGCGATGTTTGCACATGCAAGACCGAGGTATCTGCCGAATTCTTCTGCGATTTCCTGTGCAACTGCATCGCCTGCTTTTACGGCATCAAAGACGCTTTTTGCACTGACTTCTCCGTCACGCAGAACGGAAGGGGTATCGCAGGATGCCAGCTTTTTGTTTGCCAGATATACGACACCTGTTGCAGATGCAACCTGTTCCAGACATCCGGTGTTGCCACAGTTGCAAGGTTTGTCAACGCTGTCGGTTACATGGATATGTCCGATCTCACCGCCGGCTCCGTTGCTTCCGGTTACGATCTTGCCATTGATGATGATGCCGCCGAAAGTTGCGACATAAACAATTGATTAGTGTATCTGGAATATCCCGGATTCCGGCGACGGTCTTTCATGTCG
>ENA-UEOR01001231-UEOR01001231.1-human-gut-metagenome-genome-assembly--contig:-NODE-1231-length-15280-cov-6.528119_pt1 | contig 15280 bp, 14 predicted proteins | sample MGYA00242887_ERZ507890 | MGnify/ENA primary metagenome ERZ507890 (study PRJEB26167, sample SAMN06115431) | human gut metagenome | host: Homo sapiens | place: China:Guizhou | collected 2014-10-21...
ACCACTCACCTCCTTATAAAGAGAATATACACACTCTTTAAACACTTTGTTACCATCCGGTTCCAATGCAAAGTATTCCATCCCCAATATCAATTACAATATTCGAATATCCAAGTTCCCTTCCTATTGCCTGAATAAATGTCCCCATTTCTTCAGGTTTTATATCCTCGTCATCTTCCACCAGCAGAATGGTTTTGGCCATTAGATTCCCCCCACCAATAACAAAACATGCTGCCTCAAGCTTACCCGATTTCAGCGGCGCAAAGCCTTCACATTTTGTTTAAACTTCGCGGACCAGCAGGGTCAGCACTTCGTAGTGGGCGGTGTGGGGGAACATATCAAACAGCTGGACCCGCTCGACGCGATAGCCGCTAAGAAGAGCAATGTCGGTCGCCATGGTGCGGGCGTTACAGCTGGAATAGATAATATAGGGCGGCGCCATGCGGCTTAAATAGTCGCACAGTTCGGCGCCAATGCCGCGACGCGGCGGGTTGACCAGCACCAGCTGCGGGATATCCGCTTCATGCGTGGCGAACTGCGTGGAGTCCAGCGCCTGAAAATGCAGATTGCTGAGCCCCAGCTGCGCGGCTGACTGTCTGGCGCAGGCGATGGCTTCCGGGGCGATCTCGATACCGGTCAGGCGCATCGTCGGCGTCGCGCAGTGCAGGCCAAAACCCCCGACGCCGCAAAACAGATCCCACATATGCTGGACCGGCAGCGCGCGCACCCAGTCGCGGGCGGTGGCGTACAGCCGGCTGGCTACCGTTGGGTTAGTTTGAAAGAAGCTTGCGACGTATTCCGTGCCGTCAATGGTGAACTCAGCCGGGGTCTTGTAATCCTCTGCCAGCTTTACGGGTTTGACTTCGGTGCTTTCACCACATGAGCATAAGCCCATTACCGCCAAAATCGTGAGAAAAAATGCCTTTGTTCTTTTCATTTTGCCCTCCATTAAAAAAGACCCTCTTCATAAGAAGAAGGTCTTTGTTTTTAGTACAGCCTAGTCGGCATTTTCAAGGTCATACAAAAATCGTGGCAAAGCGTCAATAACATCTCTTGCAATGATTCCACGTTCAGATCTTTTGTATCCTGCAAGTAGAGCCGTCGAGCCAAGTGTGAACGACCCAAGTGCCGCCGCATCAAGAGCATCGCACCCCTGAGCCACATAGGAGGAAACAATGCCTGCAAGCATATCCCCTGAGCCACCCTTTGCAAGCGCAGTTGTGCCTTCGGTGCAAAGATAAACTTTCCCACCGTCCACAGCAAAGGTGTCAGCCGACTTCGCAAGCACTGTCACACCATATTTTTCTGACAGCCTATATGCAAACCCAAGTCTGTCCGACATGACCTCGCCCACCGTCACGCCACAAAGCCTTGCAAGCTCCGCAGGGTGAGGGGTGAGGATAACTGTACTTTTCTTCTTCAACAGTACATCTATATTCGGACAAAGTGAATTTATTCCGTCAGCGTCCAAAACTATGGGTATCTCCGCTTTTTCTATAAGCTCCGCCACCAGCTTTTCCGTTTCAGCCGTGTGACCAAGCCCACAGCCTATCAGCAAAGAGCTTGCCTTTTCGCACTTTTTCAGTATCGTCTCCGCATTTTCAGCCACCATAAAGCCGTCCTTGTCGGTTTTCATTGCCGAGTATGTACATTCATACATACCAGCCGACAGGGAGTTGACTACGCTTTTTGCAGTGCAAAGCTCAAAAAGCCCCACGCCTGTTCGCATTGCCGCCATTGCTGAAAGCCCTGCCGCACCTATATAGCTCTCCGAGCCTGCCACGCTCACCACCTTGCCGAACGTGCCCTTGTGTCCGTCAGCAGGTCTAAAAGGCAGTGAAGCCCTTGCTTTTACCACGTCAAAAGGCGTTATAACAGGGTATAGGGTATTCTCGCAACGCTCGTCAATACCGATATCTTTTACCAGAATTTCACCGCAAAAGTCCACCGCAGGCTGTAAATAAAGACCCAGCTTGCCACGATGAAAGGTCACTGTCACGTCAGCCTTGAACGACAACTTGTCAGCCTGACCATTCCGTGCGTTGACTCCCGACGGCAGGTCACAGGCTATCTTCATGCCTTCACATTTTTCACAAGCTCTGAACACTGGCAGGATATTTTCACGCAAGCTTCCGTGAAAACCCGTTCCGAAAATGCAGTCCACAAGCACGTCTGCACCCTCGATAAAATCCAGCGCATTTTCAGCTTTCAGCACCTCTACGCTCTTATCAAGCCTAGCATACGCTGCCGAGGAAAGGTCAGTGTCAGGCTCACCGCAGCATAGGACCACCGCAGGCTTGAGGCCTTGTTCTGCAAGTAAATTTGCCGCCACAAGTCCGTCACCGCCATTGTTTCCCTTGCCAATAAGAAGCACTATCTTTGAGGATGCAGACGAGTTGCTGGCAATGACCTCCGTAAGCTGTGCCGCCGCATTGTCCATGAGCTGAGCAAGGCTCACGCCATATTTTTCAGCCTCATGCTCGCAAAATGTCATTTGCTCCACTGTTAATATCCTATCCATTTTTATCCTCCTTTTCATAAGCTATCACCACTGCCGAAGCGATATCCTTGATGTGGGAAAGTGACACCGCAAAGGTCAGCCTCCTATTTTCAGCCGCCAAAAGCGCATTCCCCGTAAGCTCCAGATAAGGACAGCCAAACTCGTCACGCAAGCATGACACCTCGTTTAAGGCGAAGCCCTCAACCCCCGTGCCTAAAGCCTTTGCGAAGCTTTCCTTAGCCGCCCAATTCGCCGCCATGGATTCGTATGGGTTTTTCTTCTGCGAAAAAAGGGTCAGCTCCTTTTCGGAGTAAACCCTTTCACAGAAACGTCGGCTCTGACAGCTTTTTTTTATGCGTTCGATCTCAATAAGATCAGTTCCGACAAATATTTTCATTTTTATTTCCTCAGTGTTCTCGGAAGCGCAGGCTTCATAAGCTCCAGCATATCGTCATCTGGTGTGAAAATAACAGTTGTAAGCCCGAGATTTTTGTGGTTGAATGTTATGTAGTAGTCTGTAAGGCTATCGTCACAAGCGCAGGCAAGGACCTGTGTTGCGCCCTCAGGTACAGAGAAATTCTCGTCAGCAATGCCGAAATCTGTCGCACTGCCGCAACGGAATGTGATAAGGCGTTTTCTTGAACGCTGAGCCGTTATCTTGTCAACGTCTATTTCTCCGTTTGTGAAAATGTATTCATACTCCACATCGAGTTTTGTTGTAAGATAATAACCGCCATAAAGTGCGGCGGCGGCAAGAAAAATGCCTATTACAGAAAACTGCGTGCCGAAAGGGAAGATAAAGCACAGTGCGGCAAGTGCCACGCTTGCTATCATGATGAAAATTTTCTGTATCTTATCGTTCTTTGTGGGAATCTTGCGAACTATCTGTTCCTTGAAGCTGTCCATTATTTGTCCTCCGTTTATTCAGTGCCGCTGAGAAGCTCTTTCATTACCCAGCCGCTTTTATTGTTATATTTTACATATACCCATATGTTTCCGTCACCGTCTGTTCTCTCGCCGTAGCCGTTTATGGTCTTTCCGTCAGGTATCTTTTCTATCACGTCATATTTCTTTGACGGACCGTATCTGAGATTAAGGTAAGAGATGTCTGACTTTACAAGAAATGGGATAGAATCAGGGTATTTCACATCATCACCCAAAGGGAAAAGTGCGTCCTTTTTGAACTTTGTGGTGGTGGTCTTTTTAGTCGCCTTTGTTTCGGCAGATGTTGTGGTTGTGGTGGTGGTCGTCCTCTTTGTTGCCGTTGCGATTATGTCAGGGTCGTAGCCTTCGTCAATGCTCACGTCAGGGTTTTCAAGTGTGCCTGCCGTCACAGAAGTGGTGGTGGTGTAGCCCTCGTAATCCTCATCGTCCTCATCATAATCGTCGCCCATTGTGGCGGTCTTTGTGGTCTCTATAACTCTCTGGGCGGCAGTACCTGTGGTGGTCTCCGTTTCGGAGGAGCTTTCTGGAAGCATTGCCCCACATGACGCAAGCCCGAAAACCGCAGAACAAGCCAGCACAGCCGCAAGCAGTTTTGATCTCATTTTTTTATATCCTCTTTTCAGAATTTACACAATTTTATTTTAAGTCAAGAAGTCTTTCTGCGTTGCCACCGAGAATTTTATCTTTGTTATCCTCGGAAATGTTCAAGCGCAGTATCTTTTCTTTTATAAGGTAGGAACTGTCCCAAGGGCAGTCGCTTGCAAAAAGTATCCTGTCAGCCCCATGCTTTTCAACGATAGCCTGCATAAGCTCGTCAGGACACATACTTGTGAAAGCGGTGTCAAAATAAACTTCACCGTCAACTCCTGCCAAAACGTCACACACCTGCTCCCACATCATGTTTGCACCAAGATGTGCAAGAATGACCTTGAGTTTAGGGTGCTTTTTTATCATGTTCAGCGCCCTCTCAGGTGTGGAGTGGATAATGTCAGGGGAAACGCAGTCATAGCCAGAATGGAAAATAACAGGCAGGTCGGCTCTTTCGATGGCGTCATATATCTTGTCCATGCGCTCATCATCTATCATAAAGCCCTGATAATCGGGGTGAAGCTTTATGCCGTGAAGTCCAAGCTCCTTTATGTGGGCTATCTCCTGCTCATAGTCCTCAGCGTCAGGGTGTATTCCACCAAAGCTTATAAATCTTCCGCCGTCCTGTTGGGCACACCAATCGTTTATAACTCTCTGCTGAGTAGGCTTTGTTGCCACTGATAACAGCACGCCCTTGTCAATGCCCCATTCGTCAAAACGCTGTATGGTTTCCTCTGCAGTGCCTCTTGTGAAAGGAGTTATTCCACTGCAAGCCTGAAGCTTTTCAACAGCCTTTTCCGCTACCTTTGGATTAAAGGCGTGAACGTGAAAATCAATTACCATTTAAAACATCTCTTTCTGAAAATACTCTTCCATATGGTATTATACCACACTTTCAAGCTTCTTTCAACGAATATCGGCAATTTTCACAGTATTTTCATCTAGGGCTATTCCCAGCTTTTCCACACCTCGGGGCAGAAGCCTACTGTGGCTTTCTTGCCGTTTCTTACGATAGGTGCGGCAAAAAGCTCGGGATAGTCAAGAAGCTTTTCTATCTTTTCCTCGGTGCTTCCAAGATATTTTATGAGCATTGCCTGCTCTCCCTTTGCCTTTGGGTCGATAAGCTTGTCAATATCGCCCACAGCCGCAAGCACTGAGTTAAGCTCGCCCTTGCTAAGCCCCTTTGTAGGCAGGTCAACAGATTGGAACTTTATTCCACGCTCTTTGAAATAACGCTCGGCCTTTTTTGTGTCAAAGGATTTTGACTTGCCGAATATCTGTATGTTCATGGGATTATCTCTCCGTTTCTACATTCAAGAATGATAGTAAAAGGACCGTCATTGAGCAGTGAAACTTTCATGTCTGCACCGAAAACGCCCTTTTCTACCTTGCCTGTAATTTTCTCACCGCAGACCTTGCAGAAGTATTCATAAAGTCTGTTGGCTTCATCAGGCTTGCCTGCATAGATAAATGACGGGCGGTTGCCGTGGTGACAATCTGCATAAAGGGTGAACTGAGAAACGCAAAGAATATCTCCGCCAACATCGTTTATAGAAAGATTTGTTTTGTCGTTCTCGTCAGCGAAAATGCGAAGCTTTGATATCTTGTCTGCAAGCTTGTCGCAGTCAGCCTCAGTGTCCTCCTGACCTACTCCGAAAAGTATCAGAAAGCCCTGTCCTATCTCGCCTGTGACCTTGCCCTCGACCTCAACTTTTGCACTTGTGACCCTCTGTATTACCGCTCTCATCATCCCACCTCCACGGTGTAGCTGTAGGTGTAAACAGCTTCAGGTGCAAGCTTGATAGCGTGAGGCTTGTTTTCGATATCCTCAAAAGCGTCGTCCTCGTAAACAGGCACGCTAGTCCAAGGCTCAAGGCAGATAAACTGAGCGTCAGGGTTGCCTGTGGAAGTCCATACTGCAATGCAGTCAGAGTGTGGGAATGACAGCTTTACGAAACCGCCGTCAGACTTTTTCAGGGTGACAGCCTTTGAAGCAGGGTGGTCTTTCATGATAACGTCATAGTCGAAAAGCTCTCTTGTGAGAGTGATAGTCTTTTCACCGTCAAGGATAGTCCTCTCGCCGTTTGGGATAGGCTGAACGATATGCTCGTTTTTCTCGTACTCAACTGTGCATTTGCCACCTTGGATATCGCAGATAAAAGCAGGGTGACCGCCGAGATAGAAGTACATAGCCTTTTCATCAGTATTTTTTACTGTGTTTGTGACGGTGACTTTTGAACCTTTTATGGAGTAGGTGACTTCAAGCTCAAAGTGGTATGGGTATTGAGCAAGTGTCACGTCATTGTCTTTGAGGAGAAAGCTCAGTGAATTTTTTGTGCTGCCTGAGAAAGCAAATTCGCTGTCACGGGCGAAGCCGTGGTTTGCAGTCATGTGATATTCCTGACCGCCTGCCTTGTAGGTGCGGTCTTTAGGGGAGCATATGAACGGGAAGAGGATAGGAGCGTAGCGTTTCCAAGCGTCACCGCATTGCCAGAGATATTCTTTGCTGTCCAGTTTGATAGAATGAAGCTCAGCACCGAAAGTGTCGGCTGAGACAGAGAGTTTATCATTTTTTATTTCATAAAGCATAAATCAGACCTCCGAGAGAAAAAATTTTATACCTTATTATTATAGCACATTGTTTGGGAGATGTCAAAACCAAGTGAGCAGTGAGGTTATGAGGTCGGCTGGGGTATGGACGAAAACGTTTGAAAAAACTTAAAGGTCTGTTGAAAATTCTGTTCTGATATCAATATTTTAACAGTTAAATTTTATGACTTTGATACAGAATAACTAAAATATTTTCAATTGTTTGTGTAAGCTGACAAAACTTGTGATGACTATTGACTTTAATTTGGAGATAGTCTATAATAAAATGGTAAGATTATTTAATTGTGCAGTGCTTTTTGTTCACAGCTTCAGACTGCACTGAGGAGAAATGTTTATGAATATTAAAGAAGCAAAACAACAGATACTTAATGCAATACAAGCCTATCTCATTAAAGACGAATTTGGCGATTATCGAATTAGCATAGAACATCAGAGACCTGTGTTCCTGCTTGGCGCACCTGGTATCGGTAAGACCGCTATCATGGAGCAGATAGCTCAGGAAACTGGCGTAAACCTTGTTACCTACTCGATGTCCCACCACACAAGAGAGTCTGCCCTCGGTCTTCCTGTTATTGTACATAGAAACTACACCGGTGCTGACGTGCAGATATCCGAGTACACGATGAGTGAGATCGTGGCTACTCTTTATGACACTATCGAAGCCACTGGCATCAAAGAGGGTATTCTCTTCCTCGATGAGATCAACTGCGTTTCCGAGTCCCTTGCTCCTGCAATGCTCCAGTTTTTGCAGTATAAGGTTTTCGGACTTCATCAGGTTCCGGCAGGTTGGGTAGTTGTTACAGCAGGTAACCCGCCTGAGTTCAACAAGTCTGTTTCTGAGTTCGATATCGTTACTCTCGACCGTGTTAAGAGGGTCGAGTGTCAGCCTGATTTCGACGTTTGGAAAGAATATGCTTACTATGCAGGCGTTCACCCAGCTATCATATCATATCTTGAGCTTCACCCTGACCACTATTATATGGTAGACGCAAGCGATAAGAACAACTACCGCTTTGTTACTGCCCGTGGCTGGGAGGACCTTTCTGAAATGATGCAGCTTTATGAGGAGAGCGGTATCCTTGTTGACCACGCTCTGGCTGCTCAGTATGTACAGAACCCAGAGTTCTCAAAGGGCTTTGCGGAATATTATGACAGATTCAACTACTATCGTGAGAAATATGACGTTGACGCTATCCTCGAGGGCGGCATAACTGCTCAGAACATCGCTGACGCAAGAGCGGCAGGCACTGAGGAAGCTGTGGCTCTTATGAATCTGCTTATGGACGGCATCACATACACAATGAGAAGCTGTATCCAAATGGAGAAGATGATAAGACTTATCCACCCAAGAATGGAAGATATCCTTGTGAAGATAAACAATGGTCTTTCATGCCGTCAGATAATCAGTGAACACATCATGGACTGCAACAAGAGCCTTGACAAGGCGGTAAGAGCAAGAAACATCTCGCCGTCTAACAAGAAGATCCAGCACTGGATACTCCACAATCTTGAAGCTTATCTTGATAAGTGTACGAACGAGGGAAGAGATAACAAAAACCGCTGTACTGTTATTTTGCAGAACTCCTTCAACAATCTGCTCCATGGCGCAAACAACGTTACACAGCAGTCTATGAATGGTCTGAAATACGCTTTTGACTTCCTTGAGAATGCTTATGGCGCTGACAGCAATGTTATGAAGAAGTTTATCGAGGAGCTGAAAATAAATTGCCACACCACGAACTTCATCAAGAAGTACGGCTCAGAGCAGTTCTACAGACTTGCAGGTGAGCCTGTTCAGCAGCCTACCTACAACAATCTCTATGACCTTAATCTTACTGATTGCCTTTTAGAGCAGGAATAAGCATAGATAAAAAATGAATATTTACGGGCGAACGCATTTTGCCATACATTGTAATAGTTGCATTGTAGGGGCGAACAGTGTTCGCCCGTTTTAGCTTTATAGGTAGTTTTCAGATACATATTTGTTAATATAAAAAGCTTGTAATTTGCGAAAAAGTGTGATATAATAGCTAAGAGTGTACAAACGAGAATCAGTGAGGTTTTTACTATGGGCAAGATTTATGATTTAGGCATAGACGTAGGTTCGACCACGGTCAAGACGGTAATTCTTGACGAGGGCGAGTTTATTTATAACAAATATGAAAGACACTTTTCAAAGGTAAGGGAAACGGTGGCTGAGCAGCTGCGTGCTATCAGAGAGCTTTATCCTGAGGACAAGTTCAGGATAGCCATAACAGGCTCGGCGGGTCTTGGCATCGCTGAGGCAAGCGGTATCTCTTTCGTGCAGGAGGTTTTTTCTGCTTTTATCGCTGTAAACAAGAAGTATCCAAAGGCTGACGTTGTGGTTGAGCTTGGCGGTGAGGACGCTAAGATAATCTTCCTCACAGGGGGCGTTGAACAGCGTATGAACGGCTCTTGCGCAGGTGGCACAGGTGCTTTTATCGACCAGATGGCAGGACTTTTGGGCGTTACCCCTGACGAGATGAACGACCTTGCTCTTAAGGCTGAAAAGACTTATCCTATCGCTTCAAGATGTGGTGTTTTCGCAAAGTCTGATATTCAGCCGCTTCTTAATCAGGGCGCAAGAAAAGAGGACATATCTGCTTCTATCTTTCAGGCTGTTGTTGACCAGACAGTTTCGGGTCTGGCGCAGGGCAGAAAGATCGGCGGTCAGGTGCTTTTCCTTGGCGGTCCGCTTACATATCTCAGTGCACTGAGAAAGGCATTCAGAACTACTTTGAACCTTGACGAGGAACACGCTATTCTTCCTGAAAATTCTTCCTGCTATATGGCTTTCGGTGCGGCACTTCATGCTGACACGCTTGCTGAGGAAATGACTATAGACGAAGCCCTTGACAAGATAGTGAACGCAAAGGCTACTGACAATATCGTGGTAGGCAAGCCACTGTTTGCAAGCCGTGAGGAATATAATGCTTTCGTGGAAAGACACAAGAAGTCTGACCTTAAATATGAAGACATCAGAACTTACAGGGGCGACGCTTATCTTGGCATAGACGCAGGCTCGACAACCACAAAGCTTGTGCTTATCACACCTGACGGAAAGCTTCTTTATCAGCACTACTGCTCAAACAAGGGTCAGCCGCTGGATATAATCGCTTCAAAGCTTGAGGAGATCTACAGCCTTGCTACCCCTGAGCTTAACATAAAGGCTTCTGCGGTAACAGGCTACGGTGAGGATCTTATAAAGGCAGGTCTGGGCGTTGACTATGGTATAGTTGAAACTGTTGCGCACTATAAGGCGGCGGCTTATTTCTGCCCTGACGTTGATTTTATCATCGACATCGGCGGACAGGATATCAAGTGCTTCAAGATAAAAAACAACGCTATCGACAGCATTATGCTCAACGAGGCTTGTTCATCAGGCTGTGGCTCGTTCATTCAGACTTTTGCAGGTGCAATGGGATATGACATTGCAGAGTTTGCAAGGCTCGGTCTGTTTGCAAAAGCACCTGTGGAGCTTGGCTCAAGATGCACAGTGTTCATGAACTCATCTGTAAAGCAGGCGCAAAAGGACGGAGCTTCCGTTGAGGATATCTCTGCAGGACTTTCTTCGTCTATCATCAAGAACGCAGTTTACAAGGTAATAAGAGCCAAGTCTATTGACGAGCTTGGCAAGAATATAGTCGTTCAGGGCGGAACGTTCCTTAATGACGCTGTGCTCAGGTCATTTGAAATGGAACTTGGCAGAAACGTTATAAGACCTGCCATTGCAGGACTTATGGGTGCGTTCGGCTGTGCGCTTTTCGCAAAAGAAAAATCTCAGGGCAGGGACGGCAAGTCAGGCGTTCTTACAAAGGCTCAGCTTGAAGAATTTGCTTACAATTCAAGAGCCGTTCAGTGCGGTGGCTGTGGTGCGCACTGTAACCTTACTATAATAAGATTTAATGACGGCAGAAGATTTACTTCCGGAAACCGCTGTGAAAAGGGTGCAGGCATAAAGATAACCGACAGAACGGAAAACATGATAGAGTATAAGTATAACAAGATACTTTCTTATGCTGACAACAAGCCTGCAAAGCCTATTGCAAAGGTAGGTCTGCCGCTTGCGCTGTCTTATTATGACCTTATGCCGTTTTTCTCAACACTGCTCACAAGCCTTGGCTTTGAGGTGGTGCTGTCTGAGGAGTCAACGAGAGATACATATTACAAGGGTCAGCAGACTATTCCGTCTGATACGGTATGTTATCCTGCAAAGCTTTGTCACGGTCATATAGAGAGCCTCCTTGACAAGGGTGTGGACTTTATATTCTATCCTTGCATGAGCTACAATGCTGACGAGGGTCAGTCGGACAATCACTATAACTGTCCTGTTGTTGCTTATTATCCTGAGCTTCTAAAGGCTAACAATGACAAGCTGAATGATGATAATTTCATCATGCCTTATCTTGACATAAACATCAAAAAGCACGTTGCAAAGGCAATGGCAAGAGCGCTTTCAAAGTATAACATCACTGCAAAGCAGGTGCTTGGAGTGCTTAACAAGGCTTATTCTGAGCAGGTGAGATACCATAGGGATATCGAGGCTAAGGCGCAGGAGATAATCGCTGAGGCAAGGGCGAAGGGTCAGAAAATAATCGTTCTGGCAGGCAGACCTTACCACATCGACCCTGAGATAAACCACGGCATACACAAGCTTATCGCTTCTCTTGGCTTTGCTGTTATTACTGAGGACAGCGTGGCGATGAAAGTGGATACACCCGCACTTGACGTACTCAATCAGTGGACTTATCATTCAAGGCTTTACAGAGCGGCAGAGTATGTATGCGAAAATGATGATATGCAGCTCGTTCAGCTGGTATCCTTCGGCTGTGGTATCGACGCTGTTACAACAGATGAGGTAAGAGCTATACTTGAAGAAAAGGGCAAGCTTTACACTCAGCTAAAGATAGACGAGATAACGAATCTCGGTGCGGCTAAGATAAGACTCAGGTCTTTGGCGGCGGCACTGGAGGAAAAAGAAGCCAGCGCAAATGCTGAGAAGAAAATGGACAAGGAGGCAATGTAATGGCTGAAAAAGAGATAAAACACGCAGGCTCGGACAGAGTAAAAAGGTCTTATTTTGACAAGTCAAGACGTGAGGAATACACTATACTTATACCTGATATGCTTCCTATACACTTCAAGCTTATCATGGCGATATACAAAAAATACGGCTATAACATGGAGCTTTTGCAAAACTGTTCACGAAACGTTATAGACGAGGGACTTAAAAACACACATAATGACGCTTGCTATCCTGCGCTTCTTGTTATCGGACAGTTTATGGACGCTCTCAAAAGCGGCAAGTATGATCTTGAACACACGGCTCTGCTTATGTCACAGACGGGCGGCGGCTGTCGTGCTTCAAACTATATCCACCTTATAAGAAAGGCGCTGTCAACGCAGTTCCCAGAAGTGCCTGTTCTGTCGCTGAATTTCAGCGGACTTGAAAAGGACGCTTCCATAGATATCACCCCTGCCATAGCAATGAAGCTTATTTATGCGGTACTTTACGGCGATATGCTCATGCTTTTGTACAATCAGTGCAAGCCTTACGAGATAGAGAAAAATTCTACGGACGAGCTTTTGGCAAGGTGGCAGCACAGGCTTGGAAAGCTGTTTGCTACCCCGAGCAGATATATGCACACAAAGAGCATTTACAATGCCATGCTCAAAGACTTTGCGGCACTGCCGAGGTCAAAGGAGAAGAAGCCTAAGGTAGGTATCGTGGGAGAGATATACGTTAAGTATTCACCTCTTGCGAACAATCACCTGAACGATTTTCTGCTGTCTGAGGGCTGTGAGCCTAACGTGCCTGGACTGTTGGACTTCGTGCTTTACTGTGCGTCGGACGCTATCAATGACGAGAAGCTTTATGACAAGAAAACCAGCCGCACTCTTATGTACGGCATTGGTTATGATGTGCTTTACAAGTTCCAGAAGCAGCAGATAAAGGTCATCAACGAGCAGGGCATTTTCCAGCCGCCTCATGATTTTGAACACCTTAGAAAGTGTGCTGACAAGTATATTAGTCAGGGCGTAAAAATGGGCGAGGGCTGGCTCATCACTGCTGAAATGGCGGCTCTTGCAGAAACAGGCACAAAGAACATAATCTGCACTCAGCCATTCGGCTGTCTGCCTAACCATATTGTGGCAAAAGGTATGTCAAGGACTATCAAGCAGGCTTATCCTGACGCAAACATAGTCGCTATCGACTATGACCCGGGTGCGACAAAGGTCAACCAGGAGAACCGTATCAAGCTTATGCTTGCTAATGCGGTCATGGATTAATAGAGAAAAGTTACCCCCTCGGAGCTTGGCTCGGAGGGGGGTATTTTGTCAAGTCGTATGATGATTTTTCGGCGAATTTTACAAATGGGCAGAAGCTTCATAGGGAGAAGTATATAAAAGTTGGGTGTAAAATGACGAGAAATATTATTAAAATGTAAAAAATGTGTTTAAAGGGCTTTGGGGCTATTGACAGGGAAGAAAAATAGTGCTATACTTTAATACATAAAAGCTTAAAAGCATAAAGCCTTTAAAGTGATAAATTTTATACAGGCGTGATAAGTACCTGCTTTTGGAAAGGAAGTAATCACAATGGCAAATCAGGCAAAGACAATAAATCAGAAAGGTGACCTTATGTCATATCGTCCTGATATAAAGCTTCTGGACGCAACTATCCGTGACGGAGGACTTGTAAATAATTTTGGATTTTCAGACGAGTTTGTAAAAGAACTCTATAAAACTAACATAAAATCAGGCGTTGAATACATGGAGTTCGGCTACAAGGCTTCTAAGGAGCTTTTTGACGTCAATGGGTTCGGTAAGTGGAAGTTCTGTGATGAGGAGGATATCAGAGCTATCGTTGGTGAGAATGACAGCCCTCTGAAACTTTCTGTTATGGCTGACGTTGGCAGATGTGATTTCAAGAAAGATATCCTGCCAAAGAGTGAGAGCGTTATCGACATGATAAGGATCGCAACATATACTCATCAGATGCCTGGTGCGCTGGAGATGATAAACTACTGCCACGACATGGGCTATGAAACTACTATCAACATCATGGCTGTTTCTGCAAGCCGTGAGGACGATATCGCACAGGCTCTTGACCTTGTGGCAAAAAGCCCTGTTGACGTTATCTATCTTGTTGACAGCTACGGCTCACTTTTCCCTGAGCAGGTGAGAAGACTTACTGCGCAGTATTGCGAGGTGGCTGAGGCTAGTGGCAAAAAGGTGGGCGTTCATATGCACAACAATCAGCAGCTCGCTTTTGCAAACACTATCGAGAGCATTTCTCACGGCGCAAGCTTTGCGGACGCTACAATGAGCGGAATGGGCAGAGGTGCAGGAAACTGCTTCATGGAGCAGATGCTCAGCTTCCTGAGAAACCCTAACTACAAGCTTACTCCTACACTGAAATTTGTTGAAAAGTACGTTGCTGAGGAGAGGGCAAAAGGTTCACAGTGGGGCTATGACGTGCCTTATATGCTCACAGGTGCGCTCAACCGCCACCCTCGTGCGGCTATCGCTTTCCTGAAAGACAACAGAACAGATTACAACGAATTGTATATGGATCTTCTTAACGAGTTGTCATAAAATCATTCTTCATATAAACGGCGTTTCCATAGTGATGTGGGACGTCGTTTTTGTGTTGCATAATTTTTTATTATATGTTATAATTATTTTGCGTTTTCATAAAACCTTTTGGCGGATATCTCGTCATTATAGATGAAAGGACTTTCAATGAAGTTAGGCGTGCCTTGTGAGGTGTTGCTTAAATGTAAGGGGGCGGAAAAATGGAGGACAGCAGGATAATTGAGCTTTATGAAAGCAGAGATCAGCAGGCTATTTCACAATCGGATATGAAATACGGCGGATACTGTTATTCTGTGGGCTACAATATTCTTGGAGTCAGGGAGGACACGGAGGAGTGCGTGAACGAAACTTGGCTCAGGGCATGGAACTCCATCCCGCCACAGAAACCCAGAATGCTGTCGGCATTTTTCGGGCGGATAACAAGAAATATCGCATTTGACAGATATCGTGCGTCAAAGGCCGCAAAGCGTGGAAAAGGTGAGATAGCGGCGGTCTTGGAGGAGCTTGACGAGTGCATACCTGACAATGACACCACCGAGAGTCTTTGCGACGGCAGACATCTTGAGGGGCTTATAAACGAATTTCTTGGCGAGTTGCAGGAGAGAGACAGAAATATATTTCTCCAGCGATACTGGTTTGCAACGCCTATAAAAGAGATATCAAAAAAGTATGCTATGAACCTGAACACAGTTAAGGCGAGCCTTTTCAGAAGCAGAAATAAGTTAAAGGCTTTGCTTGAAAAGGAGGGAGTTCTTTTATGAAAACAACAGGAGAGGACATTTTCAAGGCTTTGGAAAATGCTGACGAGCATTACATTGAAGAATGCAGACAGAGCGGCAGCGGCATAAAGATAAAAACCATATGGACAAAGTGGGCGGCTGTGGCGGCCTGCGGTGTTATCGCTGCGGCGACGGGTGTTATGATGTTTGCAGGCAGGTCGGACAAAGATATAAAGGCAAAGGCTTCGGCTGACCAGCAGATGGCAGACGAGGAAGCAACAGTGTCATATAGAGTTCC
>ENA-UEOR01001239-UEOR01001239.1-human-gut-metagenome-genome-assembly--contig:-NODE-1239-length-15251-cov-33.401147_pt1 | contig 15251 bp, 11 predicted proteins | sample MGYA00242887_ERZ507890 | MGnify/ENA primary metagenome ERZ507890 (study PRJEB26167, sample SAMN06115431) | human gut metagenome | host: Homo sapiens | place: China:Guizhou | collected 2014-10-21...
TGAAAAAGTTAGAGGAGGAAATGCACGGGACAGATGTTGTGTTTGGGGGAGTGTCTGTTGATGAATCCAAGGATAAACAGAAATGGCTGGACTTCATTAAAACGGACGGACTGTATTCTGCAGTGGCGCAGGCAGGTCTTGAAGTTGCCAATATGACATTGGAGCCTATTGCAGCGATTGACGTTGCCATCCCGGAATCGTTCCGTATGCTGAATATCGCGTTAGTCGATGTCGGAGCCGGAACATCGGATATTTCCGTCACGAAAGATGGAAGTATCATTGCCTATGGCATGATTCCACTCGCCGGAGATGAACTGACAGAACTGATCGTACAGCATTATCTGGTCGATTTCCAGACCGCAGAGCGTATCAAGCTTGCAAGTACGACCGGGGAAATGATCACATACAAAGATATCATGATGATCGAGCACTCCATTCCTGCGAAGGAAGTATGGGAACTCATAGAGCCTGTAACAGATAAAATGACGACCGCAGTGGCGGAGAAAATCAAAGAGTTAAATGGCGGACAGACTGTCAGTGCTACATTTGTCGTTGGTGGAGGCGGAAAAATCCACGGTTACACCGAGATGCTGGCAGATAAACTTGGACTTCCACAGGAGCGTGTTGCTCTCCGCGGTGAGGAAGTACTGCAGGAAGTAACCTTTGAACAGCCGGATATCGAAAAAGATCCGCTCATCGTAACTCCGATCGGTATCTGTCTGAATTATTATGACCAGAAAAACAGTTTTATCATGGTACATTTGAACGGCGAACGGATTAAGATGTATGACAACAATAAGCTTCTGATCATGGATGCCGCATTACAGGCGGGAGTAGCCAATGAAGATCTGTTTCCAAAACGTGGAAAAGAAGTGAACTATACCGTCAATGGTGTGGCAAAAGTGGAGAGGGGTCTGCCAGGGGAATCTGCTGTGATCACTATGAATGGAAAACCGGCAGGCATCAATACTAAGTTAGAACCGAATTCTGGGAAACTTTCGACGCAAAAGAAATAGTTCCTTATCTTTCTTCTGTAGATAACAGACTGCGTGATATTCTTGCCGTTGAAAGTGGTGCTGCTTCTGCTGATTCTGTAGCTACTGATACTGTTGCTGTTGCACAGGCTTCTGCAATTTCTGCTGCCGACAGTCTTGCAGCCGCATTGAAAGGCGAAACGGCAAGTAACTCTGCCGCAATGGAGCAGATGAAGAAAGAACATCCGTTGGCTTCTGTTCTTCAATTAAATCCGAATGGTTACGGGTCGGTGGTAGGTTATGCCGATTATAAAGATACTGCTCAGGTAAACCAGTACCTTGCTATGAAAGAAGTGAAAGAAATGTTGCCGAAAGATCTTCGTTTGAAATGGGGTGTAAAGGCTGCTGACTTTGACAAGCAGGGACGTATTTTTGAATTGTATGCTATCAAGTCTACTGAACGTAACGGACGTGCTCCGTTGGAAGGTGATGTGATCACTGATGCTAAAGATGAATATGACCAGTTCAACAAGCCTTGTGTCAGTATGTCTATGAACACTGACGGCGCACGCCGCTGGGCTGTTCTGACAAAGAACAATGTAGGCAAGGCTATCGCTATCGTACTGGATGGTTACGTATACAGCGCTCCGAATGTAAACGGTGAAATTACGGGGGGACACTCTCAGATTACCGGTAACTTTACTCCGGAGGTGACAAAAGACTTGGCTAACGTATTGAAGTCTGGTAAGATGCCTGCTCCTGCACGTATCGTTCAGGAGGATATTGTTGGTCCGTCATTGGGTCAGGAATCTATCAATCAAGGTATTATTTCATTTGTTGTTGCGTTGATTCTGTTGATGATCTATATGTGCGCTATGTACGGATTGATTCCGGGTATGGTTGCCAACTGCGCATTGGTTGTTAACTTCTTCTTCACATTAGGAATCCTTACCTCGTTCCAAGCTGCACTGACCATGTCTGGTATTGCCGGTATGGTGTTGTCATTGGGTATGGCTGTAGATGCTAACGTGTTGATTTATGAACGTACAAAAGAAGAATTGAGAGCCGGTAAAACTGTTAAGGCTGCTTTAGCAGACGGTTATTCTAACGCATTCTCTGCTATTTTTGACTCAAACTTGACATCAATTATCACTGGTATCATTCTGTTCTATTTCGGTACGGGTCCGATTCGTGGTTTTGCCACTACGTTGATTATCGGTATCCTCTGCTCATTCTTTACAGCAGTATTCTTGACCCGTATTGTTTATGAGCACTTCATGAATAAAGACAAGTGGTTGAATTTGACATTCACTACAGGGATCTCCAAGAATCTGATGCAGAACGTGAATTACAACTTTATGGGAATGATGAAACGTTCATTCACGGTATTCGGAGCGATTATCGTTATCTGTATCATTTCATTCTTTATCCGTGGTTTGGCGCAGAGTATTGACTTTACCGGTGGACGTAACTTCGTAGTTCAGTTTGAACAGCAGGTTGAACCTGAAACAGTGCGTGACCTGTTGAAGAAGAAAATCACAGAAGATAATGTACAGGCTATTGCTTTGGGTACAGACAAGAAGACAATCCGTATTACAACCAATTACCGTATTAATGAAGATTCTCCTACTATCGACTCTGAAATTGAAGAGTTCTTGTATCAGTCTTTGAAAGATGGTAACTTGCTGGGCGAAGGTACTACATTGGAAATCTTTATTGACCGTGATAATCGTGTCGGTGGTTCTATCATCAGTTCTCAGAAAGTAGGTCCTAGTATCGCTGATGATATCAAGACTTCGGCTGTCTGGTCTGTATTGTTTGCATTGGTGGCTATCGGTTTGTATATCTTGCTGCGTTTCCGCAATGTAGCTTATAGTGTGGGTGCGACTGTTGCATTGGCTGTCGATACTATTTTGATCATCGGTGCATACTCGTTATGTTATGGATGGGTTCCGTTCTCATTGGAAATTGACCAGACTTTTATTGGCGCTATTTTGACCGCTATCGGTTATTCTATCAATGACAAGGTGGTTATCTTTGACCGTATCCGTGAGTTCTTCGGTCTGTATCCGAAACGTAACCGTATGCAGTTGTTTAATGATTCATTGAATACTACTTTGGCTCGTACCATCAATACTTCATTAAGTACATTGATCGTATTGTTGTGTATCTTCGTGCTGGGTGGTGACAGTATCCGCAGCTTCGCCTTTGCAATGATTTTGGGCGTTGTGATCGGTACATTGTCTTCTATCTTCATTGCTGCTCCTATCGCTTACCTGACTATGGGTAACAAGATGCCGGAAGAAACAAAGGCATAAGAAGGTTTCTTTTAAGAAATAAATAAAAAGAGGAGGATGCTCATATCATGAGTATCCTCCTCTTTTTATAAGGTCGATTGGAATTGGTTTGTGGAAAAAGGGTAGATGAATCTTCTGTGGCTTCAAAAATTAACTTAAGTATATTGGGTAAGTAACTTAGCTTACTTGGTATTTCAACTTAACTTGCTTGTCCCATGAAGTTAACTTGCTTTTTTACGCAGTATCTTGCAGATCAATTCTGTTTGGCTATAATCGTGAAAATAGTTATCTGACTACTCTTCCTGAAGTGTTTCCTTGCATTAACTCTTCCACTTCTTCTACTGTTACTTGATTGAAATCACCATATATGGTATTTTTCAATGCAGATGCGGCAAGGGCGAATTCCAATGTTTTTTGGTCATTGTCGGGGTAGGTCAGCAAACCATAAATCATGCCGCCTACAAATGCATCTCCTGCACCCACACGGTCTACTTCATGGACAATATCGTAAATGCCGGTATGCCTTAATGTTCCTTTAGAATAAAGTATGGCTGCCAGCAGATTGTGATTGGAAGTGATGGTATTACGCAACTCCAGAAACATTTTCTGGCATCGGGGAGCTTGTTCTGATACTTTTTGACCGAATACTTTGAAACCGGACAAATCTAATGGATATGAGGTGTCTACAGCTTTAAAACCTACCGGGGGAATGCCGAAAATTTCTTTGTATTCGGGTTCTGCACCAAAAATGACATCACTATATTGAACAAGGGGGAGCATTACCTCTGATGCGGATTTACCGTAATTCCATAATTTTTTGCGGAAATTTAAGTCGCATGAGATTGTTAATCCCAGGCGGTCTGCTGTTTGCAGTGCTTCCAGGCAGGCATCTGCTCCTTCCTGTGACAGGGACGCTGCTATACCCGACCAGTGGAACCAGCCTGCATCGGAAAGAATCTTTTCCCAGTCTATCATGCCGGGACGTAAAGTGGCAAAGGAAGAGCCTTCACGGTCATATACTACATTGGAGTTACGAAATGCTGCACCGCTTTCCAGAAAGTATAATCCCATGCGTTTCCCACCATAAATAATGCCGTCTGTACCTAATCCGTAAGCTTGGAGTGAGTTTACGCAGGCTTGTGCCATTGCATTCTCGGGAAGTCTGGTAACGAATTCTGTGGGGATGCCGAAGTTGACCAGTGATATGGCTACATTCGCTTCACTTCCTCCATAAGTAGCAATAAACTCGTTTGTTTGGGAAAAGCGCTGGAAATTGGGGGCGGTCAGCCTTAGCATTACTTCTCCGAATGTAACGACTTTCTTGTTCTGGGTAATAGCTCTTGTATTCATAGTATGTTTTTAATCAGTATGTTAATTTGCACGAAGATACGATCAAAATTTTATATAAGTGCAAGAAATGTATAAAAATAGCCTTCTCTATTCTATATGGAACAGATAGAATAGAGAAGGCTATTTTATTTATTCAATATTAGTGGTTTATTTATTGAATCGTATTTTTAGTTTGGCAAGCATATCCTGTGTCATGCTGTCTAGATCATATTCCGGTTTCCATCCCCATTCCTCACGGGCACAAGTGTCGTCCAGTGAGTTCGGCCATGATTCGGCGATAGCTTGACGTAGCGGATCTACTTTGTACTCCATATGGAAGTCGGGCATATACTTCTTTATATTGTTATAAATAATTTCCGGATCAAAACTCATTGAAGCAATGTTGAACGAATTGCGATGAATTAGTTTGTCGGGATTCGCTTCCATGATTTCAATGGCTGCACGTAAACCGTCAGGCATATACATCATATCCATGAATGTACCGGCTGCAATAGGACATTCAAATTTTTCACCTTTTACAGCCGAATAATAGATGTCTACAGCATAATCAGTGGTCCCGCCACCCGGAGGTGTGACATACGAAATTAATCCGGGGAAACGAACGGAGCGGGTATCTACGCCAAAACGGATATGGTAATAATCGCTCAGTAATTCTCCTGATACTTTTGTAACGCCATACATGGTACGCGGATTACGGATAGTGTCTTGCGGGGTCTTGTCTTTAGGGGTGTTGTTGCCGAAGACACCGATAGAACTTGGGGTAAATACGGCGCAACCCATTTCGCGTGCTACTTCCAATACGTTGAACAGGCCTCCCATGCCTATTTTCCATGCTAGTTGAGGTTTGGCTTCTGCTACAGCCGATAGTAAGGCTGCCAGGTTGTAAATGGTGTCGATGTTGTACTTTGATACAGTTTCGGCAATTTGTTGTTCGTTGGTGATATCTACGATGGCAGAAGGGCCTGATTCTTTTAATTCCCCTTTAGGCTCAGCACCGGGAATATATCCGGCTACGATATTACCATTGTAAATACTTCTCAATTTCATGGTTAGTTCCGAACCGATCTGACCGGTGGAGCCGATAATTAATACATTTTTCATAGTTTGCTATTTGCTTTAAGTTTTCTTTTGGAAGCAAAGATAGATAGAAAACTGCATATTTTATCAAAATTTTCTCTATAATTTAATCGGATATCAAAAAAAAATAAGAACTTTGTCAAGTCAGACTGATTTTTAAACTTAAACTATATACTTAATAAAAAAACAAAGCTATGTATGGTAAAATGAAGGAGTTCCTTGCGAAGGAACTGGCTGATATTAAGGCAGCCGGATTGTATAAAAATGAACGTATAATTACCACACCTCAGCGTGCGGACATCAAGGTGAATGACGGAGAAGATGTGTTGAACTTTTGTGCCAACAATTATTTAGGTTTGTCAGATAATCAACGCTTGATCAATGCTGCCAAAGAGGCGATGGACACACATGGCTTCGGTATGTCTTCCGTACGCTTTATCTGTGGAACTCAGGATTTGCACAAACAGCTGGAAGCTGCCATTTCTGATTATTTTAAAACAGAAGATACTATACTTTATGCAGCTTGTTTTGATGCTAACGGTGGTTTGTTCGAACCGCTGTTTACAGAAGAAGATGCTATTATTTCAGATGCGTTGAATCATGCATCTATTATAGATGGTGTACGCTTGTGTAAGGCAAAACGCTATCGTTATGCCAATGCTGATATGGCTGACTTGGAACGTTGTTTGCAGGAAGCGCAGGCACAGCGTCATCGTATTATTGCTACAGATGGTGTATTCTCGATGGATGGTAATGTTTGCCCATATTTGTTTTCGGGAATTGTACATCACAAGTCCTGTATAGGTGCTGATCCATATATATCCTTTAGGCTTTTCCACAAAACTGGAAACAATGGCTCCTGAATGGCTGCGTTCGGCAGTAAAACTGGTACGTTCTGTATTCTTGGGAGTTAATTTGCATATACCTTCTTCCCAGCTTCCCAGCCAGATGTTATGATCAGAGTCTTCGAATATGGAAACAATTCGGTTAGGGATGGGTTCGGAAACTTGTTCATTGAGGTGGGTGAACTGGTCGGTCCGCGGATTGTATATATCTACTCCTCCGGTTTTAAAGCCAATCCATAACAAGCCTTTGGAATCAAGGAACAAGGTTTCTATATTGTTATTCTTAAGACTGTTATTTGCTGATTTCCCCGATTTATAGACTTTAAACCGATGTCCGTCAAAACGGTTGAGTCCATCTTCTGTAGCAATCCACATATAATAGTCATTTTCACAGATGGAAGTGATTTCAGAACTTGATAACCCATCTGCTAAATCATAATGCAATAACTTCTGTGCTCCGGCAGTGGAAGCTAAAAAGAGTGCGAATATAAATAATAACTTTCTCATAATTTTAATGTTTAGGACAATGCATCATATATTGTTCGAGTAAATCCTCCATTTCTTTTGCAGGTAAAGACTCTATTAAACGGATATGCTTTCCTGTTCTTGTAGTTCTCCACGTATTATTACCTTCAGAGTCTACAGATATAACTCCCCGTTCACTGATATAATAAGGCGTATAGCCTTTTATAGCTACCCAAACGGTTGCCTGATCCCAACTCCATCTACCTTGTGGCTCTCCCTGCGACATGCATAGTAAAAACACATCTTTTATAGGGTGATTTTCTACAGGCATCCGGCTAACCCGGCGACCGGTTATTATGTTGTAGCCAATCTCGAATCCACAGAAGATAATGTCTGTAGGCCAATGGCTCACAACGAAAGAAGAGGAGGAAGCGTCACAATATATATTATATTCTCGTCCTTCGGGGAATACTCCTGCCATGGAAACCAACTGTTTAACCTTTCTGCGTACAAGTTCTACTCCTGTTTCCGGTGAAAATTCGTCTCCTTTTGATTGTAGCAGTTCTTTTAGGTTGGAGAAAGCTCCGATGGTGCAGATTGTGACACTATTATCTGGTTGCGTGCATAAAATAGATCGATATACCTTAACAGCATCGGGGGCATCTGATGATTTTGCTATTCGGTGGGTATATTTCTGAGGCAAAACTTCAGTCCATTTCTTGTTGTGCGGGCATTCCAATGTGACAGCACTTTCTCCTTTAGCAACACCAAGAGAAATATCAGGTCGTTTGAAGTATGTATTAATGATTTCAATGCAAGGAATTGTTAATTCGGACTTATTAGACGATATAGTAGCCAGTATATCTACATATCCACTGTCTGCTAATGCATGCATCACTGCCATGGCACCCACGTCATCGTAGTCAGGTCCCAAGTCCGTATCTAAAATCAATCGGACCTTATCAGCATTAGTTATATTTGAAAGGCTACATCCACAAAGGAGAAACAATAAGAAAGAGTATAAAATAAATCTTATTTTAGTCATAGCATACTGATTAAAATTCAATAATCAAAAGTAGGAAAAAATAAGCGATCCCCTTCTTTTTGAAGACGCTTAAAAATAAAAGAATCGTGCCGATTGATAACAAATTCCTGTTTTTGATAGTGGATACAGGAATTTGTTATTCTTTTGCGCTTTTCTGTTATCCTGTTTATAAAGAAACAGAGACTTTTACATCAGTAACTTTTTAATTTAAAATATTATGAATAAACAACATGTTTTGCAAAGACGAATCATCTTCGGATTGTTATTCCTTGGTGGAGTAACTCTCTCTTATGCATCAACAGAAAAAGATCTCGGTTCTTCAACATCAGCCAAGCAAACAGAGAAAAGGAGTTGAGAGCCGATGGCACTATTTCATCTGAGCGTCACGCAGACTAAGCGAAGCGCAGGACAGTCCGCTATCGCTTCTGCTGCCTACCGAGCCGGGGAGCGATTGTATAGCGAGTATTACGGCGAATACAGCGACTACACCCGCAAGGGCGGCGTGATCTGCTCTGACATTCTCTTGCCGTCCCATGCACCGCCAGAATACGCAGACCGCCAGACCCTATGGAACGCCGTGGAAAAAGCCGAGCGTGGAAAGAACGCCCAGCTTGCATACAGCTTTGACATTGCCTTGCAGAATGAATTTTCCCTTGAGGAAAACATCGCTCTTGCAAGGCAATTTTTGTTGGAGAACTTTGTGAGCCGTGGCATGGTGGTTGACTTCGCCGTACACCAGCCAGACCGGGAGGACGGCGGCATACCAAACCCGCATTTTCATGTGCTTTGCCCCATCCGCCCCATCGAGCAGAACGGCAAATGGGGACTAAAGCAACGCCGGGTGTATGAGCTGGACGAGGACGGCAACCGTATCCGAGACGCAGACGGAAAGTTTGTGTTCAACGCCGTTCCCACTACCGACTGGGGCAGTCCAGAAACGCTGGAACATTGGCGGCAGACATGGGCGGAACTATGCAACGCCAAGTTTGCGGAGAAAGGGCTTGATGTTCGTATCGACCACCGAAGCTATGAGCGTCAGGGCGTGGAGCTTCTTCCCACCGTCCATGAGGGCGCAACCGTCCGGGCAATGGAGAAGAAAGGCATACGCACCGAGAAAGGCGAGTTCAACCGCTGGATCAGAGCAACCAATGCCGTTATCCGGGACATCAAGAAGAAAATCGCTCTCCTGTTTGATTGGATTGCCGAAGCAAAAGCGGAGCTTGCCAAGCCGCAGGCACCCGACCTTGTTTCTCTGCTGAACGCCTATTACACCCAGCGCAGAGCCGGGGCATATTCGCAGAAAGGCAAGGTCAGCAATCTAAAGGAGATGAACGAGACTTTCAATTATCTCCGGGCAAACGGCATTTACTCCCTTGAAGATTTGGAAAGCCGTGTCAGCGAACACAGTGCTGCCACAGAGAGCTTGAAGAAAACGCTGGACGAACAGACCGCCCGAATGAAAGCAATTAAGCAGCTCTATGACAGCTCCGCTGCTTTCCAGAGCTTGAAGCCTGTCTATGACGGCTTGCAGAAAATCAAGTTTGAGAAGCCCAGAGCCAAGTACAAGGCAGAGCATGAAGCGGAACTGATACAGTTCTACGCCGCCAGACGAAAGCTGACCGGGGAGTTCCCGGACGGCAAGGTGGATATGAAAAAGCTGTCCGACGAGTATGACGAGCTGGAACAGGCGCACGAAACCACCTATGGCGAGTTTAAGGCTGTCAGAGACGATTTACACCGCCTTTGGAAGGTCAAGTCATGCGTAGATACTGCCGCCCGATTTAACGAGCGTACAGAGGAACAAAAGCTCCAAAATCGACCCCAAACACGACAGAAAAAGGAGGAACTATCCCGATGAATTACACCCAAGCACAGATTGACCGGGCAAACGCCGTCAGTCTGGAAGATTTTCTCCGCACACAGGGAGAGACACTTATCAAAAGCGGACGAGAATACCGCTGGAAAGAACATGACAGCCTGACCGTCCGGGGAAACAAGTGGTTTCGCCACAGCCAGAGCAAGGGCGGCTATCCCATTGATTTTGTCATGGAGTTTTACGGAAAGTCCTTTCCCGAAGCCGTCCAGCTCCTGACCGGCGAAAGCGGCGAGGGGCAGAGCGAAGCCAGCACAGCACCGCCCACAGCGTTTCACTTGCCCTTGCACAACCGAACAGCCGACAGAGCAATTCAATATCTTTGCGAAAGCCGAGGTCTCAACAAAACGCTTGTTGAGGCTTTTCTTCTTTCCGGGGATATTTACGAGGACGCAAAGCGGCACAATGTTGTGTTTGTCGGCAGAGACCGAAGCGGTACGCCGAGATACGCCCATGTGCGAGGAACGGCAGACCCATTCAGACAGGACATTGCCGGGTCTGACAAGTCCTATCCGTTCCGCTATGAGGGCAACGGCAACCAGCTCTTTGTCTTTGAAGCGCCGATTGACCTTTTGTCCTTTATCTGCCTTTATCCGCAGGACTGGCAGACAAGGAGCTATCTTGCCCTGGGCGGTGTTTCGGGCAAAGCCCTTGACCGTTTTCTTTCTGAACGCAAGGACACCCGAAAAGTATTCCTCTGCCTTGACAGCGACACCGCAGGAAGTGAAGCCTGCACCCGACTGGCGCAGGACATTCCCAGCGAGATCGCCGTCATTCGCCTTGTCCCGGCAAGGAAAGACTGGAACGATGTTCTCCGTCAGCAAGGGGACATTCCCAGCCGCAAATTCATAGCCGAGACAATCACGCTGCGAGAGCTGCCCACCGCCCAGCCTGTCCCAATGCTCCGTATGGCAGATGTGGAGCTGACGAGCGTGGAATGGCTATGGTTTCCCTATATCCCATTTGGAAAGCTGACAATTATCCAGGGCAATCCCGGCGAGGGCAAGACCTACTTTGCCATGCGCCTTGCGGCGGCTTGCACCAATCGAAAGCCTTTGCCCGGTATGGAGACACTTGAGCCTTTCAATATCATCTATCAGACCGCCGAGGACGGTCTGGGCGATACCGTTAAGCCCCGGCTGATGGAAGCGGACGCAGACCTTGAAAGAGTGCTTGTCATTGACGATAGAGACACGCCGCTGACCCTTGCCGATGAGCGCATAGCAAGGGCAATCCGGGAAAACAACGCAAGGCTGGTTATCATTGACCCGGTGCAGGCGTTTCTGGGCGCAGATGTGGACATGAACCGGGCAAATGAAGTCCGTCCCATCTTCCGCAGTCTGGGAGACATTGCACAGGCTACCGGGTGCGCTATCGTGCTGATCGGACACCTGAACAAAGCCGCAGGAACGCAAAGCACCTACCGGGGATTGGGGTCTATCGACATTACGGCGGCAGTCCGCAGTCTGCTTTTTATCGGCAAGCTGAAGGACAGCCCCACAACGAGGGTGCTTATCCATGAGAAAAGCTCCCTTGCGCCGCCCGGACAGTCCCTTGCCTTTTCTCTGGGAGACGAGAAAGGCTTTGAGTGGATAGGGGCTTATGACATTACCGCTGACGAGCTTCTTGCCGGGACAGACACCGCCAAGACCGAGAGCAAGACCGCACAGGCGCAAATGCTCATTCTGGAACTGCTTGCGGACGGAAAGCGTATGCCGAGCGCAGAGTTGGAAAAGGCAGTCAATGAGCGTGGGATTTCTTCACGCACCATGAGAACGGCAAAGAGCCGTATCGGGGACAGACTTGTGACCGAGAAAGACGGCACAGCATGGGTCTGCTATCTCCGAAACTGACAACAGGAACACGGCAAGCGTGGCAAAGACGGCAAGGTTTTTATAGATACCTTAATGTTGCCGCCTTGCCTTGTTCCCTCATACCGACACCGCCCGATGATGAACAGTCACCGGGCATTTTTCATTTACAGGAGGATTTTGAATGAACAATACCGCAACCAACACCGCCACTTGCCCGACTGTCAGAAAGCAGATTGGCAAGACCACCTATATCGTCCGTGTCCATTTCAGCGAGACCGCAAAAGAGACAATGGAGGACAAAATCAAGCGTATGCTTCGTGAGGAAGTCCGCAAAATGTGACTTCTTTTTGAATTTGATGAAAAAGTCCTTGACTTTTCGTCTCTGGATATACAGGACGCTATTTTTAAACATATAGCAGAACAAATGAAATGTAGTGTAGATGAATTACATTCTGGTGAAACTAATTTTATCATGGACGAAACTGTTTCAAAACGCTATGTAAAAATTCTTAGTGTAGGTGATACAAATGTTGTAACAGTATCTAAAAATATTTATTCGGAGGCTATGAGATGCCTTCGTGGAAAAAACAGAGATGAGTTGTATGAGAGCGATTTTGTATTTGGTCAAACATTGCATTATGTTCCGGATTTAAGTCAAATGTCCATATTACCTTATACTAATGATTTTACATTTGAATTACTGGTTAGTGATGAAATTCAAAAATTGCGAGGAATACATGGTTTCGATAATTCATTATCATTTGACGAAGATGGTAATACTACGACATGTATTGTTCTATATGCAAAGAGAAATGACGAAATTGTTGCATTAGCAGGAGCCTCAATTGTAGATGATGACTTACGTGAGATTGGGATTGATGTAAAAAAGGAGTATCGTAGAAAAAACTTGGCTTCATTATTAGTACATAATTTGACTGTTGCAATAATGGAACAGGATAAAATCCCCTTTTATAGTGCTTCTGTAACAAATATAGCATCACAGGCAGTTGCAATTCGTAGCGGTTATATGCCATTATGGACAGATACATATGGAACTAGAGGTATTTGTTGATAGGAAGAACTGATAACAAGGTGAAATTCCAGTGGACCGAGTTCTTTAGAACGAAGGATTGGTGGATTAGAAAGTGTCTTTTACAGGAAGGGGATTAGATGAATGATCAATTCTTACAAGGGGTAATATTCGATTGGGATAGAATTGATAACGATAGTTATTTAAAGAGAATTAAGGATTATAAGGGAAAAACGGTTAACTCTCAGTTATCTGAAATCGTCTATTATCAAGATGGTTCTATAGAAAAGGCTAATCTGCATTTTACGGCAGATAATATGCCTGCTATGGGATTAAAAACTTATTATCTAAATCCAACTCAAAAGCAAGAGAACAAATCTGGACCGACTGTTGATTTGATTGAGAATAGTTACTATAGGATCGAACTGGTAGATGGTGGTATCAAACAAATATATGATAAATCAATGGGCTGCCCATTGTTGAATACTGAAAAATTTTTAGGAGGAGAAGTCATCACTATGCGCTCTGTGGGGAATGGTGCTGGTGAGTTTGATGCGGTGCAACAGCCGGATATGGAAGGGTTTGATAAAACTTCGAATCATGCAGTCCCTTGGAAAGTAGAAGATGATGGGCCTGTATATACATCCTATAAGATGCGTACACCTATTCGAAATGCTATTATAGAACAGACTTTGCGTGTATATCATCAGGTTAAAAAAATAGATATGGATGTTGACTTATTGAATTGGGATGCCGTGCTCTATCGTGAGTATCGTTTAATGTGGCCTCTTGCGTTTCAGCGTTCATCGGTATCTTATGAAGTTCCTTTCGGAGCATTGACGGTTGGAGAAGATGAAATGCCGGGAGCGGCGGGTGAGCGTTATTATGTTGAAAATAGTAAGCAGCGTCCTCGTGGCATCGGAAACTGGTTAAGTGCGGCCGGAGAAAAATGTGCCGTAACCTTGTCTTCTTCTGTTGCGGTTGCTGATTATATTGATCCGACAGACCAACCTGTAGATTATACGATTTTACAACCTATTTTATTAGCGTCTCGTAAAAGTTGTCATCCGTTAGGCAATGATTTTATCCAACCCGGAGATCATTCATATCATTTCTCTTTGACTTCTCATGAGGTTAATAGCCCGCTTAGGGAGGAGTTCGGTACATCTTCCAATGAGCCGTTGGTTGTGGTGTATAATCCGATTCAATATGAAAAAGCTTCTTTGCCGGAAGAGGTGTCGTTTGTGTCTATAGATAACTCAAATGTTAAGGTGACGGCGATAAAGAAATGCGAAGATGATAATAGTTTGGTTATAAGAATGTATAATTGCTCAAATAAGGAAGAAACTGTACATCTACGGATGTTTGCGGAACCAAAAGAGATTATTCACACAAACTTGATAGAAGAAGAACTTTCTTCTGTTCAAGAGATTACTTTGGGTAAATATGCTATAGAAACATATAAAATCAAGTTTTGAATATGGTGAGAATTAATTCATTGAAAAAAGTATCACTCATCTTGTTCTTGGCGTTGGTAGGGATGGCTTGTACAACGACTCCGAAGAATACGGAAGAAACTATGGAGTCATTAACCCAATACGTGGAACCTCGTATTGGTACCGCTCATTGTCGTTGGTTTCATTTTGCTCCGGGTGCGATGCCATTTGGATTAGCGAAACCTGCAGCAGCGACCAATGCTAGTCTAGGAAATAAATCAGGGTGGGAAGCTACGGGATATGATTATCGGGATACTTCTATAGAAGGATTTCCTTGTCTACATGAGTTTCAGGTCGGAGGTATTGTTTTGATGCCAACAGTGGGAGATTTGAAAACAATTCCGGGACCTTTAAATTCTATCGGGCAGGGATATCGCTCTTCTTTTGATCATAAGGATGAAATCGCTACGGCTGGGTATTATTCGGTAATGCTTAAAGATTATGATGTGAAAGCGGAGTTGACCGCAACCCCTCGAGTTGCTTTTCAACGGTTCACTTTTCACAAGAGTGATACGAGTCATATTTTATTTGATATAGGTAATCGGCACGGGGAAAGTGGACCGGTAGTGGATGCGTTTGTTCAAATAGAAGGAGATGATATTGTGGAAGGTTGGGTTACGACTTTGCCAACTTATAGTAATAAGTATCAAAGGCGGTGGCGACGTAAAATATATGATGTATCTGAATCTGATCTCAACCTGGGCGATCGTGATGCCGCTTTCATTTTTAGGGGCATTTGTATGGAAATTGCCAGTACCGATGGTTGTGTTATTGCTGAATTCAGATCAGTTGTTTAAGTGTATACCAACGTATCTGTATGTGAAGAAGGATAAGTGGATCAAGGTTTTGGTTTGATGATCAATACCTTGCTATTTATAGACTCAAATGATAAGATGAAACCAACATACAAAAGAATGATAAAAGGTGGTGTGGAATGAAGAAGTGGCAGGAGGTGACGGAGGTTCATAAGCGCGATTGCCGGGAG
>ENA-UEOR01001249-UEOR01001249.1-human-gut-metagenome-genome-assembly--contig:-NODE-1249-length-15209-cov-4.049696_pt1 | contig 15209 bp, 10 predicted proteins | sample MGYA00242887_ERZ507890 | MGnify/ENA primary metagenome ERZ507890 (study PRJEB26167, sample SAMN06115431) | human gut metagenome | host: Homo sapiens | place: China:Guizhou | collected 2014-10-21...
CCTGCGGGCCGTTGGCGTAAGAGGCCAGCTCGTAGGCGGAGAAGATCACCGTCAGACCGTCCGCGTCAAAGGAGGCGGCGTAGTCGCTGCTCCATTTCTCCATGGTCTCCCGGTAATTATCCCAATAGACATCGGAGAGGGACCGCCCCTCCAGCTCCGGTGTCGATGCGATCTGTTCCTCCGCCTGCACCTCGATCATATCCGCCACTGCCAGCGTGAAGGTCTGGGGATCGGCAGCCAGCTCCGAGATGGTGAGGAACATGCCGCTGTCCAGATCATAGTTCCATGCGAAATACACGGTGTTGGGGTGCGCACCGCCCAGATAGCTGTAATAATCGGCGGAAATGCTGATGAGGGTGCCGGTGCGGTAGCAGGTGTAAGTCAGTTCCTCTGAAAGGGGAGCCATATGGTCCTCGGAAAACATCTCAGGCATATCCCGATACAGATCCTTCACAAAGGAAACGTTTTCCTCTGAGGAATTCGATTCCCGCCACTGGTCGAAATTCTCGTTAAAGGTATGGACCCGGTCCATGGCCTGCTCCTGCGCAGGGGAGGAAGGATCTTCGATCAGCGCACCGTTGGCGTAGGCCTGCAAATGAGGGATTTGGAAATCAATGACCATCAAAGTGGTGCCGTCCTCCGCTGTCACCGTTTGTTCATAGGGGTCGGTGGACACTTCATAAGTAATTTCCTCTGTATCCGCAGCGGGAGGCGGCGTCGGGGATTCCGGCATGGGGAGCGGAACAGCACCGCAGCCGCCCAGCAGCGCCGGCAGGCATAGGGCCAGGATCAGAGACAGATACTTTTTCATGTGAGGAACTCCTTTCAGGAAATGAGTCAGGGCATGACGGGATTCTGCCGCCAGAGGGAGCCGCAGGCTTCTGTCAGCTCCGGATAAGCCAGAGCGTACAGGTCGGCGGCCCGGCTCTCGGTCTCAAAGAGACGCTGAGAGTCAGGGGAGAGGGACCGGATGGCGGCGGGCTTCGTAATGACCGGAAAGCGGGCGGTTTTCCGCATCCGGCCCAGCAGTGCCCGGCCGGTCTCGTTAGCGGCCAGGACCCGCAGGTAAGGGACGGAGGCGGGCAGCTCGGCGGGGGACAGACCCAGATAGGCCCAGAGGACCATCCGCCGCAGCCGGGCGTAAGCGTAGCGCTTGGTTTTGGCGTTGTCTAAAACGGCGTCGAGGGTGGCGGCGTTCCGGCTGGCGTTGTACAGCCGCTGGCCGACGCCCTCGTGTCCGGTGTCCAACGCATCGAATTCTGCCGGAGTCATGGACCGAAGCCGGGCCAGAATTGCCCGCCCACAGGCGGCGGCGAATACCGGCGCGCGGCCCGCAGCCTCTTCCACCTCGTAAACGGTCCTCATGGCCGGGACCATCCGGGACAGGGCATCGGCTCGGCGTCCTTCTGCCAGCAGGTGCCGAATGGCGGAGGCGGAATAGCCCCCGGCGTTCTCCGGGGTGGCGTCATGGGCCGCACCGGTCCGGGGGATCGTAAACAGCGCAGGAGCCGCGCCCACACGCAGCAGTGCCCGGCCGTATTCGATCCCAAGGGTGTTGTTGGGGGAGGACAGCAGGGCGGCATCCGATGGGGAAAGCAAGGCGGCCACGGCCCGCTGGCGGGCGGCGGCAAAGCTGTCCCCCTTGGTCAGTTCTGCTTGCAGAGCCGACTGAAAGGCATTGCCCTCCAGCGCCCTTGCGGTTCGCAGAAGAGCGGCGCTGTCTCCGCATTCGCTGCCGAAAGCCAGCACGTCCAGCAGCCCCGTGGCGGTGAGAACCTCGACGCCGCCTTGGGCGAATCCCTCGGCAGAACTGACGGCCCAGGGGAGGGGCAGCTCCAATACCAGATCCGCCCCGCTCCGGACGGCGGCCTCCGCCCGGGCGTGACGGCGTACCAACGCAAAGTCACCCCGCTGGACAAAATCGCCGCTCATGGCGCAAATAACGGCGGTGTCTCCGCCGAATTGCTGCCGGACGGCCTGTATCAGGGCGAGGTGACCATAATGCAGGGGATTATATTCTGTTATGATACCAGCGGTTTTCACATTTGTCACCTCAAAGCGGTTACAAAATAATGTCAATTCGGTAAAAATGCAGGTTGTATCTTGCGGAGGATTTGTTATAATGAAAAAGAGAGTTTGCGCAAATGCAAACATTATATTTACATTGTAGCTTAAATATGGAAAGCTGGCAAGGCTTTCCCAAAAGAAGAAGGAGATCCAACGATGAATATTCTGGTTATCAACGCGGGCAGTTCCTCTTTGAAGTATCAGCTGCTGAACCCCGAGACCGGCGTGCTGCTGGCCAAGGGCCTGTGCGAGCGCATCGGCATCGACGGCAAATTCACCTATAAGCCCCAAATCGAGGGCAAGCAGGTCCTGGACGCTGTGGACGTGGCCATGCCCACTCATTCCGAGGCCATTCAGGCTGTGCTGAACGCTCTGGTGGACAAGGACAACGGCGTGATCGGCTCCATGAAGGAGATCGACGCTGTGGGTCACCGCGTGGTGCACGGCGGCGAGGCCTTCAACAAGTCTGTTCTCATCACCGATGAGGTCATGAAGGCTCTGGAGGACTGCATCCCCCTGGCTCCTCTCCACAACCCTGCCAATATCACCGGCATCAACGCCTGCACCGCCGTTATGGGCAAGGACGTGCCTCAGGTGGCCGTGTTCGATACCGCTTTCCATCAGACCATGCCCGCCAAGGCCTATATGTATGCCCTGCCCTACGAGTACTATGAGAACGACAAGGTCCGCCGCTACGGCTTCCACGGCACCTCTCACAAGTATGTCTCTCAGCGTGCTGCCGCTATGCTGGGCAAGAAGCCTGAGGAGCTGAAGCTGATCTCCTGCCACCTGGGCAACGGTTCCTCCGTCACCGCCGTGGACGGCGGCAAGAGCGTGGATACCTCCATGGGCTTCACCCCTCTGGCCGGTCTGCCCATGGGCACCCGCGCCGGCGATCTGGACGCCGGTATCCTGCAGTATCTGATGAATAAGTATGACATGAACATCGACACCATGCTGGATATCCTCAACAAGAAGTCCGGCGTGCAGGGTGTGTCCGGTGTGTCCTCCGACTTCCGTGATCTGGAGAATGCCCACAAGGACGGCAACGAGCGCGCCGGTCTGGCCGTGGATATGTTCAATTATGGCGTGAAGAAGCTCATCGGCGCTTATGCTGCCGCTATGGGCGGCGTGGACGCCATCATCTTCACCGCCGGCGTGGGCGAGAACAGTGCTTCTCAGCGTCTGGACATCGCCTCCGGTCTGGAGTTCATGGGCGTGAAGATGGACGCCGAGGCCAACAATGTCCGCGGCAAGGAAGCCGTCATCTCCGCCGCTGACTCCAAGGTGAAGGTCCTGCTGATCCCCACCAATGAGGAGCTCATGATCGCTATGGACACCGCTTCCATCGTCAAGGGCTAAGCTATATTCGATCCATCAAAGGGACCCTCGATGAGGGTCCCTTTTCTATACGGAGGAACTGATCTATGCAGCTGAACACACTGTCTATGGTCCACGAATTCCTGCGCCGGACCGTGAAGCCCGGAGACTTCTGCATCGACGCCACGGCGGGAAAGGGCCGGGATACGGCCCTGCTGTGCCGCCTGACAGGAGAAACGGGCCGGGTGCTGGCCTTTGACATTCAGGAGGCGGCGGTGGCGCAGACCAAGGCCCTGCTGGCGGCGGAGGGCCTGACGGCGGAGGTGATCCGGGACAGCCACGCCAATATGGAGCGCTACGCGGTGGCGGAAACGGTGGACTGTGTGGTGTTCAACTTCGGACGGCTTCCCGGCGGGGACCCGTCTATTTTTACCCGGTCGGATACCTCCGTAGCGGCGTTGGAGGCGGCTCTGCGGCTGCTGAAGTCCGGCGGCGTCATCGCCATTGCCCTGTATTACGGCGGCGCCAACGGCTACGGGGAGCGGGATGCCGTGATGACATGGCTGGAAACGCTGGATGACCGGAAATTTTCCGTCCTCCGCTGCGATTGGGCCAACCGGCGGAACGATCCCCCGGTTCCCATTTTTATCTGGAAAGATTGATCGATTTTTTCTGTATTGTCATTGGCGAAAGGATTTGCTATCATGAAGCTGTAACGCGGCGCAGAAGCGCCGATCCAGTCAGGAGGAATAACTATGAAAGATCTGAAGGATACCTGCCGGGTGGCTGTGGTGCAGTGCGCCCCGGTGATGTTTGACAAAAAAGCCGGTACGGAAAAAATGGTGGAACTGATCCGGGAAGCCGGGAAAAACGGCGCGGAGCTCATCGTGTTCCCGGAGCTCATCATCCCCTGCTATCCCTACGGCATGACCTTCGGCTACACCGTAGGCAGCCGGGACAAGGTGGGCCGTCTGGACTGGAAACGGTACTATGACAACTCTCTCTGCGTCCCCGGCCCTGAGACGGAGCTGCTGGGACAGGCGGCGAAGGAGGTCCACGCCTATGTCAGCATCGGCGTGTCCGAGCGGGGAGAGGACAGCGCCACGCTGTATAACTCCAACCTCGTATTTTCCCCGGATGGGGAGCTGCTGAACGTGCACCGCAAGCTGAAGCCCACCGGAGCGGAGCGTCTGGTGTACGGTGACGCCAACAAGGACTATTTCCCCATCACCGATACCCCCTGGGGACCTATGGGCAATCTGATCTGCTGGGAGAGCTATATGCCTCTGGCTCGGGTGGCCCTGTACCAGAAGGGCATTACCCTCTACATTTCCCCCAACACCAACGATAACCCTGAATGGCAGGACACCATCAAGCACATTGCCATCGAGGGCCACTGCTTCTTCATCAACGCCGACATGGTGTTCACCAAGGAGATGTACCCCAAGGATCTCCACTGCCCGCAGGAGATCGAGAAGCTCGGCGACATCCCCTGCCGGGGCGGAAGCTGCGTGGTGGACCCCTACGGCCACTATGTAACGCAGCCGGTGTGGGACAAGGAGGACATCATCTACGCCGATCTGGATATGCAGCAGGCCATTGCCAGCCGCATGGAGTTTGACGGCGTGGGCCACTATGCCCGGCCGGACGTACTGGAATTGCGGGTCCATGAATAAAGAGACAGCCGCCCTGATGGAAATTCCCATCGGGGCGGCTGCTGCCGTCTTACCAAAGAAAAACAGGCCTCCTCTTGGTAGAGGAGGCCTGTTGCTTCGGTGTGATTATGTTTACAGGTGTAGGACCCGGTCCCGGATCTCCTGTGTCCGGCCCTGATTCCAGAACTGGGTGCCGATATAGCCGCAGGTGCGGCGGGCCACGTTCATCTTGTCCTGGTCGGTATTGCCGCACCGGGGGCATTTCCAGATGAGCTTGCCGTCCTCCTCCACGATCTGGATCTCGCCGTCCCAGCCGCAGACCTGGCAATAGTCGCTCTTGGTGTTCAGCTCGGCATAGATGATGTGGTCATAGATGAACTTCATTACCTCCAGCACGGCGGGGATGTTGTTCTGCATATCCGGCACCTCCACATAGCTGATAGCGCCGCCGGGGGACAGGTGCTGGAACTGGGCCTCGAACTCCAGCTTGGTGAAGGCGTCGATCTCCTCGGTGACGTTCACATGATAGCTGTTGGTGATATAGCCCTTGTCGGTGATGCCCTTGATGACGCCGAAGCGCTTCTGCAGGCACTTGGCGAACTTATAGGTGGTGGACTCCAGCGGCGTGCCGTACAGGGAGTAGTCGATGTTTTCGGCGGTTTTCCACTCCTTGCACTTGTCGTTCATCTTCTGCATGATGGCCAGGGCGAAGGGGGTGGCGGAGGGGTCCGTGTGGCTCTTGCCGGTCATATACTTCACGCACTCGTACAGGCCCGCATAGCCCAGGGAGATGGTGGAATAGCCGTTATACAGCAGCTTGTCGATGGTCTCGCCCTTCTTCAGCCGGGCCAGGGCACCATACTGCCACAGAATGGGGGCCGCGTCCGACGTGGTGCCCAGTAGCCGCTCGTGGCGGCACCGCAGGGCCTTGTGACACAGCTCCAGCCGCTCCTCGAAGATCTGCCAGAACTTCTCGGTGTTTCCGCCGGAGGACAGGGCCACGTCCGGCAGATTGATGGTGACCACGCCCTGGTTGAAGCGGCCATAGTACTTGTGCTTGCCGGGCTCGTAATTTCCGGCGTTAGCAACGTTGCCGATCCCGGCATCGGTAAAACGGTCCGGGGTCAGGAAGGAGCGGCACCCCATACAGGTGTACACGTCGCCCTTGAGCTCCTTCATCTTCTTTTCGGAGATATAGTCCGGCACCATCCGCCGGGCGGTGCATTTGGCGGCCAGCTCCGTCAGGTACCAATAGGGGGCGTCCTCGTGGATGTTGTCCTCCTCCAGGGTGTAGATCAGCTTGGGGAAGGCGGGGGTCACCCACACGCCCTGCTCGTTCTTCACACCCTGGTACCGCTGCAGCAGCATCTCCTCGATGATCATGGCCAGGTCCTTCTTCTCCCGCTCGTTCCGGGCCTCGTTCAAATACATGAACACCGTGATGAAGGGGGCCTGTCCGTTGGTGGTCAGAAGGGTCACCACCTGATACTGGATGGTCTGCACGCCCCGGCGGATCTCCTCCCGCAGGCGGGCCTCCACCAGCTCGCTGATCTTCTCCTCGCCGGGGTCCACGCCGATGGACGCCATCTCCGCCAGCACGATGCGGCGGATCTTCTGGCGGCTGACCTCCACAAAGGGGGCCAGGTGGGTCAGACTGATAGACTGGCCGCCATACTGGTTGGAGGCCACCTGGGCCACGATCTGGGTGGCGATGTTGCAGGCGGTGGCGAAGGAGTGGGGCTTTTCGATCATGGTGCCGGTGATGACGGTGCCGTTTTGCAGCATGTCCTCCAGGTTCACCAGGTCGCAGTTGTGCATGTGCTGGGCGAAATAGTCGGTGTCGTGGAAGTGGATGATGCCCTCCTCATGGGCCTCCACAATATCCCGGGGCACCTCGCCGGCCATATAATCCCGCTGGGTGGAGTTCACCACGGGATTTTTGTTGGAGTTCTCCTGCTTGGCCTCCTCGTTGTTGCACTCGATGAGGGAGAGGATCTTGTCGTCGGTGGTGTTGGCCTTGCGCACCAGGGACCGGGTATAGCGGTAGGTGATGTAGTGCTTGGCCACCTCAAAGGCCCCGTGGGCCATGATGTGGTGCTCCACCATGTCCTGAATCTCCTCCACGGTGGGAGCGCGGTTCATCTTCTGGCACTGCAGCTCCACGGACTCGGCGATGCGCCCGATCTGCACCGGGGTCATGCGGTCGGCCTCGGCCACAGAGTTGTTGGCCTTGGTGACGGCCACCTCAATTTTCTGGATATCGAAGGGGACCTCAGCCCCGTTGCGCTTGATGATCTTCATGTGTATCGCCTGTCCTTTCTCCTGATTTTTTCTCTCTCCATAGCAAAAGCTGCCTCAATGGGCAGCGGTCAATCAGCCCCTTAATCATATACCATATCCTGTGCTGATGCAAGCCCAAAGCCCTAAATATGGGGAAAATGCCTGACGAAAATCCCCTGGATATTTTGTCGATTCTGTACAATAGACACAAGATATAGGAGTACCTGCCGCCCTGTCACCTACAATATATAGTATGACAAGACATTTCACAATTGCAAATGCAACAAAAACCCCCGGGCGCGGAAGATTTTCCGCACCCGGGGGAGAGCGCTTGCCGGTATAGGTTGTTACAGCTTTTCGGCCAGACGCTCCAGAGCCTCGGTCATGGCCTCCTCAAAGGAGGGGTGGGGCCGCATAACGGACAGCAGCTGCCCCACAGTCAGGCCGTTTACCAGGGCGGCGCTGAGCTGGCTAATGATGTCGCTGGCGTGCTGGCACATCAGCTGCGCGCCGATGAGACGGCCGGTATCCCGGTCGGCCACCAGCTTCATGAAGCAGCGGCCCGGGTCCTCGATGACCGTCCGGGCGTTGCCGAACATGGTGCACTTGCCGGACACGGCGTTGATGCCCTGCTCCTTGGCCTCGGCCTCGGTGAGGCCCACCACGGCGATCTCGGGACTGCTGTAGATGCAGCTGGGCACCACGTTCAGGTCCGTGGCGGACTGGCGGCCGCACATACGATTCACGCAGGCGATGCCCTGGGCGGCGGCCACATGGGCCAGCTGGATCACGGCAGACACATCGCCGATGGCATAGACCCCGGGGATGCTGGTGCGGAAGTCCTCATCCACCAGCAGGCTGCGGCCCCGGGTCTCGGGAACCAGCTCCGGGGCGAACAGCCCGTCCCAGCAGGGACGGCGTCCGATGGCGCACAGGACCTTTTCGCCGGACACGGCCTTTTCCTTGCCCTTCTGGTCCACATGGACCGTCAGGCCCTCCGGCGTCTGCTCCACCCGCCGGACCATGGCGGAGGTCAGCACCTCCACCCCCTGCTTTTTCAGGATCTGGCCCAGGTTCTGACCCAGCTCCCGGTCCATGGTGGGCAGCAGCCGGTCCATGCCCTCGATGAGGGTGACCCGACAGCCCAGGTTCGCGTAAAACGTGGCAAATTCCACGCCGATGACGCCGCCGCCCATGATCACCAGGGACTCATACAGGGTGTCGCTGCCCTCCAGCAGCTCATCGGAGGTCATGACCCCCGGCAGGTCCAGCCCCGGGATGGGCGGGCGCACCGGCACGGAGCCGGTGGCCGCCAGAATGCGGTCGGCGGTGTAAACCGTGTCCCCCTCCGGGCCGGCAACGGTGACGCGGCCCGGGGCGTCGATGCGGGCGGTGCCCTCCAGCAGGTCCACTTTAGCTCCCTTCAGCAGGGCGTGGATGCCGCCCCGGAGCTTTTCGGAAACGGCCCGCTTATAGGCGAACATCTCTCCCAGATTGAAGGTGATGTCCCCGGCGTGGACCCCGGCAGGGGAGCCGTCCACGGCGTCCCGGTATACCTGGGAGGCGTGGAGCAGGGTCTTGGTGGGGATGCAGCCCCGGTTCAGGCAGGTGCCGCCTACCTCCCGGCGCTCCACCACGGCGGTGTGCAGCCCCAGCCTGGCGGCCTCCAGGGCCGCGGTATAGCCGCCGGGCCCCGCGCCGATAACGATGAGCTGATAATCAGACATAGCTTCTTCCTCCGTTGATGAGATCACGCCCGTTTCCACCGCAGCACCGGGTGCCGGGCGGCCTTCACCTCGTCGGGGCGGCCGATGGGCATATGGTGGGGTGCGCCGTGCATGGCGGTGGGGTCGTCATACGCCCGCTGATACAGCATCCGCAGAACGTCCGCCGCATGGTCCAGGACCTCGGGCCCCTCGGTCTCCGTGGGCTCCAGCATCAGGGCCTCATGGACGATCAGGGGGAAGTACATGGTGGGCGGATGGATGCCCTCGTCGATCAGGGACTTGGCCACGTCCAGGGCGCTGACCCCGGTCTCCTTCTTCAGCCCGCTGAGATCCAGCACGAACTCGTGCATGCAGATGCGGTCATAGGCGGGGGTATAGGTGTCCCGAAGCAGGGCCTGGAGATAGTTGGCGTTGAGCACGGCGTTCTGCGCCGCCTCGGGAATGCCCTGGCGGCCCAGGGTCAGCAGATACGTCAGCGCCCGGACCACCACCAGGAAGTTGCCCATAAAGCTGCGGACCTGGATATGCCCCTCCTCCTCTGCCGAGGCGGAGTGGGGCAGATAGGGGATCAGGAAGTCCTTGCAGCCCACGGCGCCTGCGCCGGGACCGCCGCCGCCGTGCGGCGTGGCGAAGGTCTTGTGCAGATTCATGTGGATGCAGTCAAAGCCCATGTCGCCGGGGCGGACGATGCCCATCACGGCATTGAGGTTGGCTCCGTCGTAGTAGCACAGGCCGCCGGCCTCGTGGACCAGCCGGGTGATCTCCAGGATGTTCTTGTCGAAGATGCCCACGGTGTTGGGGTTTGTCAGCATCAGACCCGCGGTGTCGTCGCCCAGGGCGGCCTTCAGACTCTCCAGATCCACGCAGCCGTCGGGGCCGGAGGCGATGTTCACCACCTCATAGCCGCACATGGCCGCCGTGGCGGGGTTGGTGCCGTGGGCGGAGTCGGGAACGATGATCTTGGTGCGCTTCTTGTCCCCCCGGGCGTCGTGATACTGCTTGATCAGCAGCACGCCGGTGAACTCGCCGTGAGCGCCCGCCGCCGGCTGGAAGGTCATGCCGTCCATGCCGGTGATTTCGCAGAGATATTCCCGGGCGGTGTCCAGCACATGGCGCATACCGGCCAGGGACTCCCTGGGAGCCAGGGGATGGCAGTTGGTGAAGCCCGGCAGGGCCGCCATCTCCTCGTCGATGCGGGGGTTATACTTCATGGTGCAGGAGCCCAGGGGATAGAACCCGCAGTTGACGCCGTGGACCTGGTGGCACAGCTCCGTATAGTGGCGGGAGATGTCCGTCTCGCTGAGCTGGGGCAGGTCGGGCTTATCGCTCCGCCGCAGGGACTCCGGCAGGGCCGCGGTCTCCACGTCGCAGGCGGGCAGGATGGTGCACCGGCGTCCGGGCACGCTCTTTTCAAAAATCAGCTTCATCTGTCCAGCACCTCCTTGACGATGGATACGGCTTCGTCCAGCTCCCGGCGGCTGACCTTCTCCGTGGCGCACCACAGGACCCGGTCGTCGCCCAGAGGCAGACCACCCAGGATGCCCCGGCGGTCCAGGGCCTCCAGCAGCTCCTGGCTGCGGGGCATTTTCAGGACAAATTCGTGGAAATACGCCCCGCCGTACACCGGCTCCACCCCGGGCAGGGCGCACAGGGCCTTTTCCAGATAATGAGCCTTGGCCATGGACTGCTCCGCAGCCTCCGCCATGCCGTCGGGACCCATGGTGGCCATGTACAGCCCCGCCGTCAGGGCGCACAGGGCCTCGTTGGAGCAGATGTTGCTGCTGGCCTTCTCCCGGCGGATGTGCTGCTCCCGGGCCTGGAGACTCAGCACATAGGCCCGGCGGCCCTGATGGTCGGTGGTTTCGCCCACGATGCGGCCGGGGAGCCTGCGCATGAGCTTATCGGTGGCGGCCATGTAGCCCAGATACGGGCCGCCGCAGCCCAGAGGCAGGCCCAGCGGCTGCCCCTCGCCCACGGCGATGTCCGCGCCGCAGTCCCGGGGGGTCTTCATAATGGCCAGGGCGATGGGGTTGCAGCCCATGATGTACCTGGCACCCGCCTGGTGCACCAGCTGGCCCAGGGCCTCGGCGTCCTCGAACTGGCCGAAGAAGTTGGGCTGCTGGACGTAGAAGGAAGCAACGCCGTCGTCCAGCATCTCCCGCAGGGCGTCCATATCGGTTCTGCCGTCCTTCACCGGCACCACCCGCAGCTCGTCGCCGGTGCCGTAGCAATAGGTGCGCACGGTGTTAATGGTATCCGGATGGGCCGCGCCGGAGATCAGGGTCACCCGGCGCTTGCGCTCCCGGCACATGGCCGCCGCCTCGGCGGCGGCGGTGGCCCCGTCATACACGGAGGCATTGGACACGTCCATGCCGGTGAGCTCGCAGATCATGGTCTGATACTCGAAGATAGACTGCAAAAGCCCCTGGCTCATCTCCGCCTGATAGGGGGTATAGGCCGTCAGAAACTCCTCCTTGGCGGGGATGTATTTGACGATGGAGGGAATGTAGTGGTCATAGGCCCCCGCGCCCCGCAGAATGGTGGCGTAGGTGCGGTTTTCGGCGGCCATGGCGGACACCGCCCGGGCGGCCTCCAGCTCGCTCATGCCGTCGGGGATGTGCAGCGGCTCCCGCAGCAGCATCTGCTCCGGCACGTCCCGGTACAGGTCCATGACATTCTCCAGCCCCACGGCGCGGAGCATCTGCTCCCGCTGGGCCTGGGTGGAGGGGACATAGCTGCCCATGCTCAGCCCTCCTCGGTGCAGAAGGCCTCGTAGGCGGCGGCGTCCAGCAGCTCCTCGGTGTCGGTGACATTCTCCACCTTGATGAGCCACGCGTCATAGGGAGCCTTGTTCAGCAGCTCAGGCTGGTCCAGCAGCTCCTCGTTGACGGCGCACACGGTGCCGGTGACGGGGCACACCAGGTCGGACACGGCCTTCACGGACTCCACGTCGCCGAAGGCCTCGTCGGCGGTGACGTCGTCGCCCTCGCCGGGCAGGTTCACGAACACCACATCGCCCAGAGCGTCCTGTGCAAAGTCGGAAATGCCGATGACGGCCACGCCGTCCTCCATCTTCACCCACTCGTGGGACTTGGAATACTTCAGATCAGTCGGATACAGCATGATGATTTACCTCCAAATTTATTGTAATTGTTGTATGTCTGCAATGAATCCGTGTCAGATGTCCAGCTTGCCGGCCAGCTGCTCCAGCGCGTCGTTGATGGCGGCATCGTCGAAGCAGTAGCGCATCTCGGTGTGGCTGGCCCGCAGGCGCTCCACGTCGGCCTTGATCTCGCGGCCCCGGAGGATGCAGTCGGCCATCAGGGAGGCCAGCTGGTCGAAGTCCTTCTCCTCGAAGCCGAAGCGGGTCATCTCGCTGACGCCCATACGCAGTGCGCCGGAGGCGGTGAAGCCCTCCTCATCGGGGGTGGCCTGATAGTTGACGATGACATTGTTCTGCTCCAGCCGCTCGGCGATCTCCGCACCCTCGCCGTAGCCCACGGACACGATGACCTGGTGGGTCTCGGTATAGTCGATGGCGGGGTCGCCCACCACGTCCAGACCGTAGCTCTTCAGGCTCCGGGCGAAGGACTTGGCGTTGCGGATGATGGCGCTCTGATAGGCGTCCCGGAACTGGTTCATCTCATAGGCGGCCATCAGCATACCCAGCTGGGTGCCCAGATGGTGGTTGGAGACGCTTCCGGGGAAGGTGCGGCTTTCGATGGTTTTCCACAGGCCGTATTTCAGGTCCTCCTCCTTATAGTTCACGCCGATCACGCCCCGCTGGGGACCGAAGAAGGTCTTGTGGGTGGAGCCGGTGACGATCTCCGCGCCCTCCTGGAAGGGGTTCTGGAAGTGATCGCCGATAAGGCCCAGTACATGGGCCATGTCGTACATGATGGTGGTGGGGATCTTCTGCTCATCCACAAACTGCCGGATCTGGGCCACAGGCTCCTTGTGCAGGACCATGGACTTGCCGAAGATAATCAGCTCCGGACGATAGCGGTCGATGAGCTTCTTGGTCTCCTCCACGTCCATCTTATAGGGGTTATCCCGGCAGACGGGGAAGTTTACCACGGCGGGCTTCTCGGTAACGGGGTCGATGGCGATGTAGTCGTGCAGAGCGCCCATGGGCTGGGCGGACAGGTGGCCGCCCTTGATGATGTGGTTGTTCATGACATAGCCCAGGCGCTTGGCCTCGTTCTTGCGGTCGAAGCGGTTTTTCCAGTCCATCAGGGCGGAGAACACCGCCATGTTGGACATCTGGCCGCTGAGGGTCCGGGTCTCCACCTCGGTGCAGCCGAAATAGGCCCGCATCTCCTCGGCCAGCATCCGCTCCACCTGGTCGATGAACTTGGTGCCCTGGTAATAGAACACCTCCTTCTCATAGAAGGCCAGGATCTTCTTGTGCTCGGCATAGCGGCAGGCCGGGTCGCTGCCGGACAGCAGGCGCACGGCCCGGCTGGGGGTGTTCTCCGAGGGGATCAGGTTCACGCACTGCTCCTGCCGCCAGACGTGGTTCTCGATGGCCTTGTGCAGCAGAGTCAGGGCCTTGCCGGTGCGGTCGCCGCCGGCCACGGTGCGGACCTCCTCCTGCTCGCCGTACAGCAGGGGACGGGCGAAGGGAGGCGCGCCCACGCTCATGTGCCGGGCGGGGATCACGGCCTTGAGCCGCTTGCCGCGGATATCCACCTCCACGGTGTCATCCACCAGCACGTCGCTGTCGATGTAGCACAGGCCGATGGCACGCTTTCCGCTGGCCTCCAGGATCACGGTGGACAGGCCCTCACCCTGGGTCTTGAAATAGGGCACCATGGTGCCGCTGGTGACCCAGCCCACCAGCTTATCGCCCTTGTAGATCTCCATTCCGGCCCGCATGACGCCGCGGTCCAGCAGGGCGATGGGGGCGATCCTCCGGGGCAGGGCGGACATGTCGGAGAAGTCCCGGTCCATGTGGCGGATAAATGCCTGGTGCTGACGCTCCAGAGCGGCGCGGCCGATGAAATCCCCCTTCTGGGCGGAGAAGCTCACGGCAAACTTGGCCAGAGGCACGGCGAAGATGGGGATCTCGGTGCCGTCGGGGGCAACGCCCATCTCGTGGCCGTACAGGGGGAAGGACGCCTCCATCCGCAGGGTATCCCGTGCGCCCAGGCCGGCAGGCCGCGCGCCCAGCTCCACCAGACGGTTCCACAGCCACACGGCGTCCTCGCTGCGGACGTATACCTCGTAGCCCAGAGGCTCGCCGGTGTAGCCGGTCTTGGCGATGCGGGCCTGGCGGCCCTCCAGGGACACGGTGCCCAGGGAGTTCTTGGTGGGCTCCTTGGTGGGGGACTCGCCGCCGGAGAGGGTCATGAGCATTTCCTTGCTCTTGGGGCCCTGGACGGCGATGGAGGCCCATTCGGCGCTGATGTTGGTGATGGTGCAGTCGAAGCCCGCCAGTGCCCGGTTCAGGTGCTCCAGGTCCTTGTCGATGTTGGCGGCGTTGACCACCAGCAGATAGTTGTCCTCCTGGAACAGATACAGATACGCGTCGTCCACGGCCCCGCCGTTCTGGTTGGGAATGATGCAGTACTGGGCCATGTTCAGGTCCAGGGCGCTGACGTTGCTGGTCAGCACGTGCTGAAGAAATTCCTTGCGCTGGGGCCCCTCGATCAGCAGGCGGCCCATGTGGGACACGTCGAACAGGCTGCACACCTGGCGGGTATACAGGTGCTCGGCAATGATGCCGGAGGGATACTGGATGGGCATTTCCCACCCGCCGAAATCCACCATGGTGGCCCCGGCGGCCACATGCACGTCATACAGCTGCGTGCGCTTCAGTTCGCTCATTTGATAAGCTCCTCCTTCAGATTTGTTCCATTTTTGGGCAGCAAAAAAGGGCGCAAAGCCGTTGCCTTGCGCCCCCGTATCCTGACCTGAGAGATTCCCCGCCCCATCCGGGGCAGGTTGCACCTTCGGTGGCCGGTGATCCGGCCTTTTCGGAGTATCGTCCGGAAGACGTATTCCTGGAGAGACTGCATGACATCGCTGTAAATGCCATCGCCGATGCCTGCACCGGATCCAACCCGAGACAGCCATCTGTTGAAGAGATGGAAAAACTGCTGAAATGCTGCTACTATGATACAGAAGTAGATTTCTAAAAAGAAAACATATCAAAATC
>ENA-UEOR01001254-UEOR01001254.1-human-gut-metagenome-genome-assembly--contig:-NODE-1254-length-15192-cov-17.238042_pt1 | contig 15192 bp, 7 predicted proteins | sample MGYA00242887_ERZ507890 | MGnify/ENA primary metagenome ERZ507890 (study PRJEB26167, sample SAMN06115431) | human gut metagenome | host: Homo sapiens | place: China:Guizhou | collected 2014-10-21...
TTGTTTCTCCATTAAATCGATTCACCGTAGAAAATGTAACAGTAGATGCAAAAACAAAAGTATATGCTATCGGAGCTAATGGCAAAAGAAAGAAAGTAAATTTCCAATGGACAGAAGATCCCGAGCAACAGAAAAATATGAAAGAAAGAGAATCGAAATATAAAAATATGTACAATAGGTAGTTAACAGAGATATATTTGAGAAGAAGAACAATAGTCGTTCATATTATGTAATATATATTTATCATTTTATATATATTATAAAATGAAACTTGAATTTCAAATGTCTCATTATACAAAAATAATTACTCTTTATAGTAAGGAAGCTCCAACATTTATAATAAATTCTTGCATCGTTTATTATAAACGGTATTCAAGTTTATTATAAACTCTCATATACTGTTTATATACTTTCAGATCAAATTTATGCAACAAAAAAGGCTGCAAAACTCCTAAAAGTTTGCAGCCTTAAGCTCTTTGTCGGGTTATTTATACCCTAATCCTCATAAGGATCACCTAGGTGTTTTGTTATAATCTTATACTGTTTCATCGTCAGATAGCGATGATTGTAGGGCAGATACCCTGTCGGCATAAGTTCTTTGACCAACGGGTTACAACCTTTAATCCATCGGCTGAGACAACGTACCGCGTTCTTGCTGGTAGTACATCCGGGGAAGTACATCACGGCAAGTTCGGCAAAAGCTAAGATTCTTCTCATTTCACTTTTAAGTTTTAAATTGTAGTTTTATTGTTGTTATTATATCTACAAATATACAACATAAAAAAGCGTTTGTCAAGTCATTCGGGCTGTTGAAGATTAACGAAGCGTAAAATTAATAATATTCTATTGATAACCAATAAATTACACATTAATTATTTATTCATATACAGCGTCAATAAAGTTCAATAATTCATAGTTGTTCTACAAATTCCAATGCCCTACTACCTAACCCTTATATCAATCCGGCCGTAACAAGGCAATACTTCCAAAGTTTTACAATAATTCCCCCATGCTATCTCAGGATAATCCCAACGATTATTAGCATATAATATCAATTGTTCATTGGCACACTTGTTTATACGGCAAGCCACTGAAGCATCCTGAGAAATAACTGATAATTGATGCTCACCTTCTGCCCCAGTAGAAAGTGAATAATAATAAATATTTTCTTTCATACCTTTTGCCATTTGAGTTAGTGGTTCCTTACAATTCGCACCGGCGTCAGCCCAATAGTAATAATTGTGCGTATCAACCTGCCAGGACTGAACAGGTTTCTCACCATATCCCTTTTGCTGCGATTCGTAAAGAGAGGCCTCACCCTCATTTCCTGCAAATGCTCCTATAGGATAATAATTCCAGTACCCTTTGCGCCTCCAATTTAACTGATGTATACTATGAGATAAATAGAAAGATAATCCTGTTTCACGTAAGAATCCGTTAGGAACACCCTCTGTCCGATAGTTTATAGACAATTCACCAGCCGAGGTTACTTTTATATCAAAATCAACATTCACTTCCCGATAAGTCCCGGTAAGAGAAATACAGACCTCGTCCTTTTGTTGACTGTAATCAAAAGATTTCTTTTTCCAATCAATATCAGAAGTGGCAAAATGGTTAGCCGTTTTACGTACTTCAGCCCCTGTCAAGTGGTTCAAATTCACATACAAGTTCAAGAACGGACCTTTTTCAATAATTACTTCCCCTCCTACTGTTGCATTGACAATCAATCCGGTTTCTTTATCGAAAGGTATTTCAAAACCATTACCATGTACAATCACTTTGTCACCTTCATCTGTTACGGATAAATTCTGTCCGGCGAGCAAGGAAGGGTAAATTATCTTTTCCGTTCCCAATACAAAACGATACACATCAATCAGCTCATTAGCAGCGGTAAAAAACTCGACCTGCAAAGTTTCTCCATTCTCCCATTGCTCAGCGGGAATGACTATCATACCTTTCGTATGAGGTGCGACCGGTTGCAATTCCAAAGATTTTGTCACACCTCTATAAGTGTAGGTAGCATGAATTTCATTCAAATTTGTATGGTCAAATCGGTTATGTATAGTCAACATCAATTTTTGTCCGGTAGTAAATGAAAGATTATCCTCCACAAGTAACCGAACAGGTGAATAAGCCTTTTTAGTTGACCAGAACTCCGGTTTTTGCCGACGCCATACATCAACAATCCCCCATTCACCATATCCCACACAATTTCCTTGATAATCCAGCGGCTTGGCAGTACGTGCGAATTCTTTCCAGAATGAAGTCCCGAATTTAGGTTCCGGTAAGGAGAAAGTCTCATCCACATATCCCCAAATAGCACCTCCCAGACCTCCCGGAGCATTAAACAATCCACTCCACATCATATCAAGAGATTTCCCCCAAAATTCACGGATATTGGGATCAGTTTGTAATGTGGCATATGTATAGCAAGCCGGATGTGCCCATTCGTCAAATAAAGCCGGAATACCATGTCCCTGAAAATTACGGGTAGACATTCCCCACTGCCCTACATTTCCATATACATTCTGATAATGCATACTTAAGATATCAAATATTTCTGCCTTTTTTTCTACAGCCGAACCCGGATAACTAAAAATAACAGGGCGAGTGGTATCAGTCGCCTTTATCCAATCCCAACATAACTGAAAATTACTTCCGTAAACACTTTCATTACCAATACTCCAAAACAGGATTGACGGATGGGAACGAAGACTCTTTACCATCTCCCGGCATTGACCCAAATAACGTTCGGCAAACGCCGGATCATTTTGCGACCTGCCGGGCTTATAATTCTTCTGACGATATGTATCTACAAAACAAACAGCCGTTTCACTTTCCACATAAATCCCATAACGGTCACAAAACTCCAGAAAACGTTCAGTAGGAGGATAATGCGAGGTACGGACAAAGTTCATATTAGCCTGTTTGAACAGCACCGCATCCAGACTATCCAGCTCTAAAGTAGTGGTACGCCCCAAAGTTGGATGAATATCATGGCGGCAGGCACCGCGCAATTTCACCTGATGACCGTTGACCAGCATACGGTCTTTTATAATCTTGACTTCACGAAAACCGATATTGCGACTAAACCGAGAGGTTTCTTGCCCATTCTGAAAAACAATTATTTCCAGTTCATACAAATTTGGATGTTCCGCATCCCATTTAAGCGGATTTTTAATAGGTAACGAAAAAATATTTTGTCCGTCCGACAATGCAAAACGGAACTGCGACAATGGTACATATTTTCCGGACTTATCTTTCAAACGCAACTCCATTTCCGTGCTTTCCTGCCCGGAGAACTTGCAAAAGAAACGTAAATCAGCATCTTGATATAAAGAATCAAGATGAGTCTCCACACCTATGTCATATAAATGGGATTCGGGCAATGCAAACAAGGTTACGTCACGAAGGATACCGCCTATAGGATGATGAGCATATCCGGAAGCATACGAAATTTCGTCCAGCCGATCCACTACTGCCAGTTGTATCTCATTCTTCTTTCCGATACGTACGAAAGAAGTAATATCCGTCTCCCAACGAGTAAAGCCACCATGATGTTCACGAACAAATTTTCCATTAACACTCAATCTGGCATGGCTATATACCCCATCAAACCGCAATATAAGCCGTTTGCCTACATAATCAGCGGGTATCGTGAAATCTTTCTTATAAAAAAATGGTTTGTCATGTTCAATGGCAAAACCTTGCATAGCTGCCTCACCGGGGACTTGAATACTTGTCCAGTGACTTTTCGGAGAGTATTTGAAATCCCAAGTTCCACTCAGCAGAAGCACCGGCCGGCAACTTCCCTCCAATCTGGTGGGCAATAAATAAGTCCGTTCGGTAAATGAAGAGGCAACAGAAGGTCTAATTGCTAAAAACAAAAATATACCTACCATTGCTAATGTCTTTTTCGTTTTCATGATATAACTAATTATTATCTAAAGTTTAAAACCGTCTGATATATATATTTTATACTTTCTGATTTGCCCCGGAGCACCTTTCTCTGCACGGGGTAAATAACGGAAACCCGTAATTTTCTGTTTCTCACCCAAATCTATAACAATTTGGTGAGGATAAGAAATTTTATCGACAGTTTTCCAATAGGTAGACTCTTGTAAATCAAAAACTTTATCCGCTGTATAATTACCTTTTTCCGTCTCTTCGCTATCAGCATATATCACTTTCCATGATTCACGGCTGACAGGTTTGCCATCTGATCCTAAAATATCAAGTTCTGCTATTGCAGCAGAAGAAGTTCTGTCGAAGGAGGAAAGGGCTTCCAAACAGAAATAGCGGCCGGTTACAGGCGATTCGATTCTAATCTCTTGCCAACCATTACCGGGAACAAATTCTCCGGTTAGTACAGGTGTCTCAATACTTAAATCCAAAGTTTGTCCTTCTCTGCGGTGGATATCAATTTGTTCCTTACGAAGTACATCCAGAATTGGCTTTTTCAATCCACGGACAACCCTTTGTAGAGGACCTTTTAAATCCAAAACAATAATCTCATTTTTACCTTTCTTCAGCCAACATCCCGGCATATATAAAGTTTGTTGAGGCCCAATCTCCCAAAAACGCCCCATAGCATGTCCGTTTACCCATACCATACCTTTACCCCAAGTAGACATATCCAAGAAAGTATCTCCTATTTCATCTAGTTGGAAAGTAGCTTTGTAGCAAGCAGGTCCTTCTTGCTTTTCTATCCGGTTATATTTCAGTTTTCGAATAAAAGAATAGTCAACGGGGAAGTTATATACAACCCAGTTTTTCAGTTCTACCTGTTTATCCTGCCGGATAAGTTCCACCTTTTCCGTAATCCCTTTACGATCATGAATAGACGTACCAAAATTCACACGCCCCATCGCCTCCACTAGAATATCCAATTGTGTACCTGCCTCCAGCCTCGGCAAAGTTATCTTGTTTTCCCCACGCCGGCGGTCCAAACGGCCCAACAATTTTCCATTGGCAAAGACCTGTGCCCAATCATGAACTTCAGTTATTTTTAGAATTCCTCTATCAATGGCATCTTGTAAGGTTGTTCTGTAAAGGATACTCCCCCAACCCTGATCAAACTGTTCCATTGATCGAATATCAACAGTCTTTTGTGAATTTGGAAGATTAGCAAACAAAGGAGCAACCTGTGTGAAATGTATTTCAGGAATATCTATTACCGGAAAATTCCGGGGGATATCCGGCAGTGCCTCACCTGTATCTAAATAATTGGAAAGTAAATCTCTTAACAGATAATACTTGTCTGTAGCCCAACCTGCCTCGCTAATAGGAGCATCGTAATCATAAGAGCTGCACATGGCAGAATAAGCCGGATTATTGGCACCACCCCAATGTCCGAATGTCGTCCCGCCATGTGTCATATAAAGACTGAAAGAAATTTGCCGGTCAAGCATATCTTTAATGCCTTGCACCATCGTTTTTGCAGAACGTGTCTCATGTTTACGTCCCCAATGGTCGAACCAACCACTCCAAAACTCACTACACATCAAAGGAGTATCAGGACGAACTTCTTTTAGTTTCTTAAATTGATTGTCAATGTTTGCACCAGTACCAAAATTAAGCGTCCAAAGTAAATCTTCCAACCCATTCTTCATAAATGTCGAACTCCAGTCACACTGGAATAATTCTACATCTGTAAATCCGGACTCTTTTACCAAATCACGGATAGCAGATACATAAGGCTTATCCGTACCATAAGCTCCAAACTCATTTTCAACCTGTACCATAATAATGTTTCCACCACGACTAATCTGAAGATCTGCCAACTGTTTGCCGACTTGGTTCATAAATTTACCAACACGCTCCATGTAGTAAGTATCAAGCGTACGAAGTTTGATATCTTTCTTTTTCAAAAGCCACCAAGGCAAACCTCCCATTTCCCATTCTGCACAAACGTAAGGGCCGGGACGAACAATGATATACATTCCATGTTTTTGGGCCAGACGGCAAAACTTTGCTATATTTTTATTTCCCGAAAAATCAAATTGATCCGGCTCTTGCTCATGTATATTCCAGAAGATGTATAAACAAATGGTATTCATTCCCAAAGCCTTGCACATTTGTATACGGTGTTCCCAATACGGTTCTGGTATACGTGGATAATGCATCTCTGCAGCTTTAATAACTATCGGCTTTCCATTTAATAAAAATGAACCTTTGCCTATTGAAAATATATCCGACCGTTTCTGTGCCTTTACATCTATTACAGAAATGGATAATAGTAAACATATACCTAAAAAATAACAGACTCTCTTTATCATATTTATTCTAAATAATCAGTTTATAAAAATGGCAGATATTATAGTGTTCCCTACAAATATCTGCCATTACGTTCTTATTTACTTTACAAAAGGCATTTCCTAATTAGCCGTTTGGTTCTCCTTTTCTTTCGGACGTTCTTGTTTGGCACTATCCCGGTACTTCATATAATCTTTAGTATTAAGCCGTGGAAATCCATCTTTTTTTAATTTCCGCCCTACTTCCTTTAATACTCGTACATTTTCCTCCAAAATCGATCCATCCGGACGAGGCCCTATATTCAGCAATAAGTTTGCATTTACTTTAGCACAATAGTCTAATAAGTCCATTACCTCTTTAGCCGATTTTTGGCGTTGCTTAGAACTACTGTGATAAGCCCAACCCAAAGTTTGTATAGGAATATTCAATTCTGCCGGCTTAGCTTTATTGTTCTGCCAAGAATAATCTGCAGCATCCTGAACTTTCTTAGGCAAACCTGCGCTCTTGAATACCGGCGCCAAAGAACCAAAGTGACGCTCTCCTGTAATAAAGTCCTCATTCCCATTTGCACCTGTTTTAAACACTACTAATGCATGAGGCTGTATTGCATGAATCATATCATATACTTCTTGTATATTGAACAGGTCCGAATATTGATAAACCCCTCCGACTGTATCAAACCAAAACCCCGCTATAGGACCATACATCGTACAAAGTTCCATAATCTGTGTTTTTGCAAAATTCATATAATGTTTAAAGTCTTCCGGCTTAGAATATTTATATTCTTCCGGAGTCTTCGCATAATGAGGACGTGCCGGGTCATACATCGTATTAGGAATATAGTAAGGATGATGCCAATCCAGCCCGACAGAATAATAAATAAATAAACCTAATCCTGCTTTCTTACAGGCAATGGACAGTTCCTTTAAGAAATCTCTTCCCGAAGGATACTTCACACTGTTATAGTCTGATGCTTTCGAATCCCATAATGCAAACCCATCATGATGCTTAATAACAAAAGTAATGTATTTCATATTTGCATCTAAAGCCAAATTCACATAATCCTGAGCATTAAACTTATCTCCTTTGAATTCCCGGGCTTTCTGTTCATATTCCTTAATGGGAATCCGGTTATTATACATTACCCACTCGCCTTGTCCGTATAAAGAAGCCGGCCCCCAATGTACAAATAATCCAAAACGGGCATCTTTAAACCATGACAAGGCAGCTTCTTTCGGAGATTTCTTATATTGTTTCTCATATCCTTTTAAGAAATAAGGCATTTCCCGCCATGTACTCTCTTGAGCACAGACTTCTGCCAATACGCCTAAAAGGCAAATAATAAATAAATTTATTCGAATCTTTTTCATATATATTTTTTATTTATACTCCAACCATGCAGTAGCGTTAGTATCAGAATCTGTCGAGAAGCGTATCCATCTTGCCTGAAATGGAGCTTTCAATTCATAAGCCAACTTCTCCCCAGGTTTTACAGTCAAAGTAGTATAATTCACCCATTTCCCATTACCTGTTGGGTCAATTTCTATGGTAAAGGTTACATCTTTTTGAGAATTATGTGACAAGGTTAAATTCTTCTTATCATAAAAGCCGATCAGATACGGATCGGACACCTCTCCTGCCTTTACTAAAGTGTTTTTCCAAGGACCGCCTTTGCCTGTCGGTTTGCCCATACTCCACAAATCATCAATAGCACCTACCCATACGGCAGCTTTACCATCTTCCGACACGATGATATGTTCATTATCTTTATCCTTTTTAGGGTCAATACCGGTCATCACTAACATTCCCCGGTAAGAGGCATAATCATTAATCCGGAAATTATGAGAAGCAATCGGACGAATCTTGGCATAACCATCCGCATTTTCAGCAGGTAGTTCATAGAAAGTACCATGACAATTAAATAAGTCACGTTCTGTAGCCACTTCGCGACAAATACGTACCACATCCTGTCCAATCAACTTAGTGTAATTTTCGTCTCCCAACGGTAAACGCCAACGTCTTTGTCTGTCGTCAACGATCAGAACCGATGATTCGTCAATAGTAACTACCTGATGAGGTATCGCAAATTTCTCACGAATAAAATCGGCAGTCTGAGTATCATCCTTACGCACCAATGCCAAAGTATCGCTCATCTCATAATATCCGTTTTCTATTACTTTACCGTTTTCAATATTGGAAGCTAATACACCTAAAGCTCTTCTATTCTTGCCAAGGCCGTATAACAATCCTCCAAGAGTATTTTCTTCCGATACTTTTGACAATCCGTTGAATATGGAAGAAGAAGCGGAAGAACGAGTATCAACTGTAGTATATACGAAACTTACGGACACATTACTTTCCTTGTCTATTTTCACACGAATCCATTCTCCCTGCTCTTTGGCAGCAAAAGGCAGATAAGCCGATTGCCCTGCTTTTACTTGTACAGCAGTCAGTTCCTTCCAAACATTATCTCCTTTCTGATCTATTTCAAACGTAAAGGTTATATCCTGCCCTCCATCATTTTGCAACCAGCAACAACGTTGCTCCCAACCAGCAAACATATAAGGATCCGAATAAATATTTGCTTGCACTTCTTCTTTCTCCCAAATGGCTCCATCTACTGTAGCAGGTCCTAATTCATCAGGTTTAGTCAAAGACGTGAACCATAGGTTCGAATTGGATTGCCCCGGACCTTCTATATTTCCTTTTGCCTTACGTTTGTTTAAAAATTCTTTTTGGGCAGAATCATCGCAGCCAAACACCAATTCATCATTCCAACGGGCAAAATCTCCAATCACTTTCAAATAACTTGAACGGGGACGAATACCGGCAGAGTTATCAGCAGTAAACAGTTTTGGGAAATGCCAGAACAGGCCGTGCATAGTCATCAGATAATCCGGTTGATCATCTGTACCAACATTACGAATACGTGGCCATTCAGTATTCCAGCCATGTGCACCATCATAAGAATGACTTGCTTTAGGCAAACGATAAAAGGTCCATCCTTTCTGCGAATCTCTTACTCCAAGTAGCACTGATTTATGATCCCAGCCTGTAGCCCAAATAGGATCCGTTTCCGGATTTGTGTTACCGTATATACCGCCGGGACCGGTCAATTCTACAAATTGATTACGACGTACGACTTTCCAGTCTTTGCCGTCCCATTCTGATAATGAACCGGATAACGCATCAAAATACTTCATAGCGGCGGCACTATTCTCTCCGTTATTGGAGAATACCATCACTCCTTGTCCTGAATACAATCCTTTACCATGCGCTCCCGGCAGTAATTCTACGGGTTTGGGGGTATTTTTAGAGTCTTTACGATATAGACGCCATGCTTCATTACTATCTTTATATAATTCCTTAGCTTTCAAAGTATTAACATCTACTTCATAGAAGCCTTCTTCCATCGTGCCAATATAAATCTTATTAGTAGGATCTGTCAAATGACGAGCCGAACCGGTATATCGTCCCGGAGCCTCCTGCCAAGGCAAAACTCTGACATTACCAGACTCGTTAATAAAATACGGGCCTATATTCAATTGGTTTGATTCCTTATGAATCAGTCGGTTAGCAGGTGTTCCTCCAATACTTTCCGAACGGACAATCATCTTCTTGTCCGGAGTTATCTGATATAGTTTATCAGATGACCCGAAAGGTAAATGAGGTCCATAGGTGATAGCCCATAGACTACCTGCCCAAGGAACCACTGCACCTGTTCCACACTCGCCCTCATTATTATAAAAAGCCAGTTTAGGATAAATTCCCGATATATTATCCTTTTGTGTTTGTTGTGGTGCAGTACATCCGACTACCCCTAAGGCTAATAAACCTGTCCAAAAATGTTTCATGTTGTTCTTTATTATTTTTAATTAAAACGTTTATAAATTGTCAGCTATTCCTAATGTGACAGAGCTATTTATTTTTTCTATTTTCATCAGAACAAACACTTACAACAGCGCATACAAAAGCCCCCCTCAAAAAGAATGTTATTTTTCATAAAATTAGGCATAATATAAACATTTTTAGGAAGGAGGATATATTTACATCCTCCCTAAAGATATATGCTATAAACTTATTTATTCTCCGGTAGCTTCAGGATCATAATAGTAATGTTCAACATTATAAACACGAAACTCTGCCATTGAGAAATTCACATTGCCTGTATGAGTCTTCTTTACGTGAAAACGAAGATACTTGAACTCGAAAGGCGCCTCATACATATCAGAAGAATATACTGCCGATGCAACTACAGGTAATCCATCCGTAGCTGTTGTCAGATTCTTTATCGGGGTCCATTCATCTTCCTCATTTGTTTTGACAGAACATTCTATCTCTGCCGGGAAACTACCAATATTTCTATTTATATACGAAAATTTCAAATATTTTTGAGTCTTCGGATACACAATATCCAGATAATAAGTTGTCCCTGCAGATACTCCAGTATATGCAGTATTCAAGAAAGTATTAGTATTGTTATCAAGTAATCGCTCTGGACCATTACCATCACCAATACAACTTGACTGCGGAATAGCAGTAACGCCATCAGGCTTAAATCCACCCAATGTCAAATTATCAATTGTAATAGTCAATTCCGTAGAAGTTTTCTCATCAACAACTGGAGCTCGTTCTGCAATCCCTGTTATCCGTTGTACCACTCCTGGCGTAAAAGTCGTACTGAATGGTTGTACCTCGAACGTATATTCGCCATATTTTTTGAGTGCATTATCTATCGTAAATGAGTTACTGAACCTACTCGTTGTTTTTTTTACATTCTTTTTTAAAGCAGGATCATAATAACGTATCTCAACCAAACGAGTAGTATTATCATCTTCTTTGCCAACATACTCCCAAGTTAAGGTAATGGTACCAGGAGCACTCTGTGCCGTTAAGTTCTGAATTTCAGTAGCAGTAATGTTTTCTTCATTGTCTGAATTACAAGCTGCAACGATCAATCCTAAACACAAGATAGATAACATATTCTTCATTGTTTTCATTATTTTCATTATTTATAATCATTCTACATCTGCATATCCTGGATTCTGTACCAGATTCGGGTTCTTATTAACTTCACTAATAGGAAGCGGCATCAAATAATGAGCTGGAATAAAATATCGTGTAACATCTACTTCTTTAGGCTGAGCAAAAAGACGTAGATCTGTTTGTTCAACAGAAAGTCCTAATGGACGCTCTCCCAAAGTCTCAGCTTCTCCCCAACGACGTATATCATAAAAGTTGTGATTCTCCAAATAAAGTTCTATTAGGCGTTCCTGACGAACAATCTCTCTCAATTTGTTTTGATCAAGAATAGCTATTCCATTCCAAGATTCCTCTACAGTTGGTATACCTGCACGCTCACGAACATAATTTAAGTATATTTTAGCCTCATCTAAATCACCGCACTCTACACAAGCTTCTGCATAGTTCAGATAAAGTTCTGCTAACCGCACCAAGGGCCACGGATATTGCATAATATTTAGACCATTAGCTGTACTAACTGACGTTCCAGGATGTACCCCCTTTTTATTCAAATATCCAGATTTAGTTCCTTGCGTATTTGCAGATGTTAATCCTTGGTTAGATAATTTGGTAAATTGCACCAAATGTTTAGCATTCTTTTCACCTCTTAAATATTTACTAGCAAATGCATTAGTTGACTTGGGATCAGTATCTTCACCAAATACTTCATAATAACTGTTATGGAAAGCAACCCAAGCATAAAAGCGAGGCTCACGCCCTATATTCAATTTCAAGGTTTCCCCCTCCCCATTAGGATTATCTTTCGGAATAGTAGTAATACTATAACGATCAGTATATGAGAATTTAGGATCCTGACTTATAGGAAGCCCATTCTCCGTATAAAAACGTTCAACCTGTCTTAAAGTAAGAGCGAGACCTCCCCAACAATATTGCCCCCATCTAGGAATACTTTTTGGTTGTAACGTGTTATTCAATGTCTGGCGTTTACAAGATGCCCAAATTATTTCTGGACTATTATCCTTATCAATAAATGTAAAACGTAAACTACGCTGAGTTAAATCTTGAGGCTCCGGAGTATTACTTAAGGCCCCTACAGTAGCATGATACAAATCATATTGCTCTGCTTTGGCTAAATCTATAGCCTCTTTGCAAGCCTTAGCTGCATCAATCCATTTTTGAGGATTATTGGTAGTACTGATTAATTGTACGCCATCCAAATTAACAAAATTTCCATACAAATTCTTAAACTTTTCCCCTCCATTAAACTGAGAAGAGGCCGCATAAAGTAACAAACGTCCACGAATTGACATTGCAGCTGTACTAGTAGCACGTCCATACTCTTCACCAGACCGAGTACCAGGTAGACGAGTTGAAACATTTTTCAATTGTTCAGCGATCCACATCACGCATTCATCGTAAGGAACACGGCTTAGAAAGGTTTCCGGATTTCCTAAAGAATTTATATCAAACAACTCCTTTATTAAAATAATCGGTCCATAAGTACGAACCAATATATAATGGTAATATGCAATTAAAAAATCCGCTTCCGCCACATAAATATCTCTCAAATCTTGAGACAATCCTGGTACAGAACCTATGTTTTCTTTTAATAGATAACATTGGCGAATACCTTTATACAAATCATGCCAATAATTTATAATAGGATTACTGGGAGTATAATTTCCCCGTACAAATTGTCCAAATGGCTCATGTTCCCAAGCTGTCACAAAATCATCTCCAGTCAAGAAATCCAAGGATGCGTTTCCATTTATAGGATCTGGTATATAGGCGTAACACGAATACAAATACCGCAATACAGCCTTTGGATTCTTAAACGCATCTGCTTCCGTAGCTTTTTCATCCGGCACAATATCCAAATAATTACACGAAACACAAATCGTTAAACATAATAACACTAAAAAATTATTGATCAATTTCATAATACCAAAATTAAGTTTCTTATTTAATAGTCATTTGAAAACCAATATTAAATACACACTGAGTAGGGTATTTCAAACCATTACCTCCTCCTTGTTCAGGATCCCACAGATCAAACTTTGAGAAAGTCAACAAATTAGAGCCACGAAGATAAAAACGCATTGACTTGTATGTATACCCAATCTCCGCGTTCTTCAGTTTTAGAAAAGCACCATCACGCATCCAAAAAGTCGATTGAGCCGAGTTATTTGCTAAAGCTTCAATTGTCAAACGTGGATAAGCAGCCAATACATTTTGATTATTCGGACTCCAGCGATCTTCTGCAATAAATGTTTGTACATTCCGATTCTTAGTTACTTTCCCAAAAGGTTGCAAGTCATTCATAAACAAAGAAGTTTTCGCCACTCCTTGAAAGAAGAAAGAGAAATCAAAACCTTTCCATTGTAAAGAAGGACCAAATCCATATACAATCTCCGGCGTTGTAGGATTACCTATCGGCAAACGGTCATTTTGATCAATGACCGCATCATATTGACCATACTTGTTCGGCTGATTGATGTATTTAATATCGCCAGCTTCAACAGTACCACCAATCATTTGTGATGGATGATTAGCAACCTCTTTGTTATCAGCAAACAAATGATCTGCTATATATCCCCATTGTTGTGAAGTACTATAACCTATTCGCGAGAGTCTAGGATAATCACCAATGGCTTCCTCGTATTTCATAATCTCATTGTGAGCATACGTAAATGTACCTTTAAATGTCATACTAAAATCCTTACTAAATTGGTGTCCGAAATCAACAGCAGCATCTACTCCCTGATTGCGCACTTTAGCGCTATTTACATAAGCGGCTGTACCATATACTCCAGTATACGAAGGAATAGTAGCTTTGGATTGAAATATGTCCGAACGTTCTTCCCGAAATACATCAAACGTAAGATTAAATCGATTCAAAAGCATTAAATCAATACCTACATTATACTTCTTTCCAACCTCCCAAGTTAATGCATTATTTGCGAAACGGTTATATACAGGACCACTTAAAGTAGTATTCATATTAATTCCTGTTGTAAATGAAGGACTTCCAGTAAGATTAACATCTGATAAATAAGCAAACCGTTCTCCACCAATTTCACCATTACCGACCAACCCATAAGAAGCTCTAATCTTCATACGAGTAACTACTTCTTTTAAAGGAATAAAAAAGTTCTCCTCACTAATATTATATCCTACGGCAATAGAGGGAAAAAAACCAAAACGATTTCCTTTTGCAAAATTTTCTGAACCATTATAACCGAGATTCACTTCCAATAAGTATTTACCATCATATGCATAAGAAGCTCTGGCAGCAATACCTTGCCGACGAGTAGGCAGTGCTTTCAATAAATCGCTACCCGGATTATTATCTACATATTCATCCTGATTATAAATCAATAAACCACCCACATCATGCTTACCAAAAATACGGTTGTATTCTAACATAGCCTGCAAATAAATACGCCGATTACCACTATTGCTACTCGAAGTCTTCAAATCTGTATTTTGTTCGGGATTCTCACGAGTTAAATCAAAATCATAAGTTCCATCTTCGTTATGTATCCAATTATTCATAGAGTAAACATTCCAATTAGCAGAACGAGTTTGCACAGAATTAGTAAAATTCTTTAAAGAAGCCATTGCTTTAAATTTTAATCCGCGAACAATCATACTAAGATCCTGATCAAAATTTAATGATGCGATAACCGTACTTTGAAAAGTATCAGAATAACCATTAACCATAGATGCTAATGGATTTATAGTACTTTTTTGCGGTGCCCCCCATTTTATGTAATTTGTCTCTCCGTCATCAGGAAACATGATAGGAGCATCTACTGGGTTTGTGTCCATTACACTAGTAAACAAACTACTTGTACTTTGTTGTGGTCCTCGTTTATCCACCAACATTACATTTAATTTCAATGATAAACGAGAATATTTACTCAATTTTGCGTTAATATTATTTTGAAATGA
>ENA-UEOR01001256-UEOR01001256.1-human-gut-metagenome-genome-assembly--contig:-NODE-1256-length-15183-cov-32.060241_pt1 | contig 15183 bp, 11 predicted proteins | sample MGYA00242887_ERZ507890 | MGnify/ENA primary metagenome ERZ507890 (study PRJEB26167, sample SAMN06115431) | human gut metagenome | host: Homo sapiens | place: China:Guizhou | collected 2014-10-21...
TTTTGGCAAATCTTTTGCTTTAACAAAAAATACATCACCTTTTTTTGTATAAGAATATCCTTTGTCAAGATAGTATTTCTTTGTTTTTGGGTGGCATTTCGTTTCAATTAATTGATTCTCATCAAACATAAACACCTCCATTGCCGTACTGTATCACATTATAGCATATATATTTATTAATTAAATTTAAATTTATAGGTAATCTATTATTTCGAATCGCCAATAGCTTGCGATTCTACTCCCATAAGGGATAGTCGTTGAACGTTCCGCTGTTCGCGGCTTCGCTGCTGATTTCCCAATCTTTTCATTTTTCAAACTTTCACGCTTACGCATATTTCATCGTTACGTTGTAGTAGAAAAGCTCTAAGGAGTTCCCAGCAATTAAATAGAATTTTACTTGCATATTGCTATGCAAGGTGGCAATTTGTTTACCACGACTCACTATATTTTTCAATAGTACCACTATTAACGGCATTATTAAGCTCAGAAATCATTTCGTCACGTTGCTTCTTAAGCTCTTCCTGCTGTTTCTTAGCATTGTCAGACATGGCATCATAATACTTACCAGAAGTAATATATCCAGCAGTCTCAGTCTGCGACACAAACTCATCGAGCATATCCTTCTCATGCTGAATTACACCGAGATATCCATCATACTTAGTAGAGACGTTTTCGAATCTCTGCTCATAGAGCTTAGATTCACTCTCACGTAAATCATCAATGGCATCTAAGCAATCGAGCGCTTTATTGTACCAATTTTGATAATCAGAAATCTTATTATTAAGATCTTCGTCCGTGATTTTCTCGATATCTATTGTACCGTCTCGCACCTTTGCTGCATAACCATCATCAAGACCAACCGAGTTCGCTTGCTGAATATAACGATTATAAGCCTGATTCTGTAGGTCAATTTCTCTTCTGGTTTGACTAATCTGGTCGTTAAGAGCAGTGCCGCGCTTAGTCCAGTTCTTATATGTGCTAGTAGCGGTCTTATCAAGTCTTGAAATTGCTCTTTCAACACGGTCTAAAGCAGTCTCAATCCAGTCAAGAGTCTCTTCAAACTTCTCTGCTTCTTCATTCGCACTGGAATTTGAGTTAGAGTTAGAGGAAGACGATGAGGAAGAAGACTTTGAACCAGAAGAGGAATATGAGCTTGTCTTTACAGAGGAACCCTTATTGGCACGTCCAATGCCGCCAGAACCACGACCGAAAGCAGTGCCAGATGCCAAAGCCTTACCACGACCGCCGCCGCTTGTAACATAACCATTCTTAAACAATTCCTCAGACTGTTTGTGATTAAAGACTATATCGCCCTTTTTATATTTTACAAACTCAGCACCATTGTCACCAACTGTAAAGAAATGACCGTCTCTTACGATAACTTCTTGCCCAAGCTCGCCCATAAGAGCCGTGCCATTTTCTTTTGTGCCCCAATTACCTTGCGCAAATGCAGTCCCGTTTACATTCGCAGTGCCATTTGCGATACCGCCAACAATATCTTTTACCTTGCCAGCCACCGAACCAATTACATTAGCAACATAATTCACAACACCAGTTTTTGGCGGAGGTGTATAAGAATCAACTTTTGAACTATCAACACCATATGATGCAGTTGCGTTTTTATCATTTGGCTGATAAGAATCTGGTTGCGAACTGTCTTTTAAAAATCTTGCAATGGCTTCTTTTTGCCCAGGCTGATACCCATCTACTTCACCAGAGTCTTTCAAGAATTTTGCAATTGCCTGCTTTTGTTCTGGCGTATAACTATCTGGGTCAGCAGAGTTAGTTAGGAATTTAACAATTGCAGATCTGTCTGCTGGTTGATAGTTATTTACGTCTCCGCCATCAACGGCATACTTAGCAATTGCTTGTTTCTCGGCGGGAGTATAATTATCAACATCACTAGAATTTTTGACAAAATTAACAATTGACGTTAATTGTTCTGGCGTATAACTATCTATATCTTTTGTATTTTTAACAAAATCAACAACAACCTGTTTTTGCGTATCTTCAAGCCCATCTAAAAGATCCGGATTTTTTGCAACAAGCTTAACAACAACTTGTTTTTCATCGTAACCAAGGTCTTTAAGAACGTCTTGATTCTTTGCAACAAATTCTATAGCAACTTTCTTTTCATCGCCATTAAGTCCAAGACTGTCAAAAAATTTGGGGTTCTTAGCAACAAAGTCAATTATTACTTTTCTTTGTTTCTCGTCATCAAGTCCGTTCAAAACGCTTTCATTGTTTGCAATGAAATTTACAACAACTTCTTTTTCTTCATCAGTTTTAAGATCGTCAAGAATGCCTTCATTTTTAGCAACAAAGTCTACGACAACCTTTCTCTGTTTCTCATCATCGAGCTTATCGAGGATATTTTGATTATTAACAACAAAGTCTATGGCAATTTTCTTTTGGTCTTTATCCAAATCCTTAAGTAAATCTGGGTTTTCAGCAACATACTTTAAAAGTATCTCTTTCTCGCCATCTTTTAAGTCAAGATCGTTAAGAAAATCGGCGTTGTCAGAAACGAAGTCTACAACGACTTTCTTTTTATCGTCATCAAGTCCAAGATTATCAAGAAAATCTGTATTCTCAGGAAGAAATTTAACAATCTTAGTTGCTTCTTTTTTTGTATAATCATCAACTGAACTGGTATCTAGTTCAAGACCAATCTTTAGTTGGTCATCAGTAATCAAACCAGCTTGATGCTCCATCAATAATTTAATATCATTAAGAGTGTCATTTGCTTCAACTTGCAAATCAACCGTAGCATCAATAGTAAGATCGCCTGAATCAAGTTGCTTTTTAATATCTTCCTTTGAAGCATCAACGTCTATACCAAGCTTAACTTTTGTATCATCATCAAGTTTAGCAATCTTATCAACAATATCGCTCATACTCTTATCAACTTCAGAAGTATCTACACCTTGAAGTTTCATTTGATTTAACTTCTTTTGTTGAGTCCGATACTCCTGCATAAGCTGCAATGGCTTTTTCATACTGTCATCAACTTGACTTGCATCAAGTTGCATATAAACAGGGTCGGCAAGTTTATCATAAGCAGCTTGTAATGTACTGGCAATATTTAATGCATCTTGTGCGCCATCCACACTCAAGTCGATAGTGCCATCGTCTCTTCTGAAGGTGTCAAGCATTTCCTTTGCTTTATTAAGGTCATTAAATACCGTCTCTGCGTCAGTTGAATCAAAGTGGAATGTATAATTGTCAAGTCCAAGCTTTTTTAATTTTTCACTAGACTGTGCAAGCTCATTTATCTTTTTATTTGATTCTACAGCAGCCTTTTGTAAATCTGCAAAATTAGTATATGTACCATCCATATTGATAACGAAACCAGCATCTTCGGCGGCACGTTCAATAATCTGGACAAGCTCTTTACTAATTCCCATCGTCTTGGCGATTGCTTCTTCACCGTTAACACCAAAGTCAAAAGATATAATTTCGCCATTTTCACCGCGCTTGATATTGCCTTGTCCAAGTTGGTCTACTGCTTCAAGGAAATTGTAAACACCGTCATTGGTAGATTCACCATCTTTATTCTGCGTAAAGAAATCTTTGACAGAATAGGTTGTGCCATCGATTGTATTACCAAGCGTTTTCCATCTATTAGTATAATCATCTATCGAATTAAGCTGGTCATAACTAAACATATCAATGAATGCCTTAGAAGCATCGTCAAGCCAGCCACGAGAAAGCTCATCGTCAACTTCTTCAAATCCTTTTAAGACATTTTCATACATGTCTCTATCAGAACCAGCAGACTCAGCATTTTGCCATGCGTTATATTTAGAAGCTAAGCCCTCATATTGAGCTGCTAGTTCTCCTAAATCATTTATTTTCTGACGAATATCTTCTTGTTTAGAAACAAGATTGGCTCGCTCTTCAGCATCGGTGCATGTTGCAATTTGACCAGTAAGATCATTATATTTATCTCTTAAATATTCTAAGTTAGAAGTAGCATCTTTGAGCTTGCCTTGCGCATATGCCTGTTCAAGCTTAGTATATTCTTGTGTATTTAAACGAACACCATTAGATGTTTCTTCGAAAAGTTTTGCGGCATCATACCCAGCGCCTTTTAATCCCTGATAGCGGCTCTTTAATGCGTCTATTGAATCTGCCGTTAAACCAGTAGCAGACTTAGATTCTGCAAGTGCTGAATTAAGCTTATCAAGACTATCGGTTTCACCAGCTATATCAATATCAAAATCCATTGCTTCTAAATATTTTGCTTCGTCTGCAATGGCTTTTTTGATGTCATTGACATTCATGTCTTTTAATTTAAGCTTTAAGCTAACAGCAGCTTCTAGTTCTGTTTTAGTCAAGCCATTAACTATTTCATTTGCAACATCTTCGCTTTTGCCAGCATTAATAAGTTTTTTCTTAAAGTCTTTAACCTGTTTAACCGTATCATCATCTTTAATGCCAAGAGACATTTGCAACTGATATTGCATGTCTTTGTCAAGACCACTATTTTTAATAACATTTTTAACATCATTAACACTCTTGACATATTCACCAACAGTACAATCTCCGCTATTAAGCTTAGACTTCATATCAAAGAAAATTTCAAATTTCTTCTGCTGACCATCATCAAGTGAATTAATAGTATTTAACATATCATTGATATAGTCATTAAGCTTATTGGCATCCCATTTAATTTTATCGCTATTAAAGAATTCGTAATCCATATTTGGAATCATGCCATTAATATAACTTTGCATTTTACCAGATATGTTTTTATATTTTCCATCAATAAACGCATTGCCAATTGTAGCTTCCGCTATGTCCTGCATTCCACTAGCAGCTTCTTGCATTGATGATTTAGTTTCAGAAAGCGCTTTATTTACGGTTTCTTTATTCTCCGTAATTACACGTGCTATAAATTTTTGTCTTGATTCTCCACTGTATTGGTCGTATTTTTCACCATAATTACTCAAAGCATCTGTTATGATTACAAGGTCATCAGCGCTCATTTTATTAATGGCTTTTTTCAAATCATTACTTTTTGTTAATCCTTCAAGAGTGTTTAAGGCGTGTAAATTTGCTTCTGTTGACGTTCCTTGTTTCCATTTGTCTTTATTAAAAACATCATCCGCTTTATTCTTTGAATCTTTTGCAACATCTTCTGCTTCATCTATGATTTTATTATTATTTGTTTTTTCAAGCTTATTGTATGCTTCCGTAAGCTTGTCAACATTACCAGCACAGGTAAGAATTGCATTGCCCTGAGCGTCATATCCGCTAATAAGCTCTGGAAACGTATCGCCAATCTGATTAACAATATCTAAATACTGTTGATACTCATCTGTATCAAGATTTATGTTTTCATTAGTTGACGTATCAACACCTTTTGATAATTCGGCATATGAATCTGCAACTTCATTTATAGTAGCTTTTGCATCTTTTAATTCTTTTTTCTGATTACCATATTCTGTAGTAACATCTTTAACTTTGTCAGCAAGCTCATCTTCGGCATTAATCCAGCTCATAAGGGCGCTAACGCCAGCAGAGATTAACATGCCAATTCCCATTGAAAGCGCAGCATTTAACGCCAATGTTGCCGCTTGTAATGCAAAAGTTTTAACTGTAGCAAAAGCTAATTGCACTCCATAGCCAGCAAGAGATGCTTCTGCACCATCTAACCCAGAAAGATAACTACCTAACTGAGGATTAAATGTAGAAATTGCCGAAGCAAATTTAGATTGGGTCTGCCCACTTTTATCAACGAGATTGTTGTAAGCAGAAATAATATTTTTGGCATTTGTCATCGAACTCGATGTTTTAGATATAACACCAGTCGCTTCTAGATGTTTCTTAGAAAATTCACCAAGAGCTTCATTTGATAAATCCCAAGATTTTGCAAAATTTTTAGCTTCTTCTGATGCACCCGACATGCTTTGTTCTATAGCACCGCTTACATCTATTGACATTCCCTCTTTTAAGCCAGATTGCAGCTCTGTCATCAAAGACCTAAACTCTTTTAATTTTGCAATATCATTGTCAAGATTTTTAACAAATCTCATTCCACCATAAGCGCCTTTGATTTTAGTGGTATTAAAATCAAAAACTTGACCGCCGCCTTGAGACTTAGAGTTTATTTTGTTAAATACTTCTCCAACTATTTGACCAACGCCCGAAAATGCATTTTTAATAGACGAAAAAATTGTTTGTGCTGTTTTTCCAAACGCCTTTAATTCTCCAGTTTGCTCATCTATATGAAAATCAAAGAACTTTTTACCAGACAAAGACATTGCTGCACCAGCAACAGTTGCAACAGTTGGTATAATGCCAATAGTGTCTATAACTTTATTAAGAATATTGATTGCTTCTGTAGCGCCGCTAACAAGACCCTTTAGAAATCCAGAATCTAAAGCGGTATTTGAAATAGTTTGAAGTGAGGATGTAAGTGAATTTAATCTACCCTGTAAGCTGTTAGCATATTTCTCTTGCTCAGCCATTGCGCTACCAGCAGAATTTTCAGCAGACTCGGTTGCTTGTGCGACACGATCCCAGTTTTGAATCAGAGCAGCAACTTCGTTTGCGCGGTTTTTACCAGCAATTGTCTCAAGAAGGTCTGCTTTATCAGAATCAGTAAGGTCATCATATATATCTGCAATACCCTGCATGATTTCATATGTAGATTTAAAATCACCAGTATTATCAAATATATTTACCTTGCCATGTGTAAGATTAAGAACCTTACCCTGCATCTGAGATAAATTCTCTACATTCTCATCAGTTTCTTCACCGAGGTCTTGCAGCTCGCCTTTCATGCCACGAAGACGCATCGACAAAACCTTAAGGGAATTACCAGCCTTTTCTGGATCTTGTGTAACTTCTGTGATACCAGTAACCATACCAGCAGTTTCTTCTAGGCTGTTGCCAGCAAGACTCAATGCAGATGCAGAACGCTTAACAGCTTCACCAATATCGGCTGCGGTAGTGGCATAGTTATTATCAATTTCATTATAAACATCGGCAATATGCTCTGCTGCGGCAGCGGCATCGCCACCAAACCGCTTCTTCAACTGAGGTTCAAAACCTTTATAAGCAGTTAAAAGGTTTTCCATTGAAGTTTTTGCATCAAGGTCTGCAATGTGCTGATAAACAGATGTAATCTCAGATAATCTAGCGGCTGTATCTGGATCGCTAAAACCAGCTCGACTCCAATCGGCAGTCTGAGAAATCAAATCGGTAAGAGTAGCGCCATATTTTTGAGCAGAAGTGGTCAAAGTGTCATACACGTCAGAATACTGCGAAGACGTAAAATCAGTTACACGATAAAGCTCTGTTAACTTTGTGTCAACGTCAAGAACATTCTGGAATCCTTCTTTAACCGCTTGTATACCAGTCATAATAACAGAAGCAGCGCCAAAATATGAAGACAGTTTTGTGAACTGCATCTTTAACCTATCGCCCATGCTTAGGCCAGTTTTACCGATAATCTCAGCTTGTGTCGTTATCGTTTTGAATTCAGATTGTATTCCACTAAATCTAGTAGCGTCACATGACTTTAATTCTGCTTGAAGACTACGAATTTGTCCGCCAAATGTCTTTGCTGCTGCTGAATTTCTTTTAAGCCATGCATCCATAGACATAGAAAGATTATTTGCCTTAGACCTTAATTGCATGGCGGCAGCGGCTTCTTTTTGCGCACTTGCTTCTGCCTTAGCAGCGGTAGCAGCATCTCTCTCTTTGTTTGCCACAATAGACAATTGATTCTTTACCGTTTCTAATGCGGCATTATACTGATTAACCGCAACAATATCATCTGTAAAATTTTCAGTATCAAACAGATTTTTCTTAGCATTTTTATAAGCATCGTATGCTTTTATCAAATCATCTGATGGGTTATTAATCTTGTTATATTTAGAATCGACATCCACATCGGACTGCTTTTTAGCCTTATATGTGTCAATTAGTTTTTGTCTTTGCGTCTTTGCGTTAGCAGCGATTTGAGCAGCAGCAGCCTGTTCTTTAGCAGCCTGCTTAGCAGCAGCAGCAACCTGCTTTTCAGCAGCGGCTTGTTCTTGTGCAGCAGCTTTAGCTTGTGCAGCAGCTTGTTTGGCAGCGGCAGCTTCTTCAGCTTTTGCTTGTTTAACGGCATCGGCTTCTTCAGCGGCAGCTTGCTTAGCAGCAGCAGCAGCTTTCTTGTCTTCGGCGGCTTTATCGTAAAGATTATGAGAAACTTTCGTACTCGTATTCCATACGCCAGTGCTATTGCCTTCTTCGTCAAGTTTCTCTTTAGCCGTTATAACTGCTTGAATTTTCTTTTCTGCTTCATCTAGACCTTTAACGCTTAATGTAAAGGTATGGTCATCTTTAAACGATGCATCAACTTTTTCTACGGTAACCAAAGAATTTTCCAATTCTTTCATAAATGCATCAATTGAAGAATTATTAAATTTCATTCCAGCAAGTTGGCTTCTTAATTCTTCAAAACCATTTTCAGATTTTTCAATAACGGCAGTAAGCCCAGACAAGCTCTTTTTTGCATTACTAGTATCTGCATTAACCTTTATATTATTAGCAGCAGATTTCCCAGTTACGCCTTTAACAGCACTAGCAACATCTTTTTTTAAACCAGTGACATCGGCAGTGAACTTTATCTCATTTCCGTTTTTGCCAAACGCCTTGATGCCATTATTTAACTGGTCTACGATATGCTGTACACTTGCGTCATTTAATTCAACATCGCACTTAATTTTATTAGAAGGCTTAATTTTTGCAATTTGAGCATCAAGCCCAGCAGTATCAACCTCAACGCCAACCTTAACTTTAAATTCTTCAGCCATATATATACACCTCACTAAAGGAATGCATTAAAAAACGCACCCTGCAAGGTGCGGTAACATTCAAATTCATTGTTTCCGTGAACTAAAATTAAAACATTACCCTTCAACAGCAGCTTTCAGCTTGTCGAGATTTTTCCATTTACGATCCTTAGCAGTCATATCATTGTATATGGCAACCATACTATGACCAGTGCTTTCAGACCACCCTGTAAGATAAACGATAAAATCATCTTCAAGTTCAAGTCGCTTCAAGAAGGATACGTTGTAGTGGCGGAAGTTGTGCGGGTAGCATGGCTGACCAACAACATCGCTCCACCTAGACATCCAATCGCGCAGTCTATCTGCGCTTGCTGGATCGCCATCTTTTGTTATAAAAATAAAATCATGTTCCTTGCCATGTTCGTCCATGATTCCTTTTCTAATTTCAAGCCATTTATGATAGTGTGGAAGGAATGCATCTTTTAAAATATACTTTTTAAGCATCTTGCCGTTTACCCCACGACCCTTAGTTTTAATCTCTCTAGTCGTTTCAAGAAAAAGACCATCAAATACAGTATTGTCTTCATCTATCAAATCGGTAGTAAAACTAGCAAGCTCAGAAACTCTCGCTCCACACGAAATAGCTAAAGCGAGAAGACATGCATCTTGATACATATCATTCTCTTCAAAATAAGCAAAAAGCTTATCGATATCTTCTTTTTGAAGAACAGTTTTCTTCCGAACATTTTCTTTTACTGGCTTCTCAATCTTCGGCAATAGATTGCGGAAGAGTGGATATTCATCATCAAAATAATTTTCAATCCACGAACTAAAGCTAGATAAACAACTGTGCATTTGGCAGAAACGGTTTGAGTTCCATTTCAACTCAGTTACACAATAATCAAAAAAATCCATTAGCTCACGTTTCTTAATATCCACAAAGAAGCAATTCTCATTCTCTAGAATATTCCAGCAAAAGAAGATGTTCAGGTTCGACCTATAACTCACAACAGAATTAGGAGATCGCTTTGTGGCGAAATTCTTTAGGAATCTGTTCATAAGCTTAACATTTTTAGGATTAATCTGTTCTATAAGTTCTGGACTTGTAATTACTTTTCTAAAAGTTTTTCTTCCTTTTGACATAACAACGACCTCCTTTTCTTGTCGTGTAAAATAAAAAAGCTGGCATCCTAACTAATTGGGATACCAGCAGCAATCAAATCTTTTTTTATTTCATCATACATATTATCCCGAAGTGTTGGCACGCTTTCATTCCAAATAGCAGTACCGTTTGTCCAATTTAATTCACCAGCAGCGCCAGTCATTGCAGCATTTAAAACATCTATACCACTATGTTCAGCCCAGCCTTCTTCATATCCATTTGGCAATGGTGGATTCTTAATTGGCACCAAGCCTTGTCTATAATTAAGCACACCTTCATCAAAATGCACTTCGCCTTCAACTCCGTTGCCATAACCAGTCACAACTGGATTTGTTAATGAACTACGAAGTCTATCTGTTCTTAAATAATATATTGGCTCTTTTGCGTAAAATGCATCAACTTTTTCTTCAAGAATGTCATGAGCTGTATTGGTAGCATTATTAACAGCCGTATAACTTCTACTTAAAATATAAGCCTTTAATTCGGCTGCTGAACTAAATGTTGGCATACAAAATTCACCGATTACTCAGTTGTATGAGAGATGTGAGGTGTTACAACCTCTGCGTCTGCTTCAACATCAGTGCCGCCATAAACTACTGAAAATTTATTATCATCAACAGCATTAGCAACATCATTATTCCAATGTTCCTTGAAAATGTTAGTCTTTGCATATGCATCAAGAAGCTTATCTGCGGTAAGCTCATCAGAAATACCAGACATAGACTGAGCTAAATCCATCATACTATTCAAATCAATACCATCAACCTTGCGTTCAATGGTATTAAGAAGGCTTGCAAGACTAGAAGAAATAGGATTAATATGAATACCAGTACGATACTCAATATTCAAATCAATAGCAGTATGGAGTTCATCAAAAACGCCATCTTCGACATTTGCCTTCACAATATCGATAACGGGCTTAAACTTCTCAACGAACTCTTCCATTGCAGTTATGCCATCATCGGCATCCTGAACATCAGCCGTGTCAATATCTGTAAAAATAGCGACAATACAGAAGTCAAAAGCTAAATCTCGAATCACATAATTATAATTATCGCCAACTAAAATATTGCTGACTGATACCACAAACTGAGACTTGCGATATGCGCTTAGAGACGTATAAAATGCAAAAGGCGTATCCTTATCATCAATAGTATATACACCAGTCTTAATTTCGTTATTCATACTTTTCCTCCTGAATATTCAAACTTTTCAGTTAGATTATGGCACATATACAATTATAGCATATATGCTTATTTATTAAAATTATTTTTCAGCAATATCGTCAAGAAGAGAATCAATATCCCACGTATAACGTGTACGCTTTTTCTCTCCCTGTACCTTGATAGCACCATTAGTTAAAATGTCAATTTCATTACAACTATGCTTATTGCTGTCTTTTATCATATTATTAAAATCTTCAACTCTCATAAAATAGCATCTTTCGCAGGCGTTCTTCTCGTCACGAAAGTTAAATAAGAACCCAGCTTCAACGCAGTTATATTCAGAAAACTTAGTAAGACCAGAGATTTGATGTTTGTGAATCATGCGACTCTTGTTATCGTTACTGTTAACATCTTCGTAACTGATACTTTTAAACTTCGTGGTTTTAAGCTCCAAACATACAAGAGTACGATGTTTTGTATCCATCAAAAGATAATCACATGGATTCTTAATACTGAAGCGAGCAGTTCCACCACCAAATGATTGAGGTGGGTCATTTAGTCTTATCAATAGATGCTGAGAATTAACAGATTTCTTGAAGTCATTTTCAAAAACTTTGCCGACATTTTTATTCATGATTATAACCTCATAGTTCATACATAATAATTAATACAAAATATTATTAATTATTATAATCATTTGTATCATGCTTACGATTCGCCCATTCTCCAATCAAATTTTTATGTAATTCTTTTGGAAATACGAATACTATTTTTCCTTTACTATCGGTAAAGATATCCAGCAAGACACAATCTGGATGACTCAACATCCAAGCGCTTTGTATTACATTTCTATAGTAAACAGCTTCTTCATCATAGAAGTCTCTGCCAGTAACGTCACTATGCTGCAACATATTTTTACCACCATTCAAACTTCATATTTCTACACATTTCTTTGTCACGTAAAAAAAAGGGAAATATTAAACACATAAGTGAACAACATTTCCCTTTCTATTCATATTTTTAACATCATTCACACAATAATATACCAAGCGAATTACTACTCAGCAGAAACCTCATCAGCAGTATCAGCATTGCTAACAACAGGTTCGACAACTGGCTCAACAACCGTCTTGGGTTTTCTTGTTCTAGCCACCTTTTTAACAGGAGCGGCAACATCAGCGTCCATAATATCAGTAATAACAGACTTAATATTATCTCTAAGCGTATCAAAATCAGATAGGTCAACCTTCTTAAGCTTGTCCTTAGCTTCTGCTTTCGTATATACCTTAGTAGAATAGCCATGAATAATCTGATAAATCTTATAGTGCTCAGATGTATCCGTATGCTTCTTCCAAGGAGTTAGACTAATCATGTCCTTGCACGACATGCACAGATGATAGCCTTTACCGCAAATAGCACACGTAGCATTAATCTTTTCAGCCATTGCTTCACCGCCTTTCAACCAGTAGAACAACGTGGGGGAGGGGGAGTAAACGTCCTTCCCCAGCATTATTAAACATACTAATTATCAGGCATTACTCATTTACAATGATTGTGAACAGGTCGCCATCGTCCTCGCAGTAATCCTTCATCATGTTAAGCTCAAAGGCGTGCTTGCCAGTAGAGGTAAGAGCAAGCTCGACAGACTCGGGGTTAAACTTTGCCTTGGGGCATACGATAACGCCAGAGTAGACAACGTTCTCGTTGCAGGCATCGCGGAAGATAGCGTAAATGACAACCTTGGCAGCTTCGGGGAACTTGGAAGCCTTGTTTACGATGCGAACAGCGTTCTCAGTCTTAAACTCATACTCGACATAAATCTTGCCAGTAAGCCCAGTGGGGAGGGTGATAGTGCCATCCTCGGCAACAACGAATTCTGTATCAGAAGCATCGGCACCAGCAGTGTAAGACTTGCCAAGCTCGCCGTTGGCGATAGAATAGATGAACTTCACGTCATCCTTGTTAGCAGGCTTATGAGCAAGCTTTACAGTGGTAGCAGAATCGGGGATAGTAATAGTCTCGAATGTACGAGTAACAATCTCCTTGCCATTCTCGGCGACCTCCTTCTTGGTGCCATACTGAGCGGCAGCAAGGTCGAGGGAGACTAGGGAGTTCGTAGCAGAGAAGGTAGCCTTCTTTGAACGATAAAGAGTAGTAATCACAGAACCAAGAGCGTCAGTGACCTCCTCGCCCTCAGAAGTGCATGTAAGGGTAGGATCCTCAAGCTGTGTAAGACGGAAAAGCATCTCACCAGTGGAAAGGTCATTGAAGGTCATTGAACGAACGCGGTCAAGTATAAGTTCATTCTTATTGAAAGCCATATTGCTTCCTCCAATCAAATTTATATTTTATATGTCACCAGTCCAGTCAAGTCGATTTTTATCAACGCCCTTTAGACTGGCAAATCCAGAATATGCTCCTTGTAGAAGGAGTTCTGAATCTTGAATTTTATTAATTCGTTTAATGCTATCGAAAAATGCATTTATCTTCATATCCCAAACCTTATCAGTGCCACACAAACCGCATTTAACGGTAAGCGCAGAGACAAGAGGTTTGAGAGTGCTTTTATATGGTTTTTGTGAAGCAGCTTTAGCTTCTTCTCTAGCGTCATCAATTAAAATCATCTTAGTCGTTTCATTAGCAGGTGTTTCATTGTTACGCTTAAGACCATGTATTTTTCTCACTGCATCAACTATTTGCGAATATATCATTCTATCAATCGTTATATCGCGCTCGGCATTATACAGCACTATCTGGTCATTCTCTGTATTTTTACACGGTATAAAATCAGCTAAATCGATGTCTTTTAATATGAGCTGAAGCGGATTGATGCACATCATATCAAGTCTATCTTGAGGTATCATTGCAAGTTCCTCTTTGTATTTTTCTTCATTACTCATAAGCTCATCGTATAGCGGTTTTTGACTAGATACAGCTTTAGATATAAATGTTATGAACAAGTCATAGTCTTCAATCTGCGTATAGTCTATCTGTTCCATATCCCATAGCTGCCACTTTAAATCAGCGCCAACAGCAGTAAGAGTATATACAGCGTTAAAATATCTTTTCTCGCCGAATTCTTCTATCTGACCAATTGTTGGCTGAGTAACGGTTATCTTAGGAGTAATCTGGATATCATTTCCCCTATAAATTTTAAGGTCATCTAATTCAAACATATGCACACCGCCTATTCGTCAGCGCACAAAGACTTATTCAAATCAGTTCCCTTAAATATAAGCTTTCTATACAGATAGTCTCTTTGCAACGAACCTTCAACATTACTCGTAAGTTTAAGTTCGCCAAGACCTATATCAGAACGACCATTAAGTTTCATGTCAATAAGCCTAGCAAGATAATCATTTCTATTATCAGGAATACCTTTTACATTATCCACTGCCATATGTCGTTCATGCGAGATAATCCAAATCTCAACTTCTGGTGCGACAAATGTGTATGTACTAGTAATGGCATTTGGGATATGAACCAAAATCATAATGAATGTACCAACTTCATTAATTGTATTTGGATTCTGACCATAACCGAAAATTCGAGTGCCAATTAAATCTTCGCCATTTTCAACAGATGTAATATTTTCATCGCCAATAGCCTGAATAATGTCGATGTCCTTGATAAAATCTTTGATAATTCTATTTTTCGCTCTACCAATTATTGAACTATTAGCCATTACAACAACGATCCTATCTGAATAATAATAGAAGACTTATAATTACCAGACTCATCTGATAGCGTAAGTTTAAATTCTTCATCTATCAAAGAGTCATCGTCAACGCCTATCGTAAGAGAATTGCTGTCCTCATTGACAATAAGTGAATCGGCAAAGTCACATACGATTTCCCAATTCGTAGAAATATCATCAATCTCTTCGCCATTTTTATCAACAAACGTTCCAACGAACTTTTGTTTACTGCCACCAGACTTAATAGTTGTAGTCTTGTATGAGATAACAGACTTTATAACCTTCTTCTCATCGGCATTGTTTGTCTTTAACTCATCTTTTTCAAAATAATCACAGACACCCAAATCTGGTCTATCCGTATCATTA
>ENA-UEOR01001261-UEOR01001261.1-human-gut-metagenome-genome-assembly--contig:-NODE-1261-length-15134-cov-17.857807_pt1 | contig 15134 bp, 10 predicted proteins | sample MGYA00242887_ERZ507890 | MGnify/ENA primary metagenome ERZ507890 (study PRJEB26167, sample SAMN06115431) | human gut metagenome | host: Homo sapiens | place: China:Guizhou | collected 2014-10-21...
AGCATGGAGAATAACCCCGAAACCTTTCTATATTAAAATATTTTTTTAAAACAAAGTACAGGATTGCAGACACCGATTACTCCATCGCAGAAGCTGCCTTTAATAAAGGCGAAACAGCGATGACTATCAACGGCCCGTGGGCATGGTCCAACATCGACACCAGTAAAGTGAATTATGGTGTAACGGTACTGCCAACCTTCAAAGGTCAACCATCTAAACCGTTCGTTGGCGTGCTGAGCGCGGGGATCAACGCCGCCAGCCCGAATAAAGAGCTGGCGAAAGAGTTCCTCGAAAACTACCTGATGACCGATCAGGGTCTGGAATCGGTTAACAACGACAAACCGCTGGGTGCCGTGGCGCTGAAATCCTTCCAGGAAAAACTGGAAAAAGATCCGCGCATCGCCGCCACCATGGCGAACGCCCAGAAAGGCGAAATCATGCCTAACATCCCACAGATGTCTGCCTTCTGGTATGCCGTTCGTACCGCGGTTATCAACGCCGCCAGCGGTCGTCAGACTGTCGATGCTGCGCTGAAAGATGCACAGAGCCGTATCACTAAGTAAGAAAACGGCGGGTGGCGCGTGCGCCTACCCGCCCTACCACTACGGCTCGGACCGTAGGTCAGGTAAGCGAAGCGCCACCTGACAAATAAGTTTTCACCGCTGTAGAGGATGATCCCCATGGATGCCGTTAAAAAGAGACACTGGTGGCAAAGCCCGCAACTCACATGGTCTGTGATTGGCTTACTGTGCCTGCTAGGTGTGGCCGATCTTCCCCAAATGCGTGGTCAGCATCAAGTTCATCGGCTCCCGCTCTGCGGCGTACCTTGTTCACGTCATCGGCAGCTTTCTGGAGGCTGGTTGCATCACCCTTCCAAATGTATGCCTCAGCACGTAGCAGATACGTTTCGGCAATACGGAAAATATACCAGTCGGCCCAACCACCGCGCCACCATTTATCTTTCTGGTCGGCAACGTTGGTCTTATAATGCGGCCACCCCACCCAGTCACGAATTGTATCGTTTACCAGGATGTTTCCTTTATCGTCTTTAAAGCGAACCGGTTGTCCGTACCATTCCGTACCTTTGAGTTCAGGATTATTGTAGGTCAGGTCGGTCATTTCTATCCAGTTGCCCGGAGCATGACGAAGATCTGTGTCATCCAGTGTCCAGATCATGTGCGTATGATACCAGGTAGAACGTGCTGTACATACTCCACGACCATATTGCTCAAGATAGGGATTTTTCTTTGCATCGTTATCGGTAAATCCGTTTTTGCCGTCGGGAGTTTTAATCTCGCCGTCTTTTGCAAACCAGGGAAGCACCTGCCGTTTGATTTCCAGTCCGGCTGCCGAACGAATATCCTCACCGGCATCATAACGGTCGAGCACCATGTAAAGTACTTCTTTGTTTTCAGGCAAGGATTTATTCTCAGACTGATGCAAGTCCCAAATCACATTCTTGGTAGCGTCATTCTTGTCAACACCGAAACGCTCTGTCATTAGATAGTGCACTCCGTCATTAATGACGTTATTGGCTGATTCGATTGCATCGTCAAATTCGCCCAATGCAAGATTGATCTTTGTCAGTAAGTGATAAGCCGCAGCCTGAGTCACCATACCGATATAAACGTTGTTTTTCAGATAAGGAGCCGTACGGTCCAAATCGTTTTTCAGATACCGCAAGATTGCTTCACGCTTCGTTGAATAAAAATCATAACGTGGCCCGGTGATTTCTTCTGTGATGAACGGTATATCCCCATACTGATTCACCAGACGGTAATAACGATAAGCACGATGGAAACATGCCAATCCTTCAATTTCCTTACGTTGGTCTTCATTGTCAAACTCTGCCGTTTCCGAACGGGTCAGCAATGTATTGGCGTCTTTAATACCTTTATACAGATAGGTCCAATAGTTATTAATCTGACTTGCATTTCCTGTCAGAGAAGCACTGGGAGTAATCTGTCGAACAAGATCCTGTGGAGAGTTTGCCGCGTCAGTACGTCCGTTGACACTTATATCCGAAAAGAAATATTCGGAAAGGATACAAGGGTCGGCAGAACCCGATGTGGGATAAAAATCAAAGTAACGGACGTCACGGTTCAACATATCCGTTCCGGTCTTCAGGCCGTTGTAATCCGCAAAAGAGATCTCCGGCGTATAGAATGAAAGTGGCTTCGGGTCCAGCCAATCCGAACAACTACTTGCTAATACAGCTACTCCAATCATGCAGGCAATGCCTGTTTTCTTATTATTTAGTTTCATCAGTCTGTAGATATTATAAAGTCAAGTTAATACCAAAATAAATTACTCTCGGGGTATTTGCATCACTGTTTTCCGGGTCGTAACCGGGCCAACCGGAGATATAACCTGCATTCTTCATCGTAGCATTGACGTTCAGGTTCTGAATCCGCAGCGGCTCTATCAGCTTCTTCGGGAAAGTATATCCGATTGAGATATTATCAAAACGCAGGAAAGAAGCGTTCTTGTAAATGGCATACGAAACGCCGGCAGGCTTCTTGTTGGCCAGACGCGGATATTCATTGTTACGGTTTTCCGGCGTCCAGTAGTCACGTTTAATCTGGTTCGTCACGTTCAGCAAAGCATTGTCGTTGGTAAAACGTCCCAATGTCTTTTTATGTCCGATATAGGAGTACATATTGAACGAGATATTGAAGTTCTTGAACAACGTGAAATCATTACGCATACTCCAACGCAGACGCGGCATCGTAGTTCCCTGGAATTCCTTATCCGTATTGTCATATTTGTAGTTCATGTCTTTATCCAGCAGATGAACGTCACCCGGTTGCTGACCGTATTTGGCAGCTTCTTCACGTTCTTCTTCCTGCCAGATTCCCACTACCTTGTAATCCCAGATTTCATCAATATCGTGTCCGATGAAACGCTTGTTCTTGATATCGTCCGCTTCACGTTGGCCGATAACGTTACCGTCCGCATCTTTCACATCTTCCATGATTCCGTACAGGTGAGTTATCTTGTTCTTGTTATAAGCCAGGCTGAAAGAAGTACGCCATGTAAGCTTATCCATTCTGATGTTGGTAGAGTTCAGTGAAAGCTCGACACCGGTATTCTGTACCTCACCGATATTAGACATCACGGAGCTGTAACCGATCAGGCTGGGCAACTCACGGCTGACAAGCAGGTCGGTCGTAATCTTCTTATATACATCCAGGTTCGCGCTCAGTCTGCCTTTCAGGAAAGTCAGGTCCGTACCGATATTCCATGAAGTCGTTGATTCCCATTTCAGGTTGGGGTTAGCCATAGTAGAAGCATAGAAAGTGTTGGCGGTCACCAGACTGCCGGTTGCCGGATCCACATAAATGTATTTGCGCGGGGCCAACTGCATGAATGCAGCATAAGTACCTACGGCACGGTTACCGTTCTTACCCCATGAGAGACGCAGTTTACCATATTCGAACCAATCCGGACGGTGCAGGAATTTCTCTTCAGAGAACACCCAACCCAATGCGATAGCCGGAAAAGTGGCACGCGGGTTGGCAAGACCGAAAGCCGAATATCCGTCACGACGTACAGTGGCGGTAATCAGGTAACGCTGGTCGTATACATAGTGCAGACGTCCCATAAAGGCGTCTCCTGTACGGTAGACATCATCACTGGATACGTTAGGGCTGGTACCGAAACCGATACCTCCATAACCCAATTCGTCGGTAGGCAGGAAATTTTCATTCGTCATTTCATCATGCCAACGCTGGAACTTCTCCCAGTTGGCAAGGAAAGTAAAGTCAAAAGCGTGCTTGCCGAATGTCTTGTTCCACTTCAGCATATTATCCCATTGCCAATAGAAATCCTTCGTATGCGTACGTTCCACACGGCCGTTCTGCGAACCGGAGTCGGGAGAAGCGGCTGCCTTATGGAAAAGATAGTTTGTCCATTCAAAACGCGGAGAATAAGTAGTCTGGATAGAAAAGCCCAAAGGGAGGGTGATTTTCAGATAAAGAGCTGCATTCAAGTTCTCGATGTCATTGCGTTTATTCTGGAAAGTCGGAGCAAGCAACGGGTTGCTCTGGTTATTGTTACCGGTAGGGTATTGTTTCAAAGTCACTCCATCGTCTTCGTAAAGGCTTCCGAAAGGTGAAAGAGTAGTGTAATTGCCGGATGAACTACTGATATATCCCTCATCACGTGAAGTAAACTGTGCGTTCACACCGTAAGTAAGGAAGCTCTGTATCTTATTCTCCAGGTTGATACGTGCACGGATAGCACTGTATCCTCCGCCACGCACGTTACTCTCGTTTTTCAGGTAGTTGATAGATGAATAATAAGACATTTCGTCTTTCTTTCCTGCCACGCTGACCGTGTAATCCTGACGTAACGCTACATCCTGATAAATGACATCGCGCCAGTCTACAAGACGTCCGGCCAAATAGTTATTGACCTCCGTATTGGTAAATTCGAGACGTGTCAGCCAGATACTTGTCGGGTCGCCTTTATCGTTTCCCATCCAGTTTGCCAAGTCCGCATTGGACATGTGTGCCGGATTGTCGAAATATCCGGTAGCTGCTTTTGAAGGATTCTTACTAACTTCCACATCCCGGCGGAAATTGATGAAATCCTCTCCTTCGTATACTTCCGGCAAAGAGTTCACCATTGAAAGTCCCCATGTACCACTGAAATTGATAATCGGTTTCGTTGAACTTGTTCCTTTCTTGGTAGTAATCAGCACAACGCCATTGGCTGCCTTCGCACCATAAACGGCTGTGGAACTGGCGTCTTTCAATACGTCTATCTGCTCAATGTCGTTAGGATTGATGTCGGTCATCTGTCCCGAATAGATTACTCCGTCCAATACAATCAGAGGTTCAAGGGAAGATTTATCCGTACTCGTTGCACGCAGGTTGTTTTTACCACGCACCATCATGCTGGTGTTACCCTTCGTGTCGGTTTCGATACCTACCGAAAGTCCGGCCACACCCGTGCGGAGCATATCCTGAACAGTTTTCGGTTGTTCTTTTTCAAGGTCGCTGGCTTTCAAGGATGCCACGGCTCCGGTCAGGTCTTTCTTCTTCATTACACCGTAACCTACCACTACGACCTCCTCCAGTGTCTTGGAGTCTTCCTTCATTTTGATGATAGACTTCTGCCCGGCTTTCACCGTCTGAGTCGTATAACCGATATACGAGATCTGAAGCGAAGATCCGAAAGGCGCTTCCAGTTTGTAGTTACCGTCAATATCGGTAATCACACCGGTCGTTGTGCCGGCTACCAAAACGTTAGCTCCGATAATGGGCTCTCCGTTCTCGTCTACAACTTTACCGATGATTGTAGTCGCCTTGCCCGTCTGTGCCGGAGTACTCTTTTTGGGGAACAAGGCAATCTGTGTGCTGGTCACTTCAAATGACAGGTCAATGCCTTTCAGCATCTCTCCTACCGCTTTGGATACAGGAACCTGTTTCACGTTCAGGCTGACTTCCTGTTTCACATTTACTTGTGTTGCATCATAAAAGAAGGTATAGCCGCTGGTTTTCTCAATGCGTGCCATAGCTTCGGACAATGGAATTTTCGAGAAGCTTATCGTTATCATCTTCTCTTTTACTTGTGCAGAAAGTACAACGCTAAAAAATAATAGCGTTAAAAGTGCAAAATGCTTTTTTAAATTCATATTTTTGCGATATTAAAAGTTAACTGTAAGGAGGCTGCATTAAAATGGGTCAGATTTTAATGTTCACTCACTTTCTTCGGTTAATAAAAAACTTGATTTGGTAGGGGGGAAAGCCGGAAGCGGAACTTCCCCCTTATTTATTCTATATCTTCATTATATCATAGGCTCGCCTTTCTCTCTTACTTATTTGTCAAAAAATTCATTTTACCGATATTGAACTCGGATATTTGCATTGTGTGTTACCACTTATTGTTTCTGCTTCGGCAAAATCGTCAACATATTCTCATCATTAAATTCATAGTTGATAGGATGAATGCGCGACATGATTCGCATGATTTCTTCCAACGGTTCGTGCCGCAAGGTGAATGTGTATCTGTACTGTTCCTGCAATTCCGGAGACAAATTTATCTTCACATTATACCATTTGGACAGAAGAGGGCAAATCTCATTCAACGGCCTGTTTTTAAATACAATCTGATTGCTTGCCCACGAGACAGCCAACTCGATATCTCCTTTTTCTATTTGAAGCCGTCCGTTACGCTTGTTGAAAGTACCGACTTCTCCCGGATGCAGAAAACGGGTTTCCGCTTTCGTCTCCAACGACACCGAACCTTCTTTCAGGCTGACAAATGTATTTTCCGAACCGGGAAAGGATTCTACATTGAATTTTGTACCGTGTACGGTGATTTTCATTCCTTCGGTTTCAACGACGAAAGGATGATCCTTATCGTGGGCCACATCAAAGTAAGCCTCTCCATTCAACCGGACATTTCTGTTTTTCGAATAATAATTCGTATTATAAGTAAGCGAAGTAGCCGAATGAATCCATACATTCGACCCGTCCGGCAAAGCTACTTCCGATTTACCTCCCCAATTGGAATAGGTTTGTTGCGCCATTTCCGGCTGACCGATCTTTATACCTATATATAAAGAAACGGAAAGGAAGACAGCCACAACTACGCAGGCAGCCGCAACATAGCGTTGAAAACGGGGGAAAGCCCACAAACGAACAGGTTGTTCCTTATCTTTGAGATTCACTTCAACTTTATCTTCAGACCTTTCCATATCTTCAGCTTGTCTCCGTTCAGCCTCCTCACACTCCTCCATGCGCTGCATCAACTCTTTCCAGTAGAAATCTACGTCCGGCGTATAATTGATAACTTTAGCACGCACCTTTTCCCAAACTCCCCGAAGTTCTTCATACACCTTCCGGTTCTCATCGATAGACACCCACTCCTCCAAGTGCTTTTTATCAGCATCGGAGATGTCTTGTTTCAGGTCGGAAATGATTAACTCCCAAGGTATTTCTTTTTTCATGCTTCGCTGTCGTTTTTAACTGTTACCGATACTAAGACACAAAAAACGAATCATACCCTTATTCAGAAAAGCATTTTTTTAGTTTCTACTAAAAAAATATTCTTTAACTTTGCAACGTCTCACTAACCTAATTACAAACACTATGGACGATATGTTCCTTTTGCAATTGATAAAGAATGGTGATAAGCAGGCGTTCAAGTACGTCTTTGATACTTATTTCACTGCTCTTTGCCGCTTTATGTATTTGTATTTAGGAGATACACAAGAAGCGGAAGATATAGCAAGTGACATCTTTGCGTCCGTATGGGAAAACAGAAAAAAACTTGAAATCAGGCTTACTTTCAAAGCTTATCTTTTTCAGGCTGCCAAAAACAGGTGTCTGAACGTTATACGGGACAGAAAGGCTACTGTCTCACTGGACGATATCAACGGACAGGACACTCCGCAAGTAAGCATCACCGATTCACTGGAAACAGAAGAACTGAATAATTTAATTCAGGAGGCTATCCTGTCACTTCCCGAAAAATGTCGTGAGGTATTTCTGCAAAGCCGCACGAAGAATCTGACAAATCAGGAAATCGCGGAGTCAATGGATATATCTGTCAAGACAGTAGAGGCACAAATCACGAAAGCGCTGAAACAAATCCGGAAGTTCTTGGGTACACAATATCAATATTTGTTCTAAGTTTCCCGGCAGATAAAAGATGGAATGATCCTACTTCTTTTCCGCCAGATAAACCCCTAATATGATGCAAGCCGCCCCCATTAACGTAATCCATGTGATTTGTTCGTGGAGAATGAGCACCGAAGCCACCAACGTCACCAACGGATTCAAATAGATATAATTGGAGGCCCGCATCGTTCCCAGCTGTTTCAAAACCACATTCCAAAGAATATAGCAGATCAAAGAAGCCAGGACTGCCAGGAACAAGAGATTGGACAATACGAGCGGTTGCAGAAGCACATCAAAATCCGGTTGCAGCGGATGAAGAAGAAAAGCGGGAAGAATAGTCAATACCCCATAGAAAAATATCTTACGGGTAATAAATACCGTGGGATAACGTCCCGTCATCCGCTTTATTACCAGACTATAAAAAGCCCATGACAGAGCCGCAAGCAAAGTGAGCAAATCACCCACAGGAGAGAGCTTCAACACCACACTTCCGTTAAAGACGACCAGCCCTACGCCAATCAGGGCCAACAGCGAACCATAGATCAGCCCTTTCGTAGCCTTCTCACTCTTATAAAAGATCAGGGAAAGAATCGTAGTCAGCAGAGGAGCCGTGCAAATGATGAAAGCAACATTGGAGGCTTGGGTAATCCCCAAAGCTGTATTTTCTGTGAAGAAATAAAGCGATCCGCCGAATACGCCTCCCGCCACCAACCAAAGTTCATCTTTCAAATTATCGGCAAACAAGTGTTTTGGAGAAATCGCCCAAATACCTATATAGGCTATCAAAAAGCGATAAAAGAAAATTTCCTGAGGAGTGAGTCCGTGATTAATCAATACTTTCGTTGCAATAAAGGTCAGCCCCCAGATAGCAACCGTCAGTATGGCAATCAGATGATAGTATCCGTGCGTCAGTTTCATACTTATACTTTTAATAATGCCGCAAAGATACAGGGAATCACGAAAATATATACCGACTCTTATGAATATATTTCAGACAGAATCTCGACTAAACAAAACTATAAATAGTCACTTCCTGCCGAAGCACCCGGTCACTGTCAAATAAAATACCAATAAACGCAAAGGGTTCATTGTATAAACAAATCTTACCAAATAAGGAAAAAACTAAAAATCGGCAAATCCTCACGATATTTCTTCTTTACACTTTATCACCGATATTGCATAAACCCGCTTCGAGTTTTTAATAAATAATGAAATAGTTTATTATAAACGGTTCCCAAGTTTATTAAAAACTATTTTTAGGCACTTTCAGTTACTCAAATCGAATTATTGCAACAAAAATGGGCAAGAACCTTCACAGTTTCTTGCCCATTCGTTATCCTCATATGCAATTTTGCACATTCACCTATTGAACCTATGTAATAATACTTATATATTTCATGATTACTTTTCTGTTTTTAATTTTCCCAAATATACGAAATAAAAACGAGAAAGTCAATAGGTAAAGCGTGGTTATCTGAAAATAAACACGTAAATTTTCATCCATATATGATTATCAAGCACTTACGTTCTTTGTTATTTAGTATTATTATTCATCAGTATCAAAAAACGATATTGTTTTAATAATACTATTTAATAAAGGCACAATATGATAATATGACTTCATTTTATGCAATGTAACGGATGCTCAGAATATTAATATTCATTAAAATAATTCTAATATTTCCCGTTAGCGAGATTCAAGCAGTTTCCAAATGAAAGTAGTTTAAAAATCCATATCGATGATTCTAATATCGGATATTTCTATACCATAATTAACCTTCATGATACGATAAGAGCACAAATCGGATATTACATAAGAAAAGGCAAAGAAACTTGTTCTTTCATAACAATTATAATATTTTTGCATATAAATATTAAAAAGAGTAATTATATAATGGAGCCATTTGAAGATTTTTATGTCGCTTGGTATGCCCGTTCCAAACGTTTTGCATGTGAATATGTAGGCGATGAAGACGCGGAAGATGTGGTGCAGAATGTTTTTATACACTTATATGAGCGACAGCACTTATTTAAAACATGCACAAATCTGAAAGCATATCTTTTTAGTTCTATCAAAAATAAATGTTTGGATATTCTTGCTCGTCGAGTTATGGAACGTGAAAATCTTACTTCCATTCAATCGGAACGTGAATTGGAATTACGGATGAATTTTGATTCATTAGAAGCACTTGATATACATCTTTTAGAGGAGGAGTCTATCGATGAACGACTGGAACAGGCTCTTTCTCACTTACCGGAAAAGTGTCGGATTATTTTTGAAATGAATAAGCTAGAAGGCAAGAAACAACAACAAATAGCAAAAGATTTACATATATCTGTTAATACTGTAGAATCGCAAATGGCCATTGCTTATAAGAAATTACGTCAGGAATTGTTGGACATCCTATTGTCCTTCGTATTTATTTTTCCTTTCTGACTCATTTTTTTGTGTTTTCTTTGGCGGATTTTTTTTGTATCATCGTCTTATTAATACTAAAGTGAAAAATGGATAAACGAATTATTCAATACTATGAAGGTGAACTGAGCAACGAAGAAAAAAAACAGCTGTTGCAAGAAGTTTCTGAACAATCATTGCTTAAACAAGAGATGATGGATCTCCAACATGTGCGCTCATTAATGGCTTTTCACCCCAATGAACAGGATAAACTAATAGGGCAGCGTAGTTGGCAACGTTTCTATCAATTACGTCGAGCAAAGCACCATCGGAAGGTACTATGGAATATAACAAGATATGCAGCGGTGCTAATAATGGGCATGTTCTCTATGTGGTGGATTATTAATAGTATGAATAAACCCGAATATCCTATAGCCAAGGAACAGAAATTAATGGTTCCAATAGGACATCGTGCACAACTTATATTACCAGATGGTACTAAAGTGTGGCTGAATGCCGGTTCTACGTTAACATATCCATCAGTATTCAATCGTGAGCGTAAGGTTACAGTTGTAGGTGAAGCTTTCTTTGATGTAGCAAAGTCAAAAATTCCTTTTATCGTTTCTATGGGGAAAATTGATGTCAAAGCGTTAGGGACACGTTTTGATGTATCAAACTATCCTTCAGAAGAAATCTCAGTTTCCTTAATTGAAGGCTCCGTGAAAATATATCATCCGAAAAATGAAGAAAATAATGTGATATTGAAGCCTGGACAGCAATTGAAGGGAGAAAATGGAGAATGGCTTATATCGGAAGCGAGCGAACCTATTCTTTGGCAGGAAGAGATTTATATATTTCAGGATGAACCTTTGGCGAAAATACTGAAGAAACTAGAAAGGTATTATGATGTGAAATTTAAGGTAGCAGATTCAAATCTGTTACAACAAACTTATACCGGAAAATTCCGGCATCATGATGGAGTGATAGAAATTTTGCGCGTTATTCAAAAGATATGTCCTTTTAAGGTAGCTCGATCAGATAATAGTAATGAAATAGTCCTTTATAATTAACTTATGTATAACCTGAAATTTATTAATGAAAAACTCACGATTATGAAAACATAGAAATATTACAAGCGTCTTGCTTTTGATAATCAAGAGCAAGATTATCTAACAAAAAACCGGCAGATGTTACAGCATCTACCGGTCGTAGTTAAGATAACACATTCCATCGATTAAAAACAGAATTATTAACTTTAGCTTGCAAAGATATGAACAAAATTCCCTTATTAGAGCATGGAACATATCTAAAAAACAAGAGTACTCTATTAAAAAATATAAAAACAAGAGTTTTCATGTTGTTTTTTTGTGTTTTACAGTTGTATGCAGTCACAGGACATGCACAGAATGAAATAATAGAATTACCTTCCAAAGAAGTTAGCATTAAAACAGTTATCTCAGAGATTGAGAAACAAACTAAATATTTAGTGGTATTCAACAGCCGCGATATAAATGAAGAAACAAAAGTGAATTTATCGCAAAAGAAAGGAAAAACGTGTGATATCTTAAAAGAATTGTCTGAGAAGACAGGTATGAAATATGAATATTCCAATGGCTATATTACTTTCTCAAAAAGGCAAATTTCACAACCAACCACATCAACTCGGAAAATAAAGATTTCTGGTAGAGTAACAGATGAGTTTGATAACTCTCCTATAACAGGTGTTACGGTTACTGTAGTGGGAACTTCTAATGGAGTGATAACGGATGCAGACGGTATTTATGAGATAAATGCGGTTTCCGGTGATTTTCTGGAATTTTCATTTATAGGTTATGAAAAGCAAAGAGTACAAGTAGGCAAGTCCAAATTGATTAACGTCATTATGAAAGAGCATACTGAAATGCTGGAAGAAGCAGTGGTAGTAGCTTTTGGCAAGCAGGCAAAAGAGAGTGTTGTCGCGTCCATTTCAACAGTCAGTATGAAAGAACTGAGGGCTCCTACCAGTAATCTGACCACTGCACTTGCCGGAAAAATTGCCGGGTTGGTATCATATCAATCTTCTGGAGCACCGGGGGAAGATAATGCCCAGTTTTTTGTGCGTAGCGTTACTTCGTTTGGTAGCGGTTTGGTTTCTCCGCTCATTTTGATAGATAATGTGCAAGCCACTTCCTCTGATTTAGCTCGTTTGAGCGCCGATGACTTGGCAAGTTTCTCTATTCTGAAAGATGCGTCAGCTACAGCCTTGTATGGTGCAAGAGGTGCCAATGGAGTTGTGCTAGTGACCACAAAGGAAGGGCAGGAGGGTAAGGCTAAAGTCTCCGTCCGTGTGGAATCTTCTCTGTCAACTCCTACTCAAAAAGTGGATGTTGCCGACCCAATTACTTTTATGGAGTATTCCAATATTGCCAGTATGACTCGTCACGACCTGCTTACCTACTCGCAAAGTAAAATCAACAGTACGAAAGCCCCCAATAGAAATCAATATGTATATCCTGCAATAGATTGGATTGATGAATTGACTACCAGCCATTCATTTAATCATAGAGCCAATGTTAATATTTCGGGAGGCGGTAGCCTTGTAACTTATTATTTGGCAGGCTCCGTGTCGCAGGATAATGGTATTTTGAAGGTCGATCCGGTCAATCCGTTTAATACTAACATCAATTACAAGAAATATACCATCCGTTCGAATGTCAATTTGAACTTGACTAAAACGACTAAAGCTAAGCTGAAAATGAGCGGTAGTTTTGATGACTATACAGGGCCGATAGGTGAGTATGGCAGTGGTGGTACAAACACGTATGGAAAATGCTTGGTGGCAAATCCTGTATTGTTCCCGATGGTCTATCGTGCAGATGCAGCTACACAATATTTAGACAAACGGGTCTTGTTTGGTAATTACTCAGGCAATGCGTCTGGTACGGGAACTCCCTCTTATATCAACCCGTATGCCGATTTGATGCAGGGATACCAAGATGTAAAGAAAAGCAATTTTCTAGTTCAGATGGAAATTCATCAAGACCTCAAGTTTATCACGGATGGTTTGAAAGCTCGTCTCTTGGGTAGCTTAACCCGCAACTCAGGATTTAATATCCAACGTTCATATAAACCTTTTTATTATCAATATATTCAGGGAACTTACGATCCAGATAATTCGGAATTCCCATACGAACTATCATGCCTGAATCCGGAGGATGGATCTGATTTCATTGGTTATGCCGGTAGTGACAAATCGGTAAGTACGCGGATGTATGGCGAAGCTGCTATTATGTACGACCATAAATTCTATGAACAGCATGATGTAGGTGCCTTGCTGGTAGGCTCGTTTACAGAAAGTATGACAGGTAGCCCTACGACGCTAGATGCGTCGTTACCGTCACGTAATATATCGTTGGCAGGACGTTTTACGTATGGCTATGCCAAACGTTATTTCGGAGAATTCAATTTCGGTCTGAACGGTTCCGAACGTTTTGATAAGAAACACCGCTGGGGGTTTTTTCCATCAATTGGTGGAGGTTGGAGAATTTCGAATGAAAAGTTTTGGAGAGGAATCAAAAAATATGTTCCTTTATTAGTGCTGAGGGGAACATACGGTATGGCAGGTAATGATATTATTATTTCTGAGGATGATCGGTTCTTTTTTACATCGAATATCAATTTAGATGGTGCAGCAGTGGGGAATTTCGGCATCGATCCGGAGAAACCCTATACACGTCCTTCCATCCAAATATCTCGTTATGCCAATCCGAAAATCACTTGGGAAGTATCTCATAAGGGTAATTTGGCAATCGAATTGGGGCTGTTTGATGAAGACCTGAAACTTGAAGTGGAGTTTTATAAGGAACGCCGTACCAATATTGTACAGAGTCGTCCGGATATTCCTACTATAATGGGATTGACTACCGAAGTAAAGACTAACTATGGAGAGGCCAAAGGACATGGTATCGACTTGAGTTTGAACTATAATAAATCTTTAATGAACGGATTATGGTATATTATTCGCGGAAACTTCACCTATGGAACTTCTAAAATTACTAAATATGAAGAACTGGATTATTCAAACATTGCTCCTTGGAAATCGACGGTAGGCAGAAAAGTGGGACAGCAATTAGGTTATGTAGCTGAGCGTCTGTTTATAGACGATATGGAAGTTGCTAACTCTCCTGTTCAGAATGTCAGTAGTAATGGTGGTATTTACCAAGCCGGTGATATCAAATATCGTGATGTGAACAATGATGGAGTAGTCGATACCTATGATATGGTGCCGATGGGTTATCCTACAACTCCGGAAATTCAATATGGTTTTGGCGGTTCCTTCGGTTACAAACAATTTGATTTTTCATTCTTCTTCCAAGGACAGTCAAATTATTCATTCTTTTTGGATGCAGCAAATATGGCGCCATTCGTAGAAGTCACTAGGGATGGCAAGAAAGGAAATAGGACATTGCTAAATTGGATTGCTAATTCGGCATGGACGGAATCCAATCCCAATCCGTATGCCAAATGGCCGCGCTTGTCGCCCGATTCGGGAAGTGGCGCAGCCGGGAATAACAACAATTTTGTCAGAAGTAATTACTGGCTTCGAACGTTGAGTTATTTGCGACTGAAATCGATAGAAATGGGTTATACCTTTCATAAGGTCAAAGGAGTTGATCCTCGTATATATTTTAGTGCTACCAATTTGTTTACTATATCCGATTTCAAGATGTGGGATCCGGAAATGGGTGGTAATGGGTTAGCTTATCCTTTGCAGCGAGTGTTTAATATCGGTTTGCTGCTTAACTTTTAAACGAAATGATTATGAAAAAAATAGTTTATTTATTGATATTCCCTTTGACGCTGTTGTTGCAAGGATGCAATGGCATGTTGGACATTCTCCCGGATGATAAGCCGGAATTGGAAGATGCGTTTCTTAATGAATATAATACGGAAAAGTATTTGTTTACCTGTTATAGCTATGTGCCGCCTTATGCAAACCCGCTAAATACATTGGGCATTTCCGGTGGCGGTGAAATCGTTTATCATGAACTGGATAGAAAAAACTTGAATAGTGGGCGTCCGAATACGATGAAGGCATTCTTTGAGGGAAATAATACCTCGAACCCTTA
>ENA-UEOR01001265-UEOR01001265.1-human-gut-metagenome-genome-assembly--contig:-NODE-1265-length-15100-cov-30.050190_pt1 | contig 15100 bp, 13 predicted proteins | sample MGYA00242887_ERZ507890 | MGnify/ENA primary metagenome ERZ507890 (study PRJEB26167, sample SAMN06115431) | human gut metagenome | host: Homo sapiens | place: China:Guizhou | collected 2014-10-21...
AACGTAGTTTACGGAACTTTGACAAAGAGCTGGAGGAAGCAAAAATTTATTTTTATATCTATGAAGATACAAAAAATGATATAATAAGGCGCAAGAAAGGAGAAGGCTATGTCGAAAACAAAGGAGCTTTTCTGGACGTTTTTCAAAATTGGTGCGTTCACGTTTGGCGGCGGTTATGCCATGGTGGCTTTGCTGCAGAATGAATTTGTGGAAGAGAAAAAGTGGGTGACAAAAGAAGAATTTCTGGACATGGTGGCAATTGCGGAGTCTACGCCCGGCCCGGTGGCGGTGAACAGTGCCACCTATATCGGCTACAAGATCGAGGGTGCGGCAGGTGCGGCAGCGTCCACGGTGGCGGTGTGTCTTCCGTCCTTCGCGGTCATTTATCTGATCTCGCTGTTCTTTGACCAGTTCCTCCGCCTTTCGGTGGTGGCAAGTGCGTTCCACGGCATTCAGGTGTGTGTGATCTATCTGATCCTCTCGGCGGGCCTGAAAATGCTGAAGCAGCTGGAACACAGCGTCTTCAATATTGTCATCCTGACCACGGTTGCGGCAGCGATGGTGGGCTGTTCCATTGCAGCAGTGTCCTTCTCTTCCATTTTTTACATCCTGTTCAGCGGTGCGGCCGGGCTGCTGGTGTATGCAGTACAGCAGCTGCGGAAGGGGGAGAAGAAGCCGTGATCTATGTAGAACTTTTCTGGAATTTCCTCATGATCGGCGCGCTGTCCTTTGGCGGCGGCTACGGCATGATCTCGCTGGTGCGCGAAACGGTGCTGGGGCACGGCTGGCTGACGGAAGGCGAATTCCTCAGCTTTATTGCGGTGTCAGAGTCCACACCCGGCCCGCTGGCCATCAATATGGCCACCTTCATTGGTTCTTCACAGGGCGGCTTCTGGGGCGCGCTGTGCGCCACGCTGGGTGTGGTGCTGCCGTCTTTTGTCATTATCCTGCTCGTTGCATCGGTGCTGCAGAACCTGATGAAGTATGCGGGAGTCAACGCAGTTCTTGGCGGCGTTCGTCCCTGTGTGGTGGCGATGATCCTGGCAACTGCAGTCAACATGGCGCTTTCTACGCTGGCCGGGTTTGCAGCGGACAAGGCAGGCATTGCGCCGGATCTCCGTTCCATTGTGGTGTTCCTGCTGCTGTGGGGGCTGCATGCCCTTTGCCGCCGGAAAAAGGGCAAAGCGCCATCGCCCATTGGGATGATCCTGCTCTCTGCAGGACTGGGGATCCTGTTCTGGGGAATATAAGAATAAGCATTGCACGCTGCCTGAGGGGCATCCTGCTTCTGATGGCAGCTCCTGAAAAATGCGCCGGGAGGTTCCCAATAAACCTTTCCGACGCATTTTTGCTGCAAAAAAACCGGGCACAGAAAAAGTTCCGTGCCCGGTTTGATCGTTCCTTGAACTAAGAGTGCTGCCTGAATTATGCGGCAACAGAAGAAGCAGCTTCGCTGGAAGCAGCCTCAGAAGAAGCGGCCTCAGAAGAAGCGGCCTCGCTGGAAGCAGCCTCAGAAGAAGAACCGTTCTCCTCTGCAACAGCGGAAGAAGCGTTCTCCTCGGCCTCAGCAGCAACAGAAGTGCTGGTAGAAGCAGCCTCGGAAGAGGATGCAGCAGTGGAGGAAGCAGAACCGCCGCAAGCGGTCATGCCAACAGCCAGAGCCAGAGCAATCAACTGATTGGCTCCCGGCCGGTCGAGGATAGTACGGGAGTCCACCATAGCCGACACCCGGAAAGCGATACGTGCCGGGAAGTTGGCCTTAATCGTACCCGTAATGATATTCGTCGTAGGACGCTGGGTAGCGATAATCATGTGTATACCTACGGCACGCGCCAACTGGGCGATACGGGCAATAGGCAGTTCCACATCCTTACCGGCTGTCATAATCAAATCGCCGAACTCATCAATCACCACCACGATATACGGCATGAACTTATGTCCCTTTTCCGGATTCAGGCGGCGGTTGATAAACTTCTCGTTGTATTCTTTGATATTACGCACATGCGCAGCTTTCAGCAGGTCGTAACGGGTGTCCATTTCGATACAGATAGAGTTCAAAGTCTGTACAACCTTGGTAACATCCGTTATAATGGCATCCTCACCGTCGGGCAGCTTGGCAAGGAAATGATGTTCTATCACCGAATAGATGCTGAACTCCACTTTCTTCGGGTCCACCAGCACAAACTTCAGTTCCGCGGGATGCTTCTTATAGAGCAGGGAAGTAATGATGGCATTCAACCCGACAGACTTACCCTGACCGGTAGCACCGGCCACGAGCACGTGGGGCATTTTACACAAATCCACCATAAAGACCTCATTGGTAATGGTCTTGCCCAATGCAATGGGCAGGTCGTACGTAGACTCCTGAAACTTCTTACTGCCGATGATGCTCTGGCCCGAGACAATCTTCGGATTGGAATTAGGCACTTCAATACCGATTGTTCCCTTTCCCGGTATCGGAGCAATGATACGGATGCCCAGCGCGGAAAGGCTGAGTGCAATATCATCTTCCAGACCGCGTATCTTGGAGATACGGACACCCTGTTCCGGTGTAATCTCATACAGCGTCACCGTAGGGCCCACCGTAGCTTTAATGGTACTGATTTCGATACCGAAGCTGCGCAGCGTATTGATAATCTTATCCTTATTGGCATTCTGCTCTGCCATATCGATAGTCGGTTCGGCATTGTCATAATGCTTCATCAGGTCAATGGTCGGATAATGATAGTTTTCCAAGTCAAGACAAGGGTTATACGGCTCTATTTCCGGACCGCGATACTCTTCATCCTCCACAGTCTCCACTTCAAAGACAGGACCTTTTTCCTCTTGCTGTCCCGATGCCGGAATAGCGGAAACGGTATCGGACGGCGGAGTCTCAATCGTCATAAGCACTTCATCTTCTTCTTTTTCTTTGGCAAGTGAGGCTTTATGCGTTGCGGCATCTCCCAGGTCGAGCATTATCTCATGAGCATCCTCATCCTTCTCTTCTTTTCCGGCTTCTTCCGGAGCCTTCGTTTCTTCTTCTCTTCCCGCATCAGAAGCCGTTTCCGCCATTACCGGCGACTTCTTCCCTTTTACAGTCCAGGAATCTGTAAACTCTTCCGGAGCTTCACCGGATTTGCGTTCCGCCTTTTCTTTATGTTTCAGGAAACTGAGACTGAAAAGTTTTCTCAACCAGATAACGGTACGTGCACTCAGATAAATAAGGAAGCATATGGCAGTAACCAGCAGTATCATCCACAACCCCGGCACTCCCACTTGAGATACCAGCCAGTTGCTGACATTATATCCGTGCATGCCGCCCAGATAGAGGAAAGAGTCCTTATATTGGTCCACAAACACGAACCCGAAGAATATCGAGAACCAAATCAGCAGCAGGGAGCATCCTATGAACCACTTCCACAAACGTACCACGCGGACACGCATCAGCTTTAATCCGGCTACAGCCAGAAACACCAAGATAAAAAAGGAAGAGATGCCGAAGCAATCGTTTATCAAATAACTGGCAAGCTGCGCCCCACGCGAACCGGCATAGTTCTTCACGCCGTTATGCGTGGAAATCAGTTCCTGCGCATTACCCGAATCTATAATGCTCTGGTCTGCCGCCCCCGTAAAGAAGAAAGACGAAAAGGCCAGCAGCAGATAAACCGAAAAGATTACCAGTATCAGACCGGCAACAAAATGAACGGTTTCATTCTTTAAGACAGCAGCTGCCTTTCCGAAAAAAGAGATAGAGTGTTCCGTATCTTTGGTTGTATTTTTTTTGACCATAATGTATTCTGCTAATATCCGTACAATGACGCAAAAGTAACAAAAAAAAGCTTATGCAGTAATGCTTTCAAACCTTTTTCGTACCTTTGCGTTTCAAATCAAGAAGATATGAAAAAAGAAAGTCAAGTGATATTCGACCGCAATGTCGTGGAATTCGTAACCGTAGCTGCCGAGTTCTGCAAGTTTCTGGAACAGACGGAAACCATGAAGCGTTCCGTCTTCGTCGATACATCCTTAAAGATACTTCCCCTGCTTTATCTCAAGGCATCCATGCTTCCCAAATGCGAAACGATAGGCGATGAAGCCCTCGAAACATTCGTAACAGAGGAAACTTACGAAATACTCCGCATGAACCTGGCCGGTATTCTTGCCGAAAAGGACGATTACCTGGATGTATTTGTATCGGATATGAAGTACAGCGACCAGCCCATCACCAAAAACATTTCCGAGGACTTGGCCGACATCTATCAGGACATCAGAGACTTTATTTTCGTATTCCAGCTGGGACTCAACGAGACGATGAACGATTCACTCGCCGCCTGCCAGGAACACTTTGCCCTATACTGGGGCCAAAAGCTGGTGAACACCCTGCGTGCCCTGCACGATGTGAAGTACAACCAACCGGATGAGGAAGAGGAAAACGAGGAAGCGGAGGAAGATGAATAAACTTTAAGCTATGATTATCAGAAGAAGTATAAATAAAGAAGAAGTAAAGGACATGCCGAAAGCCGTCTTCCCCGGACAGATACATGTTGTCCAGACTCCTCAAGAGGCAGAGCGTGCTGTGGCTTATCTGAAAAAATGCTCCATACTGGGTATCGACAGCGAAACGCGTCCGTCATTCACCAAAGGGCAGTCGCATAAGGTGGCTTTATTGCAGATTTCGTCGGAAGAGCATTGTTTCCTTTTCCGCCTCAACCTCACCGGACTCACCCTTCCGGTTATCACGTTGCTCGAAACCCCCGCCGTAACCAAAGTCGGCCTCTCCCTGCGCGACGACTTCATGATGCTGCACAAACGTGCTCCGTTTGAACAGCGCGGCTGCATCGAGCTGCAGGAATATGTCCGCACGTTCGGCATTCAGGACAGAAGCCTTCAAAAGATATATGCCATCCTTTTCGGAGAAAAGATTTCAAAGAGCCAGCGCCTGTCCAACTGGGAAGCCGATGTGCTGACACCGTCCCAACAACAATACGCAGCTACCGACGCATGGGCCTGCCTGAACATATACAACCGGCTGCAGGAGCTGAAGCGTACCGGTGATTTTGAACTGGCAATCGAAGAAAGTTGCCACACAACCACATTATAACGTTACCACATCTTAATTATAATTATGTATAAAGTATATCTAAAGCCAGGTAAGGAAGAATCATTAAAACGTTTTCACCCCTGGGTGTTTTCAGGTGCCATCGCACATTTCGACGGAGAGCCGGAGGAAGGGGAAGTTGTTGAAATCTATACATCCAAGAAAGAGTTCATAGCCAAAGGACATTTCCAAATCGGCAGCATTGCCGTCCGTGTACTCAGCTTCTGCTGGGACGAGGCTATCGATGCCGGCTTCTGGAAACGCAAACTCAGCATAGCTTACGATATGCGGCGCAGCATCGGCATAGCCGGAAATCCCACCAACAATACTTACCGTCTGGTACACGGCGAGGGCGACAACCTGCCGGGGCTCGTGATTGACATCTATGCCCGCACAGCCGTGATGCAGGCACATTCCGCCGGTATGCACCTCGACCGCATGGCGATAGCCGATGCACTGACCGAGGTGATGGGCGACCAAATAGACAATATATACTATAAATCCGAGACAACACTCCCCTTCAAAGCCGACCTCTATCCTGAAAACGGTTTCCTGAAAGGGGGAAGCACGGATAACATCGCCATGGAATACGGCCTGAAATTCCATATCGACTGGCTGAAAGGCCAGAAAACCGGTTTCTTTGTAGACCAGCGCGAGAACCGTTCACTGCTGGAACGCTATGCCAACGGCCGCAGTGTGCTGAACATGTTCTGCTATACCGGCGGTTTTTCGGTTTACGCCATGCGAGGCAATGCTACACTAGTACATTCCGTAGACAGCTCGGCCAAGGCCATCGACCTGACCAACAAGAATATCGAATTGAACTTTCCCGGTGACAACCGTCATGCAGCCTATGCAGAGGATGCCTTTAAATACCTTGACCGCATGGGCGACCAATACGACCTTATCATTCTGGACCCGCCGGCATTTGCCAAGCACCGCGATGCCCTGCGCAACGCCCTGCAAGGCTATCGGAAACTCAACGTCAAAGCTTTCGAGAAAGTCAAACCGGGAGGCATACTTTTCACATTCTCCTGTTCGCAGGCCGTCAGCAAAGAGAATTTCCGTACTGCCGTATTCACCGCCGCTGCCATGTCCGGCCGCAGCGTACGTATCCTGCACCAACTGACGCAGCCCGCCGACCACCCGGTAAGCATCTATCACCCCGAAGGCGAATACCTGAAAGGACTTGTGCTATACGTGGAATAAACAGGGACCGGCTTCTGTACAGGAAGGACAGAAAAAGCCCCCTATATGCTAAACATTGTTAATATACAAAAGAAAACAAGCAAAACATTATGTTTTATAACATAAATCCCTTTATCTTTGCACCGTGTTTTTCATGGTATTAGATTTAAGGTTAATAAAGATTGGCTGTCTGGGATAGATAGCCTTCTTTTTTTTATACCTCCCGCCTTCCCTTTTTTTGATGCTTTATACATCGCCTTTTCCGATAATTTGTCTACATTTGCGTTTTATTAATTAGTTCAACTTCGAAAGACACGTTAATTTATAGAAAGCATTATGAGCATCAAGATTCGCTTAATCATTATGAATTTCCTACAGTTTGCCGTGTGGGGAGCATACCTCACATCAATGGGCAGTTACCTGGTAAACGTAGGCCTGCACGAGCACATCGGTATGTTTTACGCCATGCAGGGAATCGTATCGTTGTTTATGCCTGCCGTTCTCGGCATCATTGCCGACCGCTGGATACCGGCACAAAAGCTGTTAAGCTTCAGTCACTTCACCGCAGCCCTGTTCATGGCCGCAGCCGGATACTACGGCATGACGAAAGGTGCGGAGGTAGATTTCGGTACTCTGTTCACACTTTACTCGTTAAGCGTTGCTTTCTATATGCCTACATTGGCATTGTCGAACTCCGTGGCCTACACCGCACTCGACAAAGCCGGACTGGATACCATCAGGACATTCCCTCCCATACGTATTTTCGGCACAATCGGATTCATCTGCTCCATGTGGGTGGTGGACCTGCTCGGACTGCAAAATAATTACGGACAGTTCTTTGCCTGCGCCATCATCGGAGTAGCGTATGGCGTATATGCGCTGACCCTGCCGGAATGCCCCACCAGCAAGGGCGACAATGCCAAATCATTGGTAGAGGCACTGGGCTTACGCGCCTTTACGCTATTCAAGCAGAAGAAAATGGCTGTTTTCTTCATTTTCTCCATGCTGCTGGGCGTTTCCTTGCAGATTACCAACGGATTTGCCAATCCCTACATCAGCAGTTTCGGCAGTATTCCCGAATATGCCGGCACTTTCGGAGTGCAACATGCCAACATCCTGATTTCGCTGTCGCAAATATCCGAAACACTCTGCATCCTGCTGATACCTTTCTTCCTGAAACGCTTCGGCATCAAGCAGGTGATGCTGATTGCCATGCTGGCATGGGTATTGCGCTTCGGGCTCTTCGGCATGGGCAATCCCGGAAGCGGCGTATGGATGTTTGTACTTTCCATGATTGTGTACGGTGTGGCATTCGATTTCTTCAACATATCCGGTTCGCTGTTTGTTGACAGAGAGACCGACCGGGGCATCCGTTCCAGCGCACAGGGACTGTTCGTTATCATGACAAACGGTTTCGGTGCCACTATCGGCACACTGGGTGCACAGGCGGTAGTGAATCACTTTGTAGATTTCAACAGCAATGTCCCGCAGATAGCGCAATGGCAATCGGCATGGTACGTATTTGCAATCTACGCGCTGACCGTAGCAGTGGTGTTTGCCATCGTATTCAAGTACAAACACCATCCGGAAGATTTAAAGTAACTACAGCCGATGAACAAAAAAAAGATTGAGCTGCAAGTATTGAATATCTCAAACAGCCAGGCACAGGCCGGCGCTTATGCCATGGTGCTGGGCGAGATAAACGGCATGCGGCAACTGCCGGTTATCATAGGCAGTGCCGAGGCACAATCCATGATGATTGAAATGAGAGGCATCGTTCCTCCTCGGCCGCTGACGCATACGCTGTTTGCCTCAGTTCTCAAGGTACTGGGAGCAACTCTGCTGCGCGTGCTTATTTACAAAGTGGACAACGGTGTTTTCTATTCTTACCTCTATATGAAAACAGAAGAGACCATCCTGCGCATCGACGCACGTACCAGCGATGCCGTGGCCCTCGCCTTGCGCATGGATGCCCCCATTTTCATATACGATGATATTTTAGAAGCCGAATGCCTGAAAACAGAGCACAGCATCACTCCCACCCAACAGACGGATGATGCCGCCGCAGATGCCGCTACACGGAAAAAGACCCTGAAACAATTAAAGGAAGCCCTTCAAAACGCCATAGACGAGGAAGACTACGAACGGGCTGCACAACTAAGGGATATTATCAACCAGCATAAGAAACCATAAACAATCATGCACGTATTCTACACCCCCGACATACAATCGCAAGCCGAGCTGCCCGAAGAAGAAGCCGCTCACGCAGTCCGCGTACTGCGGCTGCAAACAGGCGACGAGGTAACACTGACCGACGGCAAAGGCAACTTCTACCGTGCGGAAATCAGTACCGCCACAACCAAACGTTGCCTTGTCAACATACTCGAAACCATCCCCCAAGCGCCTTTATGGAGCGGGCACCTGCACATTGCAATGGCTCCCACCAAGAATATGGACCGCACGGAATGGTTTGCAGAGAAAGCCACCGAAATAGGCTTTGACGAACTGACTTTCCTGAACTGCCGTTTTTCCGAACGTAAAGTAATCAAAACGGAGCGCATTGCCAAGATACTGGTATCCGCCATCAAGCAGTCGCTGAAAGCACGCCTGCCCCGCCTGAACGGAATGACCGACTTCAACCGGTTCATCAGCCAGCCTTTCGAAGGCCGCAAATTCATCGCGCATTGTTACGAAGGAGAAAAACCTTTATTGAAAGACGTTGTCCGTAAAGGAGAAGATGCGCTGGTGCTTATCGGACCGGAAGGCGACTTCAGTGAAGAAGAGGTGAAACAGGCCATTGAAAACGGATTCGAGCCCATCAGCCTCGGCCGTTCCCGACTGCGCACTGAAACGGCGGCACTCGTAGCCTGCCACATATTGAATCTACAAAACCAATAATACGATATGAGAAAGAGTATTTCCTTCTATTTGCTGCCGGTTTTATTAACAGTGCTATGCCTGAGCTCATGCAGCGAAACCGGGCAAAAAACAGAATACACGCATGTAATCCCCGCCAATGCCACAGAAGTGGCGGCACTCGACCTAAAAAGCATCGTCGATAAAGCCGGATTGAATACCTCAGACAGCCAGGCCACCTTGCAGAAGTTCCTGGGGCTGCTGCTTGAAGGCGGGAGCGCCAACCTGAAAAAAGAAGCGGAAACTCTTCTGAAAGACCCTGCCGAAAGCGGGATAGACTGGAACGCTCCGCTCTACGTATTCGAAGCCCCTACGCTGCACAACACGGCAATCACCCTGAAAATTGCCGATTTAGAGAAATTCGAAGCCATGCTCCGGCTGTTTACCCAGGAACAGTTGTGCACCGCTCCGGTCGAGGCCGGCGGTTACCGGAGCGTTGAAATAAAAGACGCTGGAGTACTGCTTGCCTACAACGACGGCACTCTGCTGGGAGTCTACGGCGGCAGTACGGAACAGTTGAAGAAGCTGCAACCCGCCATCACCACCCTCATGCAACAACCTGCCGACAAAAGCATCCGCACCGGCAAATACTTCGCCCCGATGATGCAGCAAAAAGGAGACATACGCCTGCTGGCGACTCCCGATGCCCTCCCCATGGATGTTCGCGGTGTACTGACCTGGCCGCACGGCACGCAACTGTTGGGTTATGTCCTGTTTGAAAACGGACGTATATACGCTACCCTGCAAAACGCCGATTTCAAAGGAAATACCAAAGAAAGCAACCAGCCTTTTCACCCTCAAAATTCGCGGGAGCTGCAACAGGCCATGCTGAACATGATGCACGGACGCGCCTTCAACATTTCATTGACCAGCAACGAATTGCTTACTTTAAGCAACCTGCGGGTGCTTATGGAATATGCGCCGGACGAACCGGAAGTCAACATCCTCTATCAGCTGATTATGAAAATAGAAGAGCTGAACCTGCGGGGAGACAAGAACCGGACCAACTTTACGGTCGTTCTGAACGAAAAGAACGAGAATGCCCTGAAGCAGCTTACCGACTTTGCCAAGTTGTTCATTGGGATGTAACCGGCAGCCGGTATTCAGCGATTCATATTCAGCACGCAATGCGTAATTTGTAAATCATAAGTAATGGACCACATTCATTTACAGCATACCCTGCCCCAGGTCTTTGCCGGCCGTGACACCGTCATTTCACAGGTGTGGCATCAGGACATCGTGTTCGACAAAGGAAAGCGCTATCTGATAGAGGCTTCCTCCGGCACCGGAAAATCCTCCCTGTGCAGCTATATCTACGGGTATCGGCACGACTACCAGGGCATCATCAGTTTCGACGGACGCAACATCCGCTCATTCTCCGTCAGCGAATGGGCAGATGTAAGGAAACACTCGCTCAGCATCCTTTTCCAGGAACTGCGTATCTTCCCCGAGCTGACTGCCCTTGAGAACGTCTTGTTAAAGAACCGCCTGACCAACCATAAGAAGAAAAAAGAAATTCTCGCCCTTTTCGAAGCAACCGGCATTCCCGACAAAACCGACGAAAGAGCCGGCAAGCTTTCCTTCGGGCAGCAGCAACGCGTCGCTTTTATCCGCAGCCTTTGCCAGCCATTCGACTTTATCTTCCTGGACGAGCCCATCAGCCACCTGGACAATGACAACAGTGCCATAATGAGCCGGTTGCTCATGGAAGAGGCGGGCAAGCAGGGAGCAGGAATTATTGTCACATCCATCGGGAAGCACTTGGAGCTCGAATACGATGAAACCTTCCGCCTATAACGCATAAACCATTATCCGCACCATGAACAGACTTGTTTGGAAACTTCTCCGCCAACATATCAGTATAGGTCAGTTGACCGGCTTTTTCCTCGCCAACCTCTTCGGCATGCTGATTGTATTACTGAGCGTACAATTCTACCGGGATGTACTCCCCGTTTTCACGCAGGGAGACAGCTTCATGAAAAAGAATTATATCATCGCCACAAAGAAAATCAGCGCACTCGGCAGTTTTACCGGAAGAAGCAACACCTTCTCCCCCAAGGAAATCGAAGAGATGAAAGAGCAGTCTTTCACCGAAAGCGTGGGCGCCTTCACCCCTTCCTTGTTTAAAGTATCCGCAGGCTTAGGCATGCAGGAAGCCGGAATACATCTTTCCACCGAAATGTTTTTCGAGTCCGTACCCGACGAATATGTAGATGTCAGCCTGGATAACTGGCATTTTGACGAGTCCGCCCAAGTCATTCCCATCATCATTCCCCGCAATTACCTGAATCTGTACAACTTCGGATTTGCACAAAGCCGTAACCTGCCGAAACTCTCCGAAGGCCTCATGAGCCTGATACAGATGGACATCATGCTACGGGGCAACGGACGTGCAGAGCAGTTCAAAGGTAAGATTGTAGGGTTCTCCAATCGCCTGAATACAATACTTGTTCCCCAAGCATTCATGGACTGGGCAAACCAACATTTTGCCCCCGGCAAAGAAGCCCGGCCTTCCCGCCTCATCGTCGAGGTGAAGAACCCTGCCGACACAGCCGTCAGCGACTATTTCCAACAGCAGCACTACGAATCCGAAGGCGATGGGCTAGATGCCGGAAAAACGACGCATTTCCTGCGCCTCATCACCGGTATCGTCATGGGAGTAGGATTATTCATCAGCATTTTATCCTTTTATATCCTGATGTTAAGCATCTTCCTGCTGTTGCAAAAGAATACCGTAAAATTGGAAAACCTGCTTCTGATAGGCTATAGTCCCAATCGTGTGGCGCTTCCCTACAATATCCTGACCTGTGGCTTGAATCTGGCGGTACTAATATTGTCTGTCGGCGGAGTGGCATGGGTGCGCAGTTACTATACGGAAATTATCGGCGCGCTCTTTCCGCAACTGGAGACGGGGACATTGCTCCCATGCTGGACAGCAGGTTGCCTGCTATGCCTCGCAGTATCTTCATTGAATATTGTAATGATACGCAGAAAAATCATGAGTATTTGGAAAGGAAGATAAGCGAACCGGTGACTTATATTGCAGGTGCAGCTATCTCTCAGACTTCACCAAGTACGCATCAAAGCAGACTGAAAGCAAGCAATCCCCTCTTGTTTTGAGATTTATCCCTCGTGCCCACCCCTGAAACAACCGGAAATAATCAGAAAACAAACCGTTGAAAACCCCGCTTTCCCTCATGGATTTTATGCCTTTATAAGGTGTAAAACTTCGTTTTGCAGTTGCGGGCCGAAGAGCCTGCATATGCGGGCCCGACAGCCCGCAACCGGCAACCGCCGGGCCTGCAACTGCAAAACGAGGTTTTACCATAAGTATAACGGTATTTTGCAGGGTCCGGACAAACAAAAACAACGAAGCAAAGCGTTGTTTATCTTCCGGCTTTCCCCGAACAGCCCGTGGAGAATATCCGAATTTACACGCAAGAATTACAGCGGAATTACGGGACTTATGCAGAACAATACGCTGGATGACCTCAATTTGCCGATGGAGAAAGGTATTTTAATAATATTGGAATTAAGGGCGTACAAGGCAGGCGTAAAAGCTGTTAATCAACGCATTACGGAATAAAAAGCAACGGAACGTACCCCAAAAGCGGTGACGACCGATGTTTGGTCGTCACTGTTATCATGTTTCTTACAACCTCTCAACTATCATATAATCAACCAATTGAAGCCCAAAGTGACGAGTGATGACAAAATATACCATTATTTGCCGGTTAAGCTTGGGTTATTTTACGCTTACATTGCTAATGAATTCATTTGTCACTGTCTCTTTCAAATCGCGCATCTTCTCTCCGTTGATAGTGACATTCTCAAACGTCACATTCCTTACCATGCCGTCCCGGCTTAACCCTTGAATGAGCGAACGGTTCTCGCCGACTCCCGTATAAGTGATATTACGGAATACAACCCCCTCGATACTACTGCCGGGCTGCCTGTCGTACTTGGGATTGAAACGGACTTTCACATAAAAAAGACGACCTTCCTGAATGTGCTCTACACGGATGTCCTCGAACAAGACATTACGTACCCGGTTTCTATCACCGCAATCTACCGTCATGCATCCCTGATACATCGGGTCGTCTTCATCGTGTTCCAGAATATCCACATTACGGAAAGTAAGATTCTCGATAACCTCGCCTGTTGAAGAATCCGGATCGCCATGCCCGCCTACATTGATAGGATGCGCAACGTCCGCCCACAGAACGGAGTTTTGTACGGTAATATCGCTTGAACCTCCCCACCAGTTCCAGCGGTGGTTATAGAGCGCAATACAATCATCGCTCGTACGGAGAAAAACATTATCGACAAGGACCTTGCGGCAGCACATCATGTCAATACCGTCACTCCAGCTTCTGCAACTAAAGGATTTCAGGTTACGGATAACTATCTCCGAAGAGCCGCCGCCGAACACCGTGTAGTGTTCCGGATTCACCACCGTAATTCCATCGACCAATACATTTTCGGAATCGGTTATTTCAATGCCGCGGACAGGGTGGTCTAATATTCCACGACCGATGATACGGACATTTTCCGCATTATCAACCAGTAATTTGGCTTTCAGCACCGCACCCGGTGCCAGATAAACAGTTGTATTGCTTGGCACGCGTATCTGATTGTTGGGCAAGTCCTTCGGACGATGCACCCCGAGACCGAAGAACATAACGCCTTTCGCTTCCCCGGAATAAACCTCCTTCTCCATAGGATTGGCAAAAAGGCGTACACCGTAATGCATCGGCACGACAATACCCGACAAAGGACCGAAGACCAAAGCCAAACGAGTGAACCAATAATAGACATGTGCGGCTTCCGTCCGCTTTTTCGTATCGGACAAATCCAGCAACAAAGTACTCCCCAAAGCTATTTGGAACACACTATATGAAGCCCCCTGCATCATCCTCGCCAGCCACTTCCCCCACAGCGGGCCATCGAAAAGAAACGCCACCGTAGCGCATACGATGCCGGCTAATGCCCACAAGGCCACATTCTTCCGCCGGTAAGCATCCAACCAGTAATTGCAGAAAGGTGCAGGTAAACATACGCCCCCCCAAAAGAGCAGCACGGATGCACACATTCCTCCTACGTCTTCCCCCGGTATTCGTCCCATACACACGGGAGCGACAGGCAAAAACATATATAAAGAGGTGCATACACAAAAGTTGGCTAAGATGATTTTCAGGAAATCAGCATGCCACAAGGTCTTATGCCCGATACTGGTTTGTGCCACGCCTTAATACTGCTCGTTTTCATCCGGAAACGTCCGGGCTTTTACGTCGCTCACATATTGCCCGATGGCATCAGTCATCACCGTATGCAAATCGGCATAACGTCGGAGGAATTTCGGAGAAAAACCCTTATTCATCCCCAACATGTCGTTGACCACCAAGACCTGTCCGTCTACTTGCGAACCCGCCCCGATACCGATGATGGGGATATGTAATTCTGAGGCTACCCGACCGGCCAATGCAGCCGGTATCTTTTCCAATACGATGGCAAAACAGCCGGCTTCTTCCAGTAAATGCGCATCGGCCACCAGTTTCTCCGCCTCGGCCTCGTCTTTGGCACGCACGGCGTATGTACCGAACTTATTGATACTCTGCGGTGTCAGCCCCAAATGTCCCATAACGGGAATACCGGCTGCCAATATAGCCTTCACCGTGTCGATAATTTCCGCCCCGCCTTCCAGTTTCAGAGCGTCGCAGCCGCTTTCCTTCATAATACGGATGGCATTGGTCACTCCTTCCGTGGGATTGACCTGATAAGAACCGAAAGGCATGTCGCATACGACCAATGCCCGTTCCACACCGTGCATCACCGAAGTCGCATGGTATATCATCTGATTCAACGTAATCGGAAGCGTGGTCGTATTGCCCGCCATCACGTTCGACGCAGAATCGCCAA
>ENA-UEOR01001269-UEOR01001269.1-human-gut-metagenome-genome-assembly--contig:-NODE-1269-length-15066-cov-7.764561_pt1 | contig 15066 bp, 14 predicted proteins | sample MGYA00242887_ERZ507890 | MGnify/ENA primary metagenome ERZ507890 (study PRJEB26167, sample SAMN06115431) | human gut metagenome | host: Homo sapiens | place: China:Guizhou | collected 2014-10-21...
TTCTTTTATCATAGAACACTGCCCCCCTTTTGGAAAACGAGGAGCCTCCCTTGTGGGAAAACGCTCCTCATTGTGTAGTTACTCAATCAGTTTTAATCTTTGGAGTGCATGGGCGATGCCTTCATTTTCCACGGTGTCTGTGACCATATCGGCACAGGCGCGCACCTGCGGCAGAGCATTGCCCATAGCCACACCGATGCCGGCCAGCTGCAGCATTTCCAAATCGTTGTCGGCATCTCCAAAGGCAATGGTTTCCTCCGCGGTGATACCGATTGCCGCACACAGGGCACGGATACCGTTTTCCTTGCCGCCGGATCGACTCATCAGATCCACCACGGCATCTCCCCAGCGCTTTGTCCTGCAATGGGGCATCTGCCGCAGCAGTTCTTTTTCTTCCTCCTCGTTCACGAAGGGGATGACTTGATATATGCGGCGGTTTTCCAGATCGGAAATATCGCGCACAGCCGGCACGGCGGTGCCGATTTTTGCCTGCTCGACCTCCATGCGGGAATCTACACAGTTGGCGTACATTCTGTCTTTTTCAAGAAAAATGCAGCTGCGGTTCTTTTTCTGTAAAAACTGCTTCAATGCCGACAGATCCTCGGCAGGAATGGGCGTTTCCCGCACGATCTGCCCCTGCAGCTCGCAGAGCTGACCGTTCATATAAACAGCACCGTCAACCGTGATGCCGGGCAGCATGTTTTCTTCTTCAATTTCCAGCGCGTGGCGGCCGGTGCACAGAAACACCTGCACGCCGCTGCGCTGTAAAGCCTGCAACGCAGGGGCCACACCGGGCGGCATCCGATGCCCGCCCACGGTAATCAGGGTGCCGTCCACATCAAAGAAGGCGGCGCGTATCCTTATTCCGCCGCACGCCGCCAGCGCAGGCAGTTCGGCAAGGCTGTCGATATGCAGCTGCGCTGCCCGCTGGTCAAACGGGAATCTTTCGTCCCGCAGGGCAGCCACAACGCCGCCCGCCGCCGTACCCGCCTGCACACCGTAAGTGGAATCCTCCACAATCAGACATTCCTCCGGCTTGCGCCTGAGCTTGTCCATGGTGAAGCGGTAAATTTCAGGGTCCGGCTTACTGCGGGTAAATTCGTGACCGCTGACGATACAGTCAAACAGTTCCCGAATCTCGCATTGGTCCAGAACCTGCTCAATACATTCCCGGCTGCTGCTGCTTGCAAGAGCCACCTGCAGCCCCATCCGCTTTAATTCATGCAGCAGCGGGCGAACCTCTTTGCGCAGAATATCCGGGTAATACACCCGGCAGTCGGCGTTCATGGCGTCCATTTCCTGCCGGAATACGGCATCGTCGGTGCGGCGGCAAAGCTTTGCCATAAAGGGCATATATTCCTGCCCGGAAATGCCCACCAACGGGTACATGCTTTCCACGGTGATCCACGGGTAGGACGGTTTCAGCTGCGTATACTGATGGTGCAGGTAGACCGGTTCACTGTCGATCAGCACGCCGTCCATATCAAAGATGACTGCCTTGATCGGCTTCATGACGTTTCTCCCTTCAGATACCGTCCTCGTCCTCCTGCGGCTGGGCGGGAACCTCCAGCACAAACTTGCCGATGTTCTCGTGCCCGGTCTGCATAATGTCGGCGGCCAGTGCATCCACATCGGGGCATTCGTCACCGGTGATATTGCGCATACACAGATCCATCAGCATACTGCTGTTCAGCCCGGAGATCACACGCACCTTGGGGCGGGTCATGGAAAGCCCCGCTGCGCGGTTGTACGGCGTACCGCCGGCGATGTCTGCCAGCACCAGAACGGCCTCGCAGTCTGCATAGCTGTCGATTGCTTCTGCCAGCTGCTTTTCAAACACTTCCACATCCATGCCGTCGGCAAAATCCACGGCCTTTAGTTTCGCATCACTGCCTGCCAGCATTTTTACATTGGCCGCCATACCGGCGGCAAAGCCGCCATGCCCGGTCACAACTACACCTACCATAGCAAACTACACTCCTTTAGCAAAATCGGGCGCACAGTCCCGGCTTATTGGTTGACAACTTCAAATTCAAATTTCTGGGTAACGCCGTCCAGATACTCTTTGCTGAGGTCGATCGGACGGTCGTTTTGGTCCATGACCGTGTTTTCGACATACAGCACGGGGGAACCGCGGTGTACGCCGAACAGGTTGGCAAACTCGGCGTTGGCGGTCTGCGCCATCAGCACACGGCGCGATTTAACGATTTTCTCGTGGTAGACAGTTTCAAAGACATCGTACAGCGAGCACTGGGCGAAGTCGTAGGCATCAATACCGGGGAACACAGATTCCGGCACATAGTTTTCCACAAGAACAAAGGGCTTTCCGCTGGCGTAGCGCATACGCACAAGATGGTAGCAGCGATCCCCGCGTTCGAGCTTGAGCCGTGCAAAAAGCTCCGGGGTATAGCTTACCCACTCTGCACGCAGCACCTCGGTACGGTGCTCCAGATTCAAAACCCCCATCTCGGCGGCAAAGCTCAGCTGCTTGTTCAGAAAGCGTCCGCGGGTATCAGGGCTGCGCACAAAGGTGCCGCGCCCCCGCATACGTTCCACAAAGCCGTCTTCGATCAGCATATTGTAAGCCTGCCGTGCAACAGGGCGTGAAATGCCGAACTGGGCGCACAGCTCCTCCTCCGTCGGCAATTTTGTCCCTGCCGACAGCTTCCCGCTGGTGATAGCCTCCAGCAATGCCTTACGCAGCTGTTCGTACAGAGGAACTGCGCTGGTTTTGTCAAGCTGTATTCCGTTCAGTTCGATCATGATAGGAAATCTCCTTCTTGTTATTCGGTGCCGTCTGGGGAGATTTCCGCTTTACAGCCAAAGCCGCCCTGTGCCATACAGTTGCGTGCCGAGACCTGCTGCCCGGCAGCCAGTGCAGCCAGAAGCGCCTGCTCCGGCATGGGCTTTGCCTTTTGCCACCCCGCAGTATACAGCGAGCAGAGGAAGGCAGCAAGGAAAGAATCTCCTGCCCCCATTGTATCACTTGCCTCTACCATTTGGGTAGTCTTTTCCACAATTTTCCCTTGTACAGACAACATTTGCCCGGCTGCGCCCATTGTGGCCAGCACATGCACCACGCCGCGACGATGCAGCGGCGCGCACAATTCCGCAAAAGCAGCCTTGTCCATCGGCTTGCAGGAAAGCATCGCCAGATCTATGCCGTGGCAAACCTCGTCATAGTAGGCATCGGTGCGGTACTTCTCCTTTTCGCCGAAGTCATAGGCGAACACAGCGGGCAGCGCCTGCACAGCCGCCATCTGTTCGGGCATTTTGGCGTTGCAGCTGCTGACGATCAGATCGGCGGTTTTCAGCTCGTCCAGCTCCTGCGCACCGATCTGCAGCGGGCCGGTCCAGCTTTCCCCGGTGATCACCTCGATAAAGCTGCGCTCCCCGTTGACCACATCATAGCTGCACACCTTGGTGGTGCGCCCCGGTAAAACGGGGCAATGGCTGATGTCCACGCCGTTTTCTTGGAGTGCTTTCTCCACAATATGTGCCATCTTGTCATCGCCAAGGGAGCCGAGATACTCGGCCTGTGCCCCCAGCCGCGCAGCATGAACTGCGACATTTACCGCATTGCCGCCGGGGAAGCACTCCTGTGTATTGTGGTAATAGTCTATTACATTATCCCCTAATGCAATCAGTTTCATACTCAATAGCTCTCTTTTCTGTAATAGCGGCGGATATCCAGAGAATGATCCGTGATGACCTCAATGTTCTTGCTGATGCGCTGCAGAACAGCCGCCATGACAACGGGGCTGAGCAGCGGACGGAACTCATCGCTGATGCCGGGCAGTGCATACTCCTTCGTATCAAAGCAGGTCAGCTTTTTGGTATGGCGGGCGGCAAACTCCTTTACGCGCTCGTCCTGCGCACGGGTGGGGCCCTCAGTCAGCAGCAGCGTGGTGCAGACATCGTCCTCCAGCAGCTCCAGCGTGCCATGGAAGAATTCCGGGCTGGAAACGCTCTTGGTGCGGATCCACTGGCTTTCCTCCAGCACGCACATGCTGTAGCTGTAGGCAGTGGGCCACAGATCGCCGCTGCCGATCCAGATGTTATACGGCTCCTTGCAGTAATCCTGCGCATATTTCAGGCACTTGGCATCTGCCTGCTTGCGTACCTGTGCCAGTGCAAAGGCAAGGTTCTTCAGCTCATCCGCAAAGCGGGGGTAGGCATCAAAGCTGCCGCTGCGGTACAGGATGCGGCCGATCAGGAGATAAAACACCAGTTCCTGCGGGCGGCCCTCGCCGTAGACGATGGTGTCATCGCAGATGGATTCCAGCGTGGAGTTCTCCTTGCCGACGGCGGCAAACAGGCGCACGCCCTGCTCTTTCAGCCAGTTGGCTGCCTTTACGGTCTCGGCGGTGTCACCGGACTTCGAGGTCAGGAACGCCACGGTCTTATTGGTGATGCGGTTGCAGTCACCGGTCATCAGATTGGCGGACAGTACATTTTCGACCGGCAGGCGGGACATATGGCGGATGTAGAAGGCGAACGGATCCAGCATCGCCTGAGAACCGCCGCTGCTGGTGAACAGCAGCAGGTCAAACCCGTTATCCACAATCGAATCGGCGATAGCCTCGATCTTGGCGCGCTGGTCGTAGATTTTGGCGCCGTTGGCAATGATCTGGTTTTCGTCAAAGTTTACCATGCTCATAGGTACAATAGCCTCCATTTGTAATTATGTCATGACAATACAGCATATAAAAAATGCGGCTCGCGGGGGAATGCTGAACCGTCGCGAGCCGCCGCAGTAAAACTTACATGATGCCCAGGAAGGACAGTGCAACCGACAAAGCAATGACCAGCAGGATCAGCTTCATGGTGTTGACATTCTTCTTCTTGAACAGCCAGTAGAGCAGGAACACAAAGCCCAGCGGCAGAATGTTGGGCATGATGGAATCAAAGATGCCCTGCACGGAAACGCTGGAGATGACAAGCGTTTCGGGGAAAGCAAAGGATACATAGCTGGGGATCAGTCCGCCGACGACCATAACGCCCAGAATACCGGCAGCCTTGCTGATATAAGCGGCGTTATCGCCGATGAACTTGATGGAGCTTACACCGGCATTATAGCCCAGACGAACGAACCAGATGCGGCTGAAGAGAGCGGTCAGTGCCCAGAACAGGATGTAGAAGATGGGGCCCAGAACATTGTTCTGCGTTGCCAGAGAGCAGCAGATAGAGGCAATGATGGGCATGGCGGTGTACCACCAGATGGCGTCGCCCAAACCTGCCAGAGGTCCGAACAGACCGGTTTTCAGGCTGTGGATCATCTCACGATTCTGGCCTGCCTCCTCCATGGAGACGATCAGGCCCTGCAGGATCGCGGCCATGTGCGGCTCGGTGTTGATGAAGTCGAGGTTGTTTGCCATCGCGGCGGCCATTTCCTCATTGTTGTCGCCGTGAATCTTACGGAAGCACTTGGTCATGCCGTAGCAGAAGCCTACGGCCTGCATACGCTCAAAGCTGAAGCAGCACTGCTCCGCCATAGAACGGACGGCCATTTCGTTGAGGTCTTTTTTGGTAATCTTATTAGATGCCATCTTCAAAATCTCCTTCCTGGGCGGCAGTTGCAGCGGATGCAGCCGTCAGCTTGGCAGTCTCCGTATCGCGGGTGAAATTGACATAGGCGATGCAGCCCGCAATAACAGCAATGGGCAGGATGTTCTGGCAGTTGGTAATGACCATGATGACAAAACCAGCAAGCAGATAGGCTGCGTTTTCCTTCTTGAGCATAACGACCAGCAGCAGGGCAAGGCCGACAGCCGGCATCAGACCACCGGCAACTTCAAAGCCGTGGACAAGCCATGCCGGGAAGGCGGCCACAAAAGCGGAAATACCGCTCTGCAATGCGTAGGTGGACAGGAACGCGGCAAGGGCAAACATGGCGGCATACAGAATCCAGCCGGTATACATGACCTTGGCAATGCCTTTTTCGTCACCGGCGGCGGCGCATTTGTCAACCTTCGGCAGGAAGCCGGCGTAGAAGGTGTTGGTGCCGGTGTTGATCCACTGGCCGATCAGTGCGAACGGAACCGCAAGACCCAGCGCCGTGTTGACATCGCAGCCGGTGGTGTACGCCAGCACGGTGGTCATCAGACCGGCAAACAGGGGGTCCGGCGGCACGGTGCCGCCAACGGTCAGAAGACCAAGGTAGGAAAGCTCCGCAACGGCACCTGCCTGCATACCGAGCTGTACATCACCGAGGATGATGCCGGTGAAGAACGCTACGACCAGCGGGCGGAACCACATAAAGGTTTCCATGTGTTTGTCGATCGCGCAGATGAAAACGAGCAGCGCAATCAGCAAACCTTGCACGAGTGTGATTTGCATAGATTTTCTCTCCTCTTTATAAAATATATTTTTTGCTCTGCAGACCGCCTGCAGAGCCGGAACCATGGGTTACTTCTCAAAGTCGAGCTTGTGGTCGCCGGGTGCGATTTGGATGTAGACATCCACACCCTTGGCACGGATGGCGCGAAGGTCTTCCTTGTCCTTCTCGTCCATATAAACATGTACATCACCGGTCACTTCCTTGCCGGGGGCAACATGCATATTGCCGATGCACAGCTTATCAATGGGAACGCCGCCCTCGACCAGCTTGCGGGCACTCTGCGGGTTGCGTACGACCAGGAAGATGTGCTGGCTGGCGGATGCCTTGTGAATGACTGCAATGGTCTTGTCCAGCGTAAAGAACCGGATGCCGCAGCCGGAACTTTTCGCGGTGGCAGCCATCAGGCTTTGCTGCAGCGGGTCAGCAGCTGCCAGATCATCCGCCACAACAATAAGGTTGACACCTTGTAAGGCGGTGGTCCACGCCACACCGACTTGCCCGTGCACTAAGCGATTGTCGATTCTTGTCATCAAAATATCAGGCATAAGTTTTTCCTCCTTGTAAAATGCTGCAAAGATTTTTAGATTTTTTCTTAATTTTTAGAAATTTTCTCTAAAATCTTTGTAATATTGTAATGACAATATACCAAAGCTGTGGTATAATGTCAATAGAGTTCGGGGACTTCCCGAAGATTTTAACGTTTTACACAAAGTAAGCGTTAGAAATTTAGACAAAACGTGAAGGAGACTGCTTTATGGAACACAAAAAGACTATGCTGGACTACATTGCCGACTGCCCGGAGTTTATCCGCAACAATGTCGCCGACAGCGCCGCGCTGACAAAGCCCCTTGTGGATGAGTATGTAAGCGGCGGCTACAAGAACATCTGGATCGTTGCGTGCGGTTCTTCCTCCAACGGTTCACTCTGTGCGCGGCAGTTTATCCGCCGCCATCTGAAGTGCGAGGTCAAGATCGTCACCCCGTTTCATTTTGTATCCAGCGAGAATGATTTCAGCGAGACCGATATGGTCGTTGTCGTCAGCCAAAGCGGCTACAGCCTGAACGCGCTGGACGCCATCAAGGTCATTGAGGCAAAGGGCCGCCGCTGCATCGGCCTGACCGGCGATGTCAACAGCGATCTGGGCAAGGTGTGCGATGTTGTCGCCAACTACGGTGTCGGGCGCGAAACAGTCGCTTATGTCACCCGCGGTGTCACCACGCTGGCACTCTTCTTTATGCTGTTCGCCGTGGAGGCTGCTGTCCGTCTGGGCATCAAGACCACTGCCGAGGGCGAGGCTGTCAAGCAGCAGCTGCTGAAAGCCGCCGACATCAACGCCGCCGTACAGGCACAGACCCCTTCCTTTATTAAAGAACACTACCGTCAGCTGTCCGGCATGACCAACGCCTATGTCTGCGGTGTGGGTGCCAACCTCGGCACCGCAAGCGAGGGCGCACTGAAATTCGGCGAGACCGTCAGCATCCCCACCGCTGCCTATGAGGTCGAGGAGTACATCCACGGCCCCAACATCCAGATGACCCCCCGCTACAGCGTATTTCTGATCGACGGCGGCGAGGGCACGGAGCGCATCCACCGCATCTTTGAGGGTACCCAGATCGTGACGGATAACGCCTTCCTGCTGACGCGCTGCGCCGATTACAAGGACGAGCACAATGTTATGTATGTGCCTATGGATGTGCCGGAGGAAATCACCCCGCTGTGCTGGCTGCCCTTCTTCCAGATGACTGCCTGCCGCCTGACGGATGATCTGGACCGCTGGAACAAGCATCCGCTGCAGCGCGCGATGGAGAAGTTTGTTTCCTCCAAGAGCGCCAACTATGTCAACAGTCCCTTCAGTGAAGATACGCCGGGCCGCGGGTAAGAGCGATGGCGTGGATATCTGCCGTCTTTTTCTGTCTGGGTGCTGCGGACACTTTGTTAGGTGATCGGCTGGGGTTGGGCAGTGCCTTCCGCCAGGGCTTTGCCGCCGTGGTGGATCTGCTGCTGCTCATGACCGGTTTTATGGCACTGGCGCCGTGGCTGGGGACCCATCTGGCGCCTGTTATCACGCCGGTGTTTTCCGCCGTGGGATGTGACCCTTCCCTGTTTGCCTCACTGTTTTTGAGCTGCGATGCAGGCGGTGCCGTGCTGGCCGCGCAGATCGCGCAGGAACCCGCCGCCGGGCTGTATAATGGTTTGATCGTGGCGGCCTTTCTCGGTGCCACGATCAACGGTACGATTCCGCTGGCGCTGGGTGGGCTGACAGGCACCAAACGAGCCGCCGCCGTTCGCGGATTGTTTCTCGGCTTTCTGGTGCTGCCGGTGGGCTGCCTGCTCACCGGGGCGCTGTGCGGCATCCCCCTGTCGGTTCTGCTTCACAACACCTGGCCTGTACTGGCTGTCGCGGTTCTGTTGCTGCTGCTTTTCAAATCCGGCAGCAATGCGATCGGCCCGATATTCAACGGCATCTCTCTGGCGGTGCGCGGCCTGACCTTGTTCGGCTTCTGCATCTCCGTTTTGCAGGAAACGACCGGTATTGTGTTGCTGGAGGGGTTGACCCCCTTGGCGGAAATCTACCCGGTCATAGGCAGTATCGGCGCGTTTCTTGCCGGGATCCTGCCGTTTTTCGCCTTTGTACAGCGGCTGTTGAGCGCACCGCTGGCCAAGCTGGCCGCACGGCTGCAGCTGGAGCCTGCCTCCATCACCGGTCTGGTCGTGACGTCCGCCAACTGCATCCCCACGTTGCTGAGTCTTGATACGCTGGAGGAACGCGGCATCACACTGAACACGGCCTATGCCGTAGTAGCTGCTTACAGCGTCGGCGATTTTCTGGCATTTACCCTGCAATTCAGCCCCGCACACGCCCTGCCGATGATGGCAGGCCGCCTTTTAAGCGGCTTGCTGGCAGTGGTGCTCTGCCTGAAAACAACACCCAAAACCACCTGAGTAAACACCCCCAACTGGCAGCTAAAGCCCGTTGGGGGTGTTGGTGTTTTCCTATAGCGTTCCCTGTGAGCCGCACGCATGTCTATAATGCGAGAATTGTGCGGCGATGCCTTAGAAAATTTCCCGCTTCACTGTCAGATACCCGTTTTTGATTGATTATCAACTTCCCAATGCCCGCTGAAGCCGCGACCAATGTAGTGAACATTATCCAGTTTCTTTATACGCCGCAGAATGGTTCGGGTGCTTACGCCCAGCATCATGCCCATTTTTTCGGTGCTGATTTTATTGTTCCGCTTGATGAGCGCGATGATTTTTGCATCCAAATCGTCTTGAGCGACATCTTGACTGACATCTTGGGTGACATCTTGACTGACACCTTGAGGGACACTGTAATTCAAGTTCGGCATAACGACCGTAAACTGGTAGCGGTCAGAACGGAACGTAGGGGCTTTGCTCGGCACGAAGTTGATTTGCGCCTTGTAGCCGTTCAGAATTTTCCCAAAGCCGCTGCCCTTGCGCTCCATATAGCCCAGACGGTTGAACACATCGGCCAGCACCGGGTTACGCCGAGTGGACGGCACGGTCAGCGGGTCGCGGTCTTGGATCATTGACCCGTCCGGCATACCGCCCGGCGAGTAAATCTCTAAGCGGTCATCGTAAATGTCAATGTGGACCTCACTGCCGTAGACGAGATAATCGCGGTGCGCCAGCGCGTTGACAAGCGCCTCGTGGTAGCTGCGCTCGACGTATTCGGGCAGTTCCTCCCGCGAGTTAGGTGTCTTGCGCCACATCATACGGGCGTTGCGCTTGATGAACGCCTCGCCGTTTTCAATCAGAGAAAGCACACTGCCGGAGTATTCTGCATCGTCCAGCGCGTCCATTGTGCCGCCGCTTTTGTCCAGCCCGTTCCAGCGTGTGCAGAACAATCGTGACCAGCGGATCGGGCTTTCGTCGGCAATCAGGGCACCGGCATTTGTCAAAAAGCCGCCTTCGTCTGCCAGACCGAAAGAAACAAGGTCTTTGTTGTCAAAGCTGTTTCCCGTCCACTTCTTATAGCGCTCCCGCAGCTTGGAAAAGGCGTAGTCCTCCACCCTGTAAAGCGTCATCTGAGAGTCGTAGGAGGTGTTTCTGCCGCGCAGAACAAGGCGTTTCAGCTCGGTGGCGGATGCCTTGACGCTCTCATTTCCGATGCGTACAAACGCCTCTAATGTGCCGTCGCCGGAGTAATAGTAGGGCGTTTCCTCGCCTTTGAACACATCAAGGATCAGCAGCACTTTGCCGTCCTCGGACTTGTGAAACCGCAGCCGAAACTCCGGGATAGGCTCCATGCGCGTCTTGATGATCTCGCTGATTTTCTCGGCGTCGCTGTCGGGTTCGGTCAGCCCAACGATCTGCTCGGCATCCGCCATGCCGAAAATAAGCGCGCCGCCCAGTGTGTTCGCAAAAGCGCTCATGCTCTTGCACCAGCTTTTGCGCGAACTATCGGTGCTTTAATTATACAACTTGGCAGGGTCGGTTTGCAATCGTAAGTTGTACTCTCCCGTGGTAAGTTGTACGCATGGCCGTAAGACCATAGCGGGATGAATCCAATTTTTTGTAGTTTTACGGATAGGATACGATAGTATCTTAGTATTTTATTTATTTAGTATTTATTTGTGTTGGATTTACCTGTACAGGAAAATCCAGTTTAGGTAAAAGCCTTTGTGGTAAAATAAAAAATCCCCCGGAAAGCGGGGATTTTGGGGCGGTATTTGGCTGGGAGGGCACCGCTCCGACGCGGTGCGAACGCGCCCAAACAGGGGCGTTTCTCGCGGCGACAGGGGCGGTGTGCGGGGATTGCGTGGAGTTGGCTTGCGTACAACTTCTTGCTAGAGAGTAAAATTTCATCATTAGTTCGTGGGGGCGTTTCCTGTGTAAGAACCCTGTGATGAGGGTATTCGTATTTCTCAATGAGACCAAAGCTGCGCATTTATTTGATTGGTGCGTATGAGAATCTGTCTTGCAGATTTGCCCCCAAAACTGCCCCCAAAAGGGTTTGGAACAGGTTGGCACCATGCAGCACCCTTTTGTGCACATGGGACAAAATCCGTTCTGAGCCTTGGTACGCAACACCACCAAACCCAACAAAACATCACTATAACGCACGATTTTTAGATTTCTCATAACCCGGAGGTCGCAGGTTCAAGTCCTGTCCCCACAACCATATGAAGAACGGTAGAACGTCAGGTTTTACCGTTCTTTTTCTTTTTTCGTGGTAACAAGTCAATTTTTTATTCAGCCGGTATTTCCGTGGCGGCAAAGCCAATGATGGAATTCATTGCGTTTGCTGCCTGTACCCTCCCATCATTGATAAGATGGGCATAGTAACGGTCAAGGGTTGCAGGGTCATCACCAACAAAGTCCGCCACGGAAATTTTATCAACCCCGTTATGCAACAGCAAAGAAACAACCGTATGCCGGAATTCACATCATGCAGAAGTAAACGAAAACCATAAAACCGGAGGCCGCCGCAAAGCCCCCGGTTTTATGCGTAAACAGCAGCGATTTTCGTTGCATTGCCTGCCCGGCTGCGGTACAATAGTAGTGCTGCGGCAAGGAGGTACAACGATGAAAACAACAGCTATGGCGGCGGAAGAGCGCGTGCGCTATATGACACAAGCACCGGTGCGCCGCCTGATTTTGGAAATGTCTGCGCCCACGGTTATCAGTATGCTGGTGACAAGCTTTTACAATATGGCCGATGGCGTGGCAAGCGTCGGTGGTGGCCGCCGCGCGGCAGGGATTGTTTTGATCCCGGTCGTCTTTATCCTGCCAAATCTTTTAGGGCAATACCGCATAATTCTAAGTGCCGATACGGCGAGCGAGGTGCGGCAGATGCTAAGCCAAAAGCGCAGATAATACTGGATGCTGCAAAGGTGAGCGCCGCCAGTGGCGGAAACAGCGAACCGAAGCAGGGGCAGCGGTCGCAGAGTGCGAGGGGCTTTTGCCCCCGAAGCACGATGCGGGTACCGCAACCCGACATTATCGAGCATTTTGGCAACGCAGATGCCGTGCCGCAGCTGCCGGAGCGGTGCTTAAGCCGCAAGGCGGGAATTGTGCGGTGTTGCCTTAAATATCAAGGGTTTCGGGTTTGACATCTTTGGAGGGGACGGGGTGGGCGTTTTCGGGAGGGATATCAAGGGCCATGCGGCGCAGAAGGTCCAGGGCGTACAGGGCGGCGCGGGTGCGGATGATGCTGCGCTCGGCATAGCCGCCGAGTTCCAGGCGCATCAGCCAGGCTTTGCCGCTGCGGGCATCCGCACCGGCCAGGTAGACGGTACCTACCGGTTTGCCCGGCAGTGCGCCGCCGGGCCCGGCAATGCCGGTAATGCCCACGGCCAGATCTGCCCCCGATGCCTGCAAAGCGCCGTAAGCCATCGCCACGGCTACCGGGCCAGAAACCACGTTATACTGTTCAATCAAAATCGGGTCAACACCCAGCAGCTTTGCCTTGGCGGCTTCGGCATAGGTCACAAAGCCATAGCCGAACACCTCGCTGGAGCCGGGCACATTGGTGATTTTTTCTGCCACAAGGCCGCCAGTGCAGCTTTCCGCGGTGGCAGCATGCAGCCCTTTTTGCTGCAGCAGGTGCACCACAGTGTATTCCAGCCCCGGCACATCCACATCATACGCATTGGGGCCCAAAATCTTGCGGAACTCCGCAATGCGGGCATCGCAGGCCGTTTCGGCTTCCGCCTCGGTTGCGGCGCGGGCGGTCACACGGATCTCGCTCTCGCCGATTTTGCAATAAATGGCTGCCGTGGGGTTTTCGCTGGCGAACAGCGGGGAAACCTTGCTGGCAATGCTGCTTTCGCCCCCCAGCACCCGCAGCGTTTTGGAGTGGATGGTACAGTTCTGGCGCTGCAGCAGCACCGGGCGGATATCCTCCGCCCACATGGCTTTCATCTCGCGTGGAACGCCGGGCATCAGCACGGCAATGCAGCCGTCATCCTCGAACCAGGCACCGGGTGCGGTGCCATGGGCGTTGGGCAGCTTGTGCCCCTTGGTGGGCACCATGGCCTGCTTGCGGTTGTTGGCCGTGGGGGTGCGCCCGCCGCGGCCGGTACGGGCAAAAAAGTCCACGATCTTCTGCCATTCTGCTTCATCAAAGTGCAGGGTATCGCCAAAGGCTTCGGCCACGGTCTCCTTGGTCAGGTCGTCCTCCGTGGGGCCAAGCCCGCCGGAAAACACCAGCAGATCGCTGCGGCTTTTGGCTTCCTTTACCAAATCACGCAGGCGGCCAGGGTTATCCCCAATCACATGCTGGTGCAGCACGCTGATGCCCAGTTCCGCCAGTTCGCGGCTCAAAAACTGGGCGTTGGTATTGACAATATCGCCAAGCAGCAGCTCGGTTCCTACACAAATGATTTCCGCAGTCATGGTTTGTTCCGTCCTTTATCCAAGGGTAATTTTTATCTGGCGCTGTTAAAACTCCGGGTCATCCCCGATGCGGATGGGGATTTTCTCCACAGTTTCCGCCGCAATCCGTTCCAGCTCTGCCAGGCCGGGCATTCCGGCTTCGGCGGCTTCGATCTCCGTCAGGCTGGGCTTGGTTTTGGGGTGCGGCGGGGTAAAGATGGTACAGCAATCCTCATACGGCTCAATGGAGGTATCAAAGGTGCCGATCTTGCGGGAAATAGCAATGATCTCGGTCTTATCCATGCCGATCAGCGGGCGCAGAATCGGCAGGTTCTGCGCAGCGTCGGTGCAGGCAATGGCCTGCATGGTCTGGCTGGCAACCTGTGCTAGACTTTCGCCGGTAATCAAAGCTTCCATCTCGCTCTGGTCGGCCACCAGTTTGGCAATGCGCAGCATGCTGCGGCGCATGAGCACGGTAAACAACACATCAGGCGCATTATCGCGGATATACTCCTGCGGCTTGGTATAGGGCACCACAAACAGCTGGCAGTTGCCGGTATATTCTGCCAGTTCGCGGGCCAGGGCGCGCACCTTCAGTTTGGCGCGCAGGCTGGTGTACGGCGGGCTGGCAAAGTGGATGTGGTGCAGTGCAAGCCCGCGGCGCGCCATGCAATAAGCTGCTACCGGGCTGTCGATGCCGCCGGAAAGCAGGTTCAGCGCACGGCCGCTGGTGCCAACGGGCAGGCCGCCCGCGGCTTCCACCTTGGGGCCATGGATATATGCGCCTTTATCGCGGATTTCCACCATGATTTCCAGCTGCGGCTCATGCACGTTCACCCGCAGGTGGGGGTGCTTGCCCAGCAGGTAAGCGCCCAGTTCGCGGCACAGCTCCGGGCTTTTCATCGGGAACGTTTTATCCGCGCGCTTGGCTTCCACCTTAAAGGTGCGGATGCCGTGCAGCGTTTCGCCAAGATAAGCTTCCGCCGTGGCGCAGATCTCGTCAAAATCCTTGCTGCAGCAGGCAGCGCGGCTCATTTTGACAATGCCAAAAATTTTGGAAATACGGCGGAACGCTTCGTCCATGTCCAGGTCATCTTCCAGTGGCTCAATGAACACGGTGGACTGCGCCTGGGTCACCTTGAATTTGCCCAGGTCTTCCAGCCGGTAGCGGATGCTTTTGGCCAGGCGGGCTTCAAATTTGCTGCGGTTCAGGCCTTTCAGGGTCATTTCGCCCTGATAGGCAAGGATGATTTCTTTCATGTTTATGGCAAACCTTTCGTGTCTGGTGTTATGGTTTCATTCAATAGCGTTATGGCAATACCGCATAATTCTAAGTGCCGATACGGCGAGCGAGGTGCGGCAGATGCCAAGCCAAAAGCGCAGAT
>ENA-UEOR01001276-UEOR01001276.1-human-gut-metagenome-genome-assembly--contig:-NODE-1276-length-15046-cov-38.891710_pt1 | contig 15046 bp, 14 predicted proteins | sample MGYA00242887_ERZ507890 | MGnify/ENA primary metagenome ERZ507890 (study PRJEB26167, sample SAMN06115431) | human gut metagenome | host: Homo sapiens | place: China:Guizhou | collected 2014-10-21...
TGAAGTTGTCACAACAGCAACTTTTACATCGGACGAACGAAAGACCGGTCGGCTTTCTGCATTTAACCCAGTCACCTTGACCGCCAGTTTTTTCTTTTTCTGATAAAAACCATATGCCTTTTTCATTATCGGGTTTGTGACCGTAATCACACATTCGGTCTGAACGCCAGTTCCACCGTGCTGCGGCTCACAGACAGATTTTTTGCCAATAAACGGGTTGACGGTAATTTTTCCCCTTTGGAAATCTTACCGTCAACGATCTCATTTTTTATATATTCATATATTTTTTCATAAAGGGGCGCTTTCGCGCCCCCCTGCAGATCAATCATAATCTCGTTCATTGCAATCCTCTTACTCTTTGCCAATTCTGATGTCTGGTATCCCCTGCCGCCTTTTACGCTTTGGAAGTCTTAATTTCCCGGATGATCTCCTCTTTCAGATCGAATGCACGATCCTTCATCTTCTTAGAAGCAGAGCTTGTAGACAAGATCCTGGAAATACATTTGGACGCAGTATCGTAACGTTTGAAATGCTTTGACATTTTCCGTGAGTTAGGTGTAGATTACCTGATCGAAGGTGGGCAGACCATGAACCCTAGTACTGAAGATATGTTGAATGCAATCGAGCAGGTGAATGCAGAGACTGTATTTATTTTGCCAAATAACAAGAATATCATTCTTGCAGCGACACAGGCACAGTCTTTAGTGGAAGATAAGAATGTAGTGATCATTCCGACAACAACAGTTCCACAGGGAATCTCAGCGATCATTGGATTTGATCCAGAAGCAGATGCCGAAGAGAATGAAGACAACATGAAAGACATCATTGAATGCGTGAAGACTGGAGAAGTTACTTATGCAGTCAGAGATACATCCATCAATGGTATTACGATCAAGGTTGATGATATCATGGGAATCGATGATGATGGGATCAAGAAAGTCGGACAGGATGTCGAGAAAGTCACGTTAGAATTACTAGAAGAGATGGTAGATGAAGACAGCGAACTGATCAGTATTTACTATGGAGAAGACACAACCAAAGAACAGGCAGAAGCATTACTTGAGAAAGTAGAAGAAACATATGGTGACTGTGATGTACAGTTAGAATATGGCGGACAGCCAATTTATTATTTCTTATTATCAGTAGAATAAGAGAAGATGGGAAATCCCGCTTGATGGCGGGATTTCTTTGCTTTTCGTGAGAATATGATAAAGAATTTTGAAGGAGACAGAAGATGGATGGCACAACAAATAACAACTATAATCATGCATTAGACAGCACACTAGAGTCAGACCGACTTTTGACGGATGCGGTTAAGTTTTGCATGCCGTATAAGGATGAAATCAGGCGAATTGCAGGTGTAGCCGCAGAAAAGGAAAATGAGGTATTTAAGAAAAGAGTGCAGAGTATCTTGAAGTTGATAGAGTAGAATAAAAGGCTTGTGATATGAAAGCCAGGATATTATTATGCCACATAAAAGCTCGTTGTGATTTAATGCATAGTATTACTTGAAAAATGTGCAGATACTGATTGAGTATCTGCACATTTTTTGATAAAATATATGCAGATAACAGGAGGACGATATGCATATATTTGACTATTCTTTTTTAGATGAGGGCTTATTACCGGCTGAGATAGTTAATCTTACAGCAACAATTACTGCATTTAATGCTATATCAGATACGCGAAAGGAAAGCAATAAAAGTATATATACTGAGCTGGAAAAGATTGCAAGAGTACAATCTGTTAAAGGTTCTAATGCGATAGAGGGTATTGTTACAACAGACGCACGTATAAAGCAGATTGTTGACGGTGACAGTGCTCCTCTTAATCATGATGAGCGTGAGATCGCAGGGTATAGGGATGCACTGGATGAGATACATTCTAAGCATGATCAGATGTCATTTAGTGAAAATATGATTCTGCATATACATGAAACTATGACAAATCTTGCAGGATATGAGCTGTCAGGAAAATACAAAACGGAAGACAATCTGATAATGGAGATTGATGAAAGAGGAAAGCGTAGAGTTCGCTTTACACCGGTTTCTGCGGCAGATACAGGCGAAGCAATGCAGCAGCTTGTACTTGCATATATGGATGCAAGGGATAACCCAAAAATAAACAAATTGTTACTGATTCCATGTGTGATACTTGATTTTTTATGTATTCATCCGTTTTCGGATGGTAATGGCAGAGTATCCAGATTATTATCATTGTTTTTACTTTATAAAAGTGGATATGATGTTGGAAAATATGTATCTTTTGAGGAACAAATCAATGAGTCAAAGGATTTTTACTACGAGGCATTGCAGGAGTCATCTATAGGATGGCATACAAATGAAAATTCATATTTTGAATATATGAAAAATTTTCTGTCTATGCTCTATAAATGTTACAAAGAATTGGACAAAAGATTTTCTACTGTAAATGGGAAAAAACTTAAAAAAACAGAAAGAGTTGAGCAGACAGTTTTAAACAGTGTGCTTCCTGTGTCAAAAGCAGAAATCTGTGATATCCTTCCTGATGTGAGTCCGTCTACAGTAGAAGCAGTGCTTGGCAAAATGGTAAAAACAGGTTCTGTTATGAAATTAGGGCAGGCAAGGGCAACGAAATATGTCAATGCAAAATATATCAAATAATGGGGGAATATGTTTTATGCAGAATGTCATTAAATATGGTTTTTGAAAATAATTAAATGTATATAATTAGAAAAACGGCTGACTTGAAAAAGTAAATTCCAGTGCTAGACTAAATTCCACCAGCCGCATCTTAAAAATGTGAAAAGTTTACATCCAGTCTGACAGCAGATTTCGATTAGTTTTATTAATGGTTAAAGCGTATCAGCTTAGGCGTCAGATTAACCTTATCTGGTTCAATCGGCTTAAGCTGAAATGCTTTTAAGATATCTTCACCAAGCGTTTCTAATGCAACTTCATATGGTGTCCTTCCACTGAGGATTTCTCGCGGAGTGGAGTTGATGTGGTTTACGATGAGATTCACATCCCATTGTGTTAAGAATTCAAAAGAAGTTCCTTTCGGTAAAACCATACGAAGCATTGTGTGTGCTTGTTCTATAGCGCCTTTTTGTCCGCTGCGCATTGGATCACAATAATAGATGCTGCTTCTCTGGATTCCCTGAATGCCTGTCTCAAGGCATACCGGATCTCCGAATTCGGAACCTCTATCAGTCAATATATTTTCAAAAACGGATATAAATTCATATGTGCCCAGGCGCTTCTCTAAACGGTCAAAGGTAAGTCTTACAGCACCTTTGGTACATCGGTTAAGTAAAAAGGCAAGAAATAGCTTTTCTTTCGTAAAAAACAGTGTCAGGAGAGTCTTGTTTGATTCTCTTGAGGAATGGACTGTATCCATTTCCACAAAAGACGACAGGTCTAATGAACAAAAGTCAGAGTAGGTTCTGTGTGTAAAAACAGAACGATCAGTGATTTGTGTTTTATGACACTTTCGCGGTTTGAATTTTGCCTGTCTTTTCAAATCAATATTTCTTGCTGTGAGGAGTCCTTTGTCAATGTATGTGTACATAGAGCGGACAGACATATCCAGTTCCGGGTGATTTGTAAGGATTTGATAAGGGGATTGCCCCTGCTCAATCAATGGAGATATGATCTGGTCTTTCTGATGGAGCTGGTGCTTGGTCATATTTATTCCAGAACGAGAAGATATCAGCAGTTCACGATATTTTCTGTCAGCAGCACGGCCGTTGTAATAGTATTTATGTGCAATTGTGCAGTGATTTATCTTTTTCGTGCAGCCATTGCAAACATATGGCGCTTTGTCCAATCGTTTACATCGTTCTTTTTCAAAGTCCTTGCAGGTCTGATTACAGGTAGGACATGAGGCGCATTTAATGCTACAGAGAAGGATTTTTCCACAGGCATTGGTCTTTTGGCAATGGTAACGATGAATACAAAAGTTCTTTGCGTTATAAAAAGTACCCTTGTGATACCAATCTGAAAGCCGATGAGTACGGACTTCTTTAGATATAGTTGTTGGATCTTTACATAAAAATGCTGCAATGTCTTTAAATGTAGTCCCTTTTGCCAGTTCATTTTCAATATAGATCCGATCATTTAAAGTAAGGTGCTTCTGGTTTCCTGGTATATATTTACTCATAATGATTCTCCTTCTACTGCTGTCAGAAGGAGTCATAACCATAACATGATTGTATGAAAGAGTAAATATCTACTGTGCGAGAGTAAATTCCATCACCCCATTGGGCGGTGGAATTTAGAAATTCATTTTTGGAATTAGAAAAACGGGGCAAAAATATGTTGACAAACACAAAAAGGAGTGATAAACTCTAAACAAATTTAGCGGGATAAAGTATTAAATCGTTAAAGAAGTGAAAACAGTTTAAACTGTTTCGACAATTAAATAAATTGTAAACCGTTGAAGCGGAGATAACGGCAATGATGCCCTTACAGAGAGCCTGTGGTGCTGAGAATCAGGTGTGAAACAAGTTGTCAAATGGACCGCTGAGGGCGCAGTCAAATGGATTTATCATTCATCCAGAGTATTCTGCGACGTGTGGGCATACGTCATTTGCCCGGGATATGATGGTATCCTGCCAAGCGCACGAGCTTTATCGTGAATTCAAGGTGGCACCGCGGATAGTTAAGATTATTCGTCCTTGACAGAAGTAATATTCTGTCAAGGACTTTTTTTAGTGAACATTGGACTGCACAACATAAAGCGAGAATTGTAGCAGCGCAAGCTGCGGAGAAGCCTCGAAGAGGCGAATTCGAGCTGTATGTTGTACGTTTTGTTCACACAAACACAAAATTTGGAGGCAAGCATATGAAAATTTCACCTACACTGACCGAAGTTAAAGAAATAGCAAAAACCGGGAAGTACGACATTCTTCCTGTAAGCTGTGAGATATTATCAGATTTTATCACACCTATAGAGGCTATGAGGATTCTGCAGAATGTTTCAACACATTGTTATCTGCTTGAATCAGCACAGGCCAATGAAGCCTGGGGAAGATATACATTTTTGGGATATGATCCAAAGCTTGAGATTAACTGCATAGATGGTCATATGAAGCTTGGAAAGCTTTCGGTGGAGACGGAAAATCCTTCAGAGTACATCAGACAGATTCTTTCAGAGTATAAGAGTCCGAAATTCGATTATCTGCCATCTTTTACAGGTGGCCTTGTAGGTTATTTTTCGTATGATTATCTGGGCTACAAGGAGAAAAGCATCAGAGGAAAAGCAAAGGATACAGAGGATTTCAAGGATGTTGATCTGATGCTTTTTGATAAGGTAATAGCATTTGACAATCTGTGCCAGAAGATAATACTAATCGCAAATATGTCACTTGATGCTCCGGAAACAGGCTACAACAAAGCGATTGTTGAGCTAAAGCAGCTTAGGGAGCTTCTGATGCACGGAGAGAAAAAACAGAATATGGGTGGCAAGCTGCTGGGCGAGGTCACACCGCTTTTTGATAAGGAACAGTATTGTGAGATGGTCGAGAAGGCAAAGCACCATATCAAAGAGGGGGATATTTTCCAGATAGTTTTATCAAACAGATTGAGCGCACCGTTTGAGGGAAGCCTTTTTGATACCTACCGCGTGCTTCGAACGATAAATCCTTCGCCGTATATGTTTTATTTTTCGGGAACCGATGTGGAGGTTGCTGGAGCATCTCCGGAGACACTTGTGAAGCTTGAAAATGGAGTGCTTCACACATTCCCGCTGGCAGGCACGAGGCCGAGAGGTGCCACAGCAGAGGAGGACAAAAAGCTTGAGGAAGGGCTGCTTAAGGACGAAAAAGAGCTCGCAGAGCACAATATGCTTGTGGATCTTGGAAGAAATGACCTCGGAAAGGTAAGTAAATTCGGAACTGTAAAAGTTGAAAAGCTTCATTCCATAGAGCGATATTCACATGTGATGCATATAGGCTCGACAGTGCGTGGAGAGATAAGAGAAGAGTATGACGCACTCGATGCAATTGAGGCCGTGCTCCCGGCAGGAACACTTTCAGGAGCGCCAAAAATCAGAGCGTGCCAGCTTATCGGAGAGCTTGAGGACAACAAGCGAGGCATTTACGGTGGCGCGATTGGATATATAGATTTTACAGGAAATATGGACACATGTATTGCAATCCGTATTGCCTACAAGAAAAACGGCAAGGTTTTCGTGAGAAGCGGAGCGGGAATCGTTGCGGATTCAGATCCTGAGAAGGAATTTCAGGAGTGTATAAACAAGGCAAAGGCTTCTCTTAAGGCACTGGAAGTCTCACAGGAGGTGGAAGAATGATTTTACTGATTGATAACTACGACAGCTTTTCTTACAATTTGTATCAGCTAATCGGCGAGATAGAGCCTGATATCAGAGTAATCAGAAATGATGAGATGACAGTTGAAGAGATTAGGGCTTTAAAGCCTGACCGCATCATATTATCACCAGGGCCGGGAAGGCCTGAGGATGCGGGAGTGATAATAGCTGTGGCAAAGGAGCTTGGAAAGGAAATCCCAATCCTTGGCGTGTGCCTCGGCCATCAGGCGATATGCGCAGCATACGGTGCGACAGTTACATATGCAAAGGAGCTCATGCACGGAAAGCAATCTGATGTATCGTTTGACACAGAAAGCCTTTTATTCAAGGGTTGCCCGAAAAAAGCAAAGGTAGCACGTTACCATTCACTTGCTGCAGATGCGGACACGATGCCTGATTGCCTAAAGATTACAGCCACTACAGATGATGGTGAGATCATGGCTGTTGAGCACAGGGAATATCCGATATACGGTGTGCAGTTTCACCCGGAGTCAATCATGACACCGGACGGAAAGCAGATGCTTAGTAATTTTATCAAAGCTTAATTGAAAATTGCAGCGTTTAATGAATTTATATATTAGTTGTTGAATTGAAAACAAATAGCAGAACAAAATCATAAACAAAATTATAAACGAAATATTACCAGAATACAGGAGGACATAATCATGATAAAAGAAGCCATAGTAAAAATAGTAAACAAAGAAGACCTCACATATGACGAGGCATATGCAGTGATGAATGAGATCATGGGCGGTGAGACAACACCAACCCAGAATGCAGCTTTTCTTGCAGCTCTTTCCACAAAGAGCGCAAAGGCTGAGACAACAGACGAAATCGCAGGCTGTGCAGCAGCCATGAGAGAGCATGCCATACAGGTGAAAACAGGTATGGATGTGTTCGAAATCGTAGGAACAGGTGGAGACAATGCACAGAGCTTCAACATTTCAACAACCTCTGCACTTGTTGCGGCAGCAGGCGGCATGAAGGTGGCAAAGCACGGAAACAGGGCAGCCTCTTCATTATGCGGCACAGCAGACTGCCTTGAGGCGCTCGGCGTCAACATAGACCAGAGCCCTGAGAAATGTGTAGAGCTTTTAAATAAAGTCGGCATGTGCTTCTTCTTTGCACAGAAATATCACACATCAATGAAATATGTCGGACCTATCAGAAAAGAGCTTGGTTTTAGAACCGTATTCAATATTTTAGGACCGCTCACAAATCCGGGTTCACCGGCCATGCAGCTTTTAGGAGTGTATGATGAGTATCTTGTAGAACCGCTTGCACAGGTGCTTGTAAGCCTTGGAGTAAAGCGTGGAATGGTAGTATATGGCATGGATAAGCTCGATGAGATTTCCATGAGCGCACCGACCAGGGTATGCGAGATAAAGGACGGATGGTTCAGAACCACAGTAATCTCACCGGAGGATTTCGGCTTTGAGCGCTGTACAAAGGAGGATTTAAAAGGCGGTACACCTGAGAAAAATGCGAAAATTGTACGTGATATCTTAGGCGGACAGAAGGGCCATAAGAGAAATGCAGTACTCATGAACGCAGGCGCATCACTTTATATAGGAGGAAAGGCCGACAGCATGAAAGAGGGTATCGAGCTTGCAGCAGAAATCATTGATTCAGGAAAAGCACTTGAAACACTCGATAAGCTCATCGAGGTAAGCAATAGCTAAGCACACAAACCAGGAAAGGAAAAGCGATGAATATTTTAGACCAGCTAGCAGAATATTCAAGGCTCCGCGTGGCAGAGGACAAGAAAAAAATAAGCCTTGATGAAATGAAAAATATCGCGATTCAGACGAAAAACGAAAAGCTTTGTGATTTTGCATTTGAAAAAGCACTCAAAAAGGATAACTTGAGCTTCATATGCGAGTGCAAGAAGGCTTCGCCGTCAAAGGGGCTTATAGAGCCGGATTTCAGATATCTTGAAATCGCAAGAGAATACGAGAAGGCAGGTGCGGATTGCATCTCGGTACTGACAGAGCCGAAATGGTTTTTAGGCTCGGATGAGTATCTTAAGGAGATTGCAAAAACGGTTTCGATTCCGTGCATCCGAAAAGATTTTACGGTTGATGAATATCAGATATATCAGGCAAAGACACTCGGTGCCGCTGCGGTGCTTTTAATCTGCTCCATACTGTCAGAGGTGCAGCTTGGTGAATACATAAAAATCTGCGACAGCCTCGGCATAAGCGCCCTTGTGGAGATACACGATGAAAAAGAGGCAGGGATGGCAGTAAGAGCCGGTGCCAGAATAATAGGTGTCAACAACCGTAATCTGAAGGATTTTACAGTTGATACAGCTAACAGCAAAAAGCTGCGCGACCTGATTCCCGATGACATCATATTTGTATCGGAAAGCGGTGTAAAGAGCACAGATGATATCAGGGCAATACGTGAAATCGGAGCTGACGCAGTGCTTATCGGAGAGACGCTGATGAGAGCGGACGACAAAAAGGCTAAGCTTGATGAATTGCGATTAAGCTAATAGAGATATATAAGTATCTTCATGGTTTTAAGAATATCTGTAACTATTCAGTACAGAAAACAAAATATTTACAAATATACAATTAGAAGGGAAAACATCATGACAAATCCAAACGGAAGATTCGGTATTCACGGAGGACAGTATATTCCTGAAACCCTCATGAATGCCGTTAAAGAATTAGAAGAAGCATACAATCATTATAAAAACGATCCTGAATTTAACAGAGAGCTCACAGAGCTTCTCAACGATTATGCAGGAAGACCATCGAGACTGTACTACGCAGAAAAGATGACAAAGGATCTCGGTGGAGCAAAAATATACCTTAAAAGAGAGGATTTAAACCATACAGGAGCCCACAAGATCAACAACGTATTAGGTCAGGCACTTCTTGCAAAGAAAATGGGCAAAACCCGCCTGATAGCTGAGACCGGAGCCGGTCAGCACGGCGTGGCAACAGCAACGGCTGCAGCCATTATGGGTATGGAATGTGTTGTATTCATGGGCGAGGAGGACACAAAGCGTCAGGCTCTCAATGTATACCGCATGCGTCTGCTCGGAGCAGAGGTTATCCCTGTTACATCAGGCACAGCCACGTTAAAGGATGCCGTATCGGAGGCAATGAGAGAGTGGACCAAGAGAATTTCGGACACACATTACTGCCTGGGCTCAGTTATGGGACCACATCCGTTCCCTACCATCGTAAGAGATTTCCAGGCGGTCATCTCAAAGGAAATCAAGGAGCAGATGCTTGAAAAGGAGCACAGACTGCCTGATGCGGTTATCGCATGTGTGGGCGGCGGCTCAAATGCCATCGGAAGCTTTTACAACTTCATAGAGGATGAGGGCGTAGAGCTCATCGGCTGCGAGGCAGCAGGAAGAGGAATAGATACCTTTGAGACTGCAGCTACAGTAAATACAGGCCGTCTTGGTATTTTCCACGGCATGAAGTCATATTTCTGTCAGGATAAATATGGACAGATTGCTCCGGTTTATTCAATTTCTGCAGGACTTGACTATCCGGGAGTCGGACCGGAGCACGCATATCTGCACGATATCGGAAGAGCAAAATATGTACCGGTAACAGATGATGAAGCGGTAAATGCTTTTGAATACCTCGCAAAGACAGAGGGAATTATCCCTGCAATCGAGTCCTCACATGCAGTGGCATATGCCATGAAGCTGGCGCCTACAATGGACAAGGACAAGATAATCGTTGTTACTGTTTCAGGCAGAGGCGACAAGGACTGCGCGGCAATAGCAAGATACAGAGGGGAGAATATTTATGAGTAAGATAAGAAGTGCGTTTGAAAACGGCAAGGCATTTATACCATTTATCACCTGTGGTGATCCAAATTTAGAGACAACCGCAAAAATCGTTAGAGAAGCTGTTGCAAACGGAGCAGACCTTATAGAGCTTGGTATTCCATTCTCTGATCCTACAGCAGAGGGGCCTGTAATCCAGGGCGCCAACATAAAGGCACTTGCAGCCGGAGTCACCACTGACAAGGTTTTTGACCTTGTGAGAGATTTGAGAAAAGATGTCACAATCCCTATGGTTTTCATGACATATGCAAACGTGGTTTACTCTTACGGCGCAGAAAAGTTTATCAGTACATGTAAGGAAATAGGAATTGACGGACTCATTCTGCCGGATATCCCATATGAGGAAAAGGAAGAGTTTTTACCACTCTGCGAGAAATATGATGTGGACCTTATTTCATTTATCGCACCTACATCAAAGGATCGTATTGCGATGATAGCAAAGGAGGCAACCGGCTTCATCTATGTGATTTCAAGCCTCGGAGTCACCGGTACAAGAAGCGAGATTAAGACAGATCTGGCTTCAATAGTCAAGGTAATCAGAGAAAACACAGATGTGCCATGTGCTATCGGTTTTGGCATTTCAACACCAAAGCAGGCAAAGAAGATGGCAGATATCTCGGATGGTGCCATTGTGGGCTCTGCCATCATCAAGATAATCGATGAGTATGGTGAGGCTTCACCAAAGTATGTCGGTGAGTATGTTAAAGCAATGAAGGGTGCGCTGTAGAGGCCTTGTATTTTTATGTATGTAAAGGAGATTTTCTAAGGAAACTTAAAATAATATTATAAAATCAGAAAAATGACTTTTATACCCATATTTCAAAAATAAAATTTATGAAATATGGGTATAAAACTTGAAAAACGAATATATTAATTATATAATAAGTGCAAATAAGACAGTTCAGAGGGAGGAATATCAGGATGCTGTGTCAATTTTCTTTTAAAAATTTTAAATCATATAAAGAAACAACAACATTCGATTTTCAGGCAACATCTATTCCGGAGTTTTCAGAATCGTTGTTAAAAAGCGAGAAAGCAGATGCACTTCTTCCCGTAGGGGTTATATATGGTCCGAATGGTGGCGGGAAAACCAATCTGTTACTAGCTCTTTCATGTTTGATTTCTACAGTGGTTAAGCCAATATATGAATTGGAGAAGGCAAGAGAAAAGATTATTATTCAGCAGAAGATAAGTGCGGCACCATTCTATTTTAATGAAATATCTAGGAAAATGCCGACAGAATTTGAAGTGTATTTCCGACAGGGAAAAAATGAATACAGGTACAACTTATCAATATGCGGGGATGACATTGTTGAAGAATCTCTGTATTGGAAATCCATTGGTGGAAAGAGAACGGGTATGGTTTTTGATAGGGAAGGTGCTGAAATTACATTGGGTGCAAGCATCAATAAAGCGAGTATTAACCGCTCGGTAAACCCAAAGATGCCATATTTATCTTTTCTGGCAATCAACTATGATATACCGGTAATTGTGGAAGTTCAGAAGTGGTTTGAATCATGCATTGTCAAAAACTATGCAAATCCAATTGCAGACAGACAAATAATGTTTTCTGATGATGAATCATATCGAAAGAGAATTGTTCGTGCACTAAATGATGTTGATATTGATGTATCAGGTTATCGGTATGATGAAGAAAATCATGAACTGTATACGCAGCGTATGATAGAGGGAAAAATTTATGAATTAAGTTTTAATGATGAGTCAGATGGAACAAAGAAAATGATCGCGGCATTACCTGTGATTTTGTTAGCACTGCAAGAAGGCCGGCTGGTGATTATTGATGAATTGGATGCAAAATTGCATCCTAAGCTGCTTCGTTATGTAATTTCATTGTTTAAGAATAAGAATGTAAACAAAAAGGGAGCGCAGTTACTTTTTACTTCCCATGATATGACAACAATGAAAAATACAGTTTTCAGACGGGATGAAATTTGGTTCGCGGCAGAAAATGAAAGGCACGAAAGTGAAATATATTCCCTATATGAAATCAGAAGAGAAAACAATGAACGAGTAAATAGTACTGCAGCCTATGATAAACAATATCTGGAAGGGCGTTATGGTGCAGATCCATATCTTACAAATATGCTGGCAGGAGGAGATTGGCAATGAGTTTAAAACCTCCGAAGAAAAGTGATTTAGGAAAGAGTTGGATGAAACCGCGACGAGATAAGAATATATTGATATGTCCAGAGTACCATTTGATAGTAACAGAAGGAACTGAAACAGAACCACAGTATTTCGAAGCAATCAGGACAATCATAAACAGTCAGTATCGAGATAAAATTCAGCTTGACATTCATGGTGCAGGAGACAATACGCTTAGTCTTTTGGATAAGGCAATGAATCTGGTCATGAACAATCCGAATGGATATAAGCATGTCTGGATAGTCTATGATACTGATGATTTTCCGGCAAAACGCATCAATAAAACAAATGAATTATGCATTAATATGTCTACAGAGGAAACACAATATCATGCTATCTGGTCAAATCAGTGTATTGAACTTTGGTTTTTGCTTCATTTCAGTTTTGTTCAGTCAGATATTCATAGAAGTGATTACTGGCCAAAACTATCTGAATGGTTAAAGAATATTGGACAGGGAGAATATTCAAAGGGAAGGGCAGATATGTTCCAAATTCTGAGACCTTTCATGGATTTTGCAATAACAAATGCTGAACGCTTGGATGCAATGAATGAAGGAAAAACTCCTGCAAGTTCAGCTCCAGGCACAAAAGTACATGAATTGATTAAACACTTGAGACCATATTTAAAAATCGGATAGGATAGGAAGAAGGAACAAGTAAAATGATGCAGCAAAAAGAAAGATTAGAAAAACAGCTTGATTTCATCAGAGAAATCGACAAGGAAAAGGAGATATTCCGCCAGACTTATTTAGCCGATGCAAGCCGCAAGGAAAATGATGCGGAGCATGCCTGGCATATGGCTATCATGACCATGCTCTTGAGCGAGTATGCCAATGAGAAGATAGACGTGCTAAAGACAGTAGGAATGCTTTTGGTACACGACATAGTAGAGATTGACGCAGGAGACACATATGCCTATGATGAGGCAGGCAAGGCCACACAGCATGAGCGTGAGCAGAAGGCGGCAAAGCGTATATACGGACTCTTGCCAAAGGAACAGGGCGAGCCGCTTTTAGAGCTGTGGGAGGAATTTGAGGCGCAGCAGACACCGGAAGCCAGATTTGCACGCACCATGGACAATATCCAGCCAATGCTCCTAAACGATGCATCGGGCGGGCTTTCATGGCGTGAGCACAGTGTAAAGCTGTCGCAGATACTCGGCAGAAATAAGCGCACAGCACTTGGCTCAGAGAAAATCTGGGATTATGCGTTTAACAATATCCTGAAAAAGCATGTTGAGAGCGGAAACATCATAGATGATGAGGGCGTCTTCTCTGCGGAAGCCGGTGCGTGTGCAAAAGCCAACGAGAGTAATGGACGGTAATAATGATTTACTGAAAAATCCTTTGAAAATCACGTATAATTCTATTGTAGACCGTCGTCTTGTATGATATACTTTACTGGATTAAATCGGTGAACTAAATATCAGGTAACTATTCAAGGCTGCTTAAATAGTTACCTGACAAGTATATTGAGCTTCATCGAAATCCACAGAATAAAACACACGGAGGAATCAAAATGAATATTGTATGCTTAGACCTTGAGGGAGTATTGGTACCTGAAATCTGGATTGCATTTGCAAAGGAGACAGGCATTCCTGAGCTTGAAAAGACAACAAGAGATGAGCCGGATTATGATAAGCTCATGAACTATAGAATAAATATTTTAAAGGAGCATGGACTCGGATTAAAAGAAATCCAGGAGACAATCGCAAAGATAGATCCAATGCCTGGCGCAAAGGAGTTTTTGGATGAGCTTCGTTCAATCACACAGGTAATCATCATCAGTGATACATTTTCACAGTTTGCAGGCCCGCTCATGAAGAAGCTCGGCTGGCCGACAATCTTTTGTAACGAGCTTGAGGTTGCTGAAGATGGCGAGATTACAGGCTTTAGAATGAGATGTGAGCAGTCAAAGCTTACAACTGTAAAGGCACTGCAGTCTATCGGATACGATACCATCGCAAGCGGTGACAGCCACAACGATTTAGGCATGATACAGGCAAGCAAGGCAGGCTTCCTTTTCAGAAGCACAGATGCCATCAAGAAGGACTACCCTGAGCTTCCTGCATATGAGACATATGATGAGCTGCTTGCAGCTATTAAAGCAGCATTATGATTAAAGGGTCAAAAGGTATCATCGATGCATGCTTGCATGCAATTCGATGTATACCTTAGTGACCCGCACTACACCGAGAAAGTAGCAATTTGCTGCGGGGACGCAGGAAATTAGCGGATTTCGAGGTGTAGTCAGATTACGGGAATGCGTAGCATGTAGTAATCTGATTAATCATAAATGAGGGGCAAAATACTTTTTGCCCCTTTAATCATAAATATAGTTGATAAACAGCTTCCCACATGATATTTTGGAGTGGATACATCCACCTGTACATGTGGGAAGTTTCTATATATTTATGTCATGCAAAATCATATGAAAGAAGGTAGAGTGCAGATGTATACGGTAACACACATATATGAGGCTGATTTTGGCTGTGAGGAAAGAGCAGACGGCGCAAAAGCAAAATGCGTGGTTTATCTCGAGGACGAAAACGGCAGACAGCGTCATGTAGAGGTTGAGGATGAATGGCTTACGGCAAATGGGATAGAAGAGGGAAGCAGCTGGAAAGAAAATATAACAGATGAAGCCTGAATCATAAACTATGGGATTAATTATGTGATTAGAGTATGTGAATAAATTTTGTGTTTAGATGCATATTGTGTATTGACAACAGTACAAAAGGTGCTATAATAA
>ENA-UEOR01001288-UEOR01001288.1-human-gut-metagenome-genome-assembly--contig:-NODE-1288-length-14998-cov-4.942296_pt1 | contig 14998 bp, 13 predicted proteins | sample MGYA00242887_ERZ507890 | MGnify/ENA primary metagenome ERZ507890 (study PRJEB26167, sample SAMN06115431) | human gut metagenome | host: Homo sapiens | place: China:Guizhou | collected 2014-10-21...
AGTCCTCGAAATCAGACGATTTCGAGGACTTTTGGTACGCCGTGAGGGATTCGAACCCCCGGCCTTCTGGTCCGTAGCCAGACGCTCTATCCAGCTGAGCTAACGGCGCGTACTGCTTTGCTCCAAACAGCTTATTTATAATAGCATACCCAAAACGAAAATGCAAGAGTTTTTTTAAAAAAATTTTCACTTTTTTTGTGGGCCTTGTAAATCAACAGAAAACTTGCTATAATATCTGAAAAATACAGCGGAAAACGCGGAAATGCGGTGTTGATATGGAGCGAAGCGCAATCAGGAGTGTGGCGTTCGGAGGATTTGACAAGGAAGATGTTGCCCGCTATATCGAGCAGCTCTCACAGGAGACGGAAAAACTCCGGGAAGAACGGGACGCTTTACAGGAAAAAGCAGACTGCTTGGAGAAGGAAGCAGACGAACTGAGGACTCAGGTTCAGGAACTCACCAAGGCCAGAGAAGAACTTTCAGCAGAGATGGCGCGTCTTGCGCCGCTGGAGAAAGAGAATGCCCAGTTAAAGGAACAGGTGGAGGCGCTGCGTCCGGACGCGGAGGCCCATGTCATGCTGCGCGGTCAGGTGGGGGCTATCGAGTGCGAGGCCCGGCAGCGGGCAGCAGAGCTGGAGGAGCACACGGCGGGACAGATGCACAAGGCGCTGGACCTCTTCCGGCAGCAGTACCAGATTTTGATGAGCACATTTGAAACGGCTTCCAGCCACATGACGGCGGAACTGCGGAAAATGGAAGTCACGCTGGCACAGCTTCCCAGGACCATGGATCAGACCGGCGTGGAACTGGATCGGCTGGCATCGGCTCTGGAAAAGGGTACTGATGCAAAAAGTGACAAAAAGTAACAAAATGTTGTTAAAAAAATCACAGGGGTGAACTTCCACTCCTGTGATTTTTTTAACACGATGCAGACAAAATTGATTGATATATAACAAACAAACGTAGGGAGGACAAAAGGACGTCTGGCGAAATTGACAAAAAGACAGGTAAAAAGAAAAAGACAGAAGCACTTTCTCCTGTCCGGTTCATTGTAGCATAAAAAGTTAGAAAAAGTAATATCCAAAGTACCAAGAAATATGGTGGTTGAGCCGGGCGGTTCTTGTACAAAAAGGGGAAAGTGCCAGAATTTAATTTTGTTTTCTTGTTTTCTTGGAAATAATCTCCTATACTGGTAAACGTAACAATGAATGAGGAAAAAAACAGCATCGGTTTGAGGGAAAAGCCGAAAATTTAGAAAATCTATTCTTCTGGAAGGTTTCCGGCAGATAGTATTTTCGGGTATTTGCTGTAGCACTTTGCAGGAAGGAGGGTGAACGAGAGATGTCCATAGAGGCGATCAGACAAGTCACGGAAACGGAACAGGCCAACAAGCAGAGCAGAGCCGCCGCAGAGGCGGAGGCGCGCCAGTTGGTCCTGGACGCCGAGCGGAACGGCACGGAGCTTTTAAAGCAGGTGCGGTCCGATGCGGCGGAACAGGGCAAGGACCTGCTGCGGCAGGCGGAGGAACGGGCGGCGCTGCGGGCCCAGGAGATCGCGCAGAAGGCGGAGGCGGAGAGCCGGCGCCAGCGCGAGCAGGCGGAACAGCATTTGGATGAGACCGCCGAGTTTATTGTAGAAAGGGTAGTGAAACACTGAGATGGCCATTGTCAAAATGAAAAAGCTCCATGTTATTGCAATGGCAGATCGCAGGGAAGAACTTCTGAAAGGACTGCTGCACCTGGGCTGTGTGGAGATCAGCGAACCCGGGGAGGTCCTTGCGGACCCCCAATGGGCGTCGCTGTTTCAGCGGAGCGGCTCGTCTCTCGCCGAGCGTAAGGGACAGCTCACCGACGTCAACACAGCGCTGGACGCCATCAAACAGTACGCCAAGTTGAAGGACGGCATGTTCATCAAACGCCATCCCATCACGGAAGCGGAATTCCTGGATGCCGGCGCTGCGGAAAAGGCTCAGGCAGCCTGTGACGCGGTGCGGGAGCAGTTGGGGATCCTGACCAAGGCCCAGAGCGAGGCTGGACGGCTGGAGAGCCGCGCTGCCGCCCTGAAGCCGTGGGAATCGCTGGACCTTCCGTTGGAGCGATCCGGCACCGCTCACACCATTTTCCGCTTGGGGGTCTGCCCCGGTCAGACGGATGTGGGCGCCATCCGCGTTCAGATGGAAGCGGAGGGCTTGGCGGCGGAGCTGTATGAGATCAGCGCCGACAAATTACAGAAGTATCTGCTTGTGATCGTCCACCGCGGCGATGAGGAGAAAACACAGGAGCTGCTGCGGCCCTTCGGCTTCAGCGCGGTGACTTTCCAGGGAATGACCGGAACGGCGGCGGAGAATATCCGTTCTCTGGAACGGGAGCTGGAGGCAAACAAAAAGACTCAGGATGACGCCGCTGCCGCCATCGCGGCCAGTGCGGAAAACCGGGACGCCCTTCGGATCTACGCCGACCGGCTCCGGGCCGAGGCAGCCAAGGAACAGTGCGCCGAGAGCGTCCTGACGGATGAAACGGTGCTGTATTTCCAGGGCTGGGTCCCGGCGGAGCAGGAAAAGGCGGTAGGCACGTTCCTGACGGAAAAGGGCTGCGCTTGGGAAACGCTGGACCCCACGGAGGAGGAGATCCCCGACGTGCCGGTGCAGCTGAAAAACAACTGGCTCACGAAACCTTTGAACATGGTGACGGAGATGTACTCCTTCCCCAGATACGACAATGTGGACCCCAACCCCCTGATGGCACCGTTTTTCATCCTGTTCTACGGTATCATGATGGCGGATATGGGCTACGGCCTGCTGATGTTCCTGGCGGGATTCCTCATCAGCAAAAAGTACGCGCCCAAGGGCACGGCGGGGAACCTGTTCGGACTGATGACCCTCTGCGGCATCAGCACCTTTATCATGGGCGCTCTCACCGGCGGCTTCTTCGGAGACTTCCTGACCCAGGTGGTCAAGCTCACCACCGGCGGCGATTTCACTCTACCGGCTCTGTTCACGCCCTTGGATGATACCCTGATGATCCTCATCGGAGCCATGGCACTTGGCATGGTGCAGATCATCACCGGTATGGCCATCAGCTTCGTGCGGAAGCTGAAAAACGGTCAGGTGATGGACGCCGTATGGGAAGAGCTGACCTGGTGGGTCGTGTTTGCCGGGATCGGCCTTATGGCCGCCGGCATGACCAGCGTGGTCCTCTATGTTGGCCTTGCCATGGTGGTCCTTGGACCGGTGCTGACCAACAAGGGCTTCGGCAAAATTACCGGGATCTTCGGTTCTCTGTACAATCACATCACCGGGTATTTCGGAGACATCCTCTCTTACTCCCGTCTGATGGCCCTGATGCTGGCGGGCAGCGTCATCGCGCAGGTGTTCAACACCCTGGGCGCCATTCCCGGCAACATCATCGTGTTCCTCATCATCTCGCTGGCAGGCAATGCCCTGAACTTCGCGCTGAACCTGCTGGGCTGCTACGTCCATGACCTGCGTCTCCAGTGCCTGGAGTACTTCGGCAAGTTCTACGAGGACGGCGGCAAGCCCTTCAAGCCCCTGATGGCGGACACCAAATACGTTGACATTACAAAATAAATCATTATTTAGGAGGAACCCTATTATGACTGAATTGGCTCAAATGTTTGAATTGCAGCAGAGCGGTACTTTCTTTGGCAGCTGGGGCGGTCTGGCTCTGGCCCTGCTGGGCGCTGGCCTGGCGGCTGTTCTCTCCGGCATCGGCTCCGCAAAGGGCACCGGCATGGCCGGTGAGGCCGGCGCTGGCCTGCTGTGCCAGGACCCCGGCAAATTCGGTAAGGTCATGATTCTGCAGGTCATCCCCGGCACCCAGGGCCTGTACGGCCTGGTGGTGTGGTTCTTCGCCATTTTCCGCATGGGCCTGCTGTCTGGCTCCCTGCCCGAACTGACCATTGCCCAGGGCTTCCAGTATCTGGCGGCCTGCCTGCCCATGGCTTTGGGCGGCCTGTTCTCCGCCATCGCGCAGGGCCGCGTGGCTGCTGCGTCCATCAACATTCTGGCCAAGAAGCCGGATGACTGGTCCAAGGGCATGGTGCTCTGCATCACCGTGGAGTTCTACGCCATTCTGTCCCTGCTGGCTTCCATGCTGATGATCATCAATATCAGCGCCTGATCCCTGTAAGAAAGGGGATTCAATGATGAACGGAATTGATACCATTATCCAGCGGCTGAATACCGACGCGAAAGCGGAGACGGACGCCCTGCTGGAAAAAGCCCGGCAGGAGGCGGCGGCGGTCGCCGCCCGCTATCAGGCCCAGGCGGACAAGGAAGCGGCCGATCTGGCTGCCCGGAACGAGCGTCTGGCGGCGGAGCGGGAGGAACGTCTCATCAGCGCCGCCCAGATGGAGGCCCGGAAAACGGTCCTGGCCGCTAAGCAGGCGGTCATGGAGGAGACCTACGCCAAGGCGCTGGAAAAGCTGCGGAATCTGTCGGAGACCCGTTACGTAGAGGTGCTGACGGAGCTGCTGCTTCAGGCCGCGCCTCATGGTGTGGGAGAAGTTCTCTTCTCCGCCCAGGATCGGGAAACGGTTGGGCAGGCCGCGGTGGACGCTGCCAACGGAAAGTCCGGCGGCAAGCTGACCCTCTCCGGCGAGACCGCGCCCATTCAGGGGGGCTTCATCCTCAAGGACGGCAACGTTGAGGTCAACTGTGCCTTTGATACGCTGGTTCGTTTGCAGAAGGCGGAAACGGCGGGACAGGTGGCTCAGCGGCTGTTCGGCTGAGGGGAGGTCATACCTTGGCTAACAAAATCAAAGATACGGATTATCTGGCGATCTCCGCCCGTGTCCGGGCCATGGAGACCACGCTGCTGACGGCGGAGCGCATGGAGCGTCTGCTGGAGGCCCGCAGCGATGAGGAAGTCTCCAAGCTTCTTCAGGACTGCGGCTATCCGGAGCTGGACGCCGCCCGGCCGGAGGCTATGGACGCGGCGCTGTCTCAGGCCCGGGAGGAGCTGCTCACCGACCTTGGCGACGGCGCGCCGGATCCCAGATATATCGACATATTCAAGCTGAAATACGACTATCACAATGCAAAGGCCATCCTGAAGGCAGCCGCTATGGGTACCAGCCCGGACCGGATGCTGATGGATATGGGTCGCATCGGAGCAGCGGAGTTGAAAACCGCCGTGGAAAGCGGAGAACTGGACAAACTGCCCGGCGCTCTGCCGGCGGCGGTGGCGGAGGCCAAGTCCGTACTGGATACCACCCGGGACCCCCAGCTCAGCGACATCGTGCTGGACCGTTGGATGTACCGGGACATGGCCCAAGTAGCAGAGGATACCGGCAGCCAGTTCCTTCGGGGATATGTGGAGACCCAGATCGATGCCGCCAATCTCCGGGCGCTGATCCGGACGTTGCGGATGGGAAAAAACGCCGATTTTCTGGCGGGCGTTCTCTTTGAGAGTGGCACCGTGGAACCGGCGGCGATCCTGGCGGCGGCGAATCACCCCGCCGGCGGTCTGAACGAGATCTACGGCCCCACCCGGTTCGCACAGGCGGCGGAGGCAGGGGAGGCGGCCCTGAAGGGCGGCTCCCTGACGGAGTTTGAAAAGCGCTGCGACGACGCTGTCAGCGACTATCTGGCCGGGGCACAGATGATCCCCTTCGGGGAAGCTCCGCTGCTGGCTTATCTGGCGGCCCGAGAGACGGAGTACACCAACATCCGTATCCTGCTGATGGGCCGCGCCGCCGGGCTGAGCCCGGAGGTCATCCGGTCCCGCCTGCGGCGGACCTGCGCGTAAGGAGGGGAGAACATGGCAGCAACCTATTCCATCGCCGTCATCGGCGATTGGGAGTCCGTCATGGGCTTCCGGGCCTTGGGCTTGGACACCTATCCCGTCACCTCCGTGGAGGAGGCCCGGAAAACCGTCCATGACCTGGCCAAAACCAACTGCGCGGTGATTTACCTGACAGAGACCCTGGCCAAGGATATGGCCGACGTGCTGGACCGTTATAAGGACAATATCCAGCCCGCTATTATCCTGATCCCCGGCCGGGAAGGGTCTCTGGGCATCGGCAAGTCGAACATCCAGAGCGCCATCGAACGGGCTGTGGGTGCGGATATCCTGTAAGGACTTAAAGAGGGGATTTCATTTTGCACCGTCGGCCCATCCGATTCCCGTGTGCTTTGCACCCGGCAATCGGGAGCCTGCCTCGAAACAGCCTTGCTTGTTCCGCCGCAGGCGGCGCTGCGGCTGTTTCCCCTTTAGATTCTCTCTCGCCGGTTCGCAAACGGGCGTCACCGCCCAAGGCGGGGGGAGAGCAGAAAAGTTCTATTGTTCCTTCTGTAAAATTGAAGAAAGAAGGTTATCGAATTTGAGCGGTAAAGTTGTTAAAGTTTCCGGGCCGCTGGTGGTGGCTACGGGCTTGGCGGACGCCAATATGTCCGACGTGGTCCGTGTCGGCCCCCAGCGCCTGATCGGTGAGATCCTGACCATGAAGGGTGACACCGCCAACATTCAGGTCTATGAGGAGACCTCTGGTCTGGGCCCTGGCGCCGAGGTTGAGACCACCGGCGCGCCTATGAGCGTGGAGCTTGGCCCCGGCATGATCGAGGGCATTTATGACGGAATCCAGCGTCCGCTGGAGAAGATCGTGGAGAAGGTAGGCGCCTGCATCACCCGCGGCGTGGAGGTCCCCGCCGTGGACCACGAGAAGAAGTGGGAGTTCAACGCGGTGGCCAAGGTGGGCGATCAGGTCATCGGCGGCGACATCCTGGGCACGGTCCAGGAGACGGCCGTTGTGCTCCATAAGATCATGGTGCCGCCCACCATGCGCGGCACCATCACCTCCATCCAGAGCGGCTCCTTCAACGTGACGGAGACCATCGCCACCCTCAAGACTGAGGACGGCAGGGAAGTCCCCCTCACCATGCTCCAGAAGTGGCCCGTCCGTGTGGGCCGTCCTTATACGAAGAAGTATCCCCCCAAGCGGCCCTTGTGCTCCGGTCAGCGGATCATCGACACCATGTTCCCCATCGCCAAGGGCGGCACGGCGGCAGTCCCCGGACCCTTCGGCTCCGGCAAGACCGTGGTGCAGCACCAGCTGGCCAAGTGGTCCGATGTGGACATCGTGGTTTACATCGGCTGCGGCGAGCGCGGCAACGAGATGACCGACGTTCTGCGGGAATTCCCGGAGCTGAAGGACCCCCGCACCGGCGAAAGCCTGATGAAGCGGACGGTGCTGATCGCCAACACCTCCGATATGCCCGTGGCCGCCCGTGAGGCGTCTGTGTATACCGGTATCACCATCGCGGAGTACTTCCGCGACATGGGTTATGATGTGGCCGTTATCGCCGACTCTACCTCCCGCTGGGCCGAGGCCCTCCGTGAGATGTCCGGCCGTCTGGAAGAGATGCCCGGCGAGGAAGGCTACCCCGCGTATCTGGCCTCCCGTCTGGCCCAGTTCTACGAGCGTGCCGGCAGCGTGGAGTGCATCGGCTCCGACGAGCGCCGGGGCAGCCTGACGGCTGTGGGCGCCGTGTCCCCTCCGGGCGGCGACCTGTCCGAGCCGGTTTCTCAGGCCACCATGCGGATCGTCAAGGTGTTCTGGGCACTGGACTCCTCTCTGGCCTACAAGCGTCATTTCCCGGCCATCCACTGGCTGAGTTCCTATTCCCTGTATCTGGACTCCCTGAAGCCGTGGTTTGACGAAAATCTCGGCCCCGAGTTCATGCGGGACCGCACCAAGGCTATGGGCATCCTGCAAAACGAGGCCAGCCTGAACGAGATCGTTCAGCTGGTTGGTAAAGACGCTCTGGGCGCCGGCGACCAGCTGACGCTGGAGGTGGCCCGTATGGTCCGCGAGGACTTCCTGCAGCAGAACGCCTTTATGGATGTGGATAGCTTCTCCGACTACGAGCGGCAGAAGAAGCTGCTGGGCATGATCCTCAGCTACGACGTCCTCTGCCGGGACGCTATCGCCAAGGGCGCTTCCGCCCAGGAGCTGTTCCAGATCCCGGCCCGTGAGCAGATCGGCCGCGCCAAGAGCGTGCCTGCCGAGGAATACGCGGCAGTTTACGATCAGATCCAGTCTGATATGGAGCAGCAGATCGCTGCCATTGCAGCCAAAGGAGGGGACGACGAATGATCCGTGAATATAAAACCGTTGAGGAGATCAGCGGCCCTCTGATGATGGTCCGCATGGTGGAAAACGTCACCTATGACGAACTGGTGGAGATCGAGCTGCATGACGGCTCCCTCCGCCGGGGCAAGGTGCTGGAGGTCAACGGCGACGCCGCCGTGGTCCAGCTCTTTGAATCCGCAGCCGGTATCAATCTGGCGGACGCCAAGGTCCGCTTCCTGGGCCATCCCTTGCAGCTGGGCGTGTCCGGCGATATGCTGGGCCGCGTGTTCAACGGCATGGGCCAGCCCATTGACGGCGGCCCCGACATCCTCCCCGAGGAGTATCGGGACATCAACGGCCTGCCTATGAACCCCGCCGCCCGCGACTATCCCAACGAGTTCATCCAGACCGGCGTTTCCACCATTGACGGCCTGAATACGCTGGTCCGCGGCCAGAAGCTGCCCATCTTCTCCGGCTCCGGTCTGCCCCACGCCAATCTGGCGGCGCAGATCGCCCGTCAGGCCAAGGTCCTGGGGGATGAAGGCTCCAACTTCGCCGTGGTGTTCGCCGCCATCGGCATCACCTTCGAGGAATCCGAGTTCTTCGTCAGCGAGTTCAAGCGCACCGGTGCCATTGACCGTACCGTGCTGTTCAGCAACCTGGCCAATGACCCCGCCGTGGAGCGTATTTCCACCCCCCGTATGGCCCTGACCGCCGCTGAGTATCTGGCCTTTGAAAAGGGAATGCAGGTGCTGGTCATCATGACCGACATCACCAACTACGCCGAGGCTCTGCGTGAGGTCTCCGCCGCCAAGAAGGAGGTCCCCGGCCGCCGCGGCTTCCCCGGCTACCTGTATACTGACCTGGCTACGCTGTACGAGCGGGCCGGACGCCGTCTGGGCAATCCCGGCTCCATTACCCTGATCCCCATTCTGACCATGCCTGAGGACGACAAGACCCACCCCATCCCCGACCTGACAGGCTATATCACCGAGGGTCAGATCATCCTGAGCCGTGCTCTGTACCGCCAGGGCATCCATCCCCCTGTGGACGTGCTGCCCTCCCTGTCCCGTCTGAAGGATAAGGGCATCGGCGAGGGCAAGACCCGTGAGGACCACGCCAGCACCATGAACCAGCTCTTTGCCGCCTATGCCACCGGTAAGGACAACAAGGAGCTGATGAGCATTCTGGGCGAGGCGGCGCTGACCCCCACGGACCTGCTGTACGCCAAGTTTGCAGACGAATTTGAAAAACGCTACGTCAACCAGGGCTACGAGGAGAACCGCTCTATCGAGGAAACGCTGGATCTGGGATGGGAGCTGCTGAGCATCCTGCCCAAGAGCGAGCTGAAGCGGATCAAGCCGGAGTTGATCGAGAAATACTGGCCGAAAAAGGACGAGCAGAAGTAAGGAGGGGTGAACCATGGCAAATATCACGGTCAGCCCTACCCGCATGGAGCTCACCCGTCTCAAGGGCAAGCTGAAAACCGCCCAGCGGGGCCATAAGCTGCTGAAGGATAAGCGGGATGAGCTGATGAAGCAGTTCCTGGATACGGTCCGGGAGGTGCGTTCTCTCCGCGCCGAGGTGGAGGAGGACCTGATGCGGGTCCACAAGTCCTTTACGGTGGCCTCTGCCCTCATGTCCTCCGAGGCACTGGAACAGGCGCTGCTGTATCCCAAGCAGAGCGTGGAGCTCACCCGCACCACCCAGAACATCATGTCCGTCAACGTGCCGGTGTACGATTTCCAGACGAAAACGAAGTCGGATTCCGACATTTACCCCTACGGCTTCGCCGCCACCTCCGGTGAGCTGGACGATGCAGTAGAGGCCCTGGGCCTTGTGTTCCGGAAGATGCTGAAGCTGGCGCAGATCGAAAAATCCGCCCAGCTGATGGCGGAGGAGATCGAAAAGACCCGCCGCCGGGTCAACGCACTGGAATATGTGATGATCCCCAACACCCAGGAGGCCATCCGCTATATCACCATGAAGCTGGACGAGAACGACCGTTCCACCACCACCCGGCTGATGAAGGTGAAGGATATGCTCCTGAAGGACGCTATCGAGGCGAAGCGGGCAGAAAATGCCAGAGCCATGGAGGCGTTCAGCAAGTCCGGAGGGGCCGCTGCTGAGACGTAAGCCAAGGTCATAGTTCTGACGCGCATATTCTAAAACAAAACAGAAGGGGCCTGCGCATCTGCGCAGGTCCCTTCTGCTTTCTGCTGATCAAAACGAATGGAATGCGGAACGCCCCCGGCCATTGGCCGGGGGCATTCCGTTAATACTGATATTCGAATTCGTAGCCGTCCAGAGAGACGGTGTCGCCGTCCTCGATGCCCCGCTCCTCCAGCTGCTGATACAGTCCGGATTCCCGCAGGGCCTTGTCGAACCACATGCGGCTCTCGTAATCGTCGAAGTTGACGTTGGCCATGAGGCGCTGGAGCCACGGGCCCTGAATGAGCCAGGTGTGGCCGTCGTCCAAGCGCTGGATGTCCAGCGGCTCGCTGGTGTCCACCACCGGCGGCTTGGGGACATATTCCGGCTCGTAGACCGTGACCGGCGGCAGGGAGGTCAGCGTTTCCGCTACCTTACCCACCAGTTCGCGGGTGCCCTGATGGGCCGCGGCGGAAATTTCCATCAGCGTGAAGCCCTTGGCCTCCACATGGGCGCGGAGCCGCTCCAGATTTTCAGGATCGGTCATAATGTCCACCTTGTTGGCGGCTACGATCTGGGGCCGCTTGGCAAGGTCGGGGCTGTACTGCTCCAGCTCGGCGTTGATGGCGTCAAAATCCGCCACAGGGTCCCGGCCCTCGCTGCCGGACACGTCTACCACATGGACCAGCAGGCGGCAGCGGTCGATGTGCCGCAGGAAATCGTGGCCCAGACCGGCGCCCTCACTGGCGCCTTCGATGATGCCGGGAATGTCAGCCATGACGAAGGACACGCCCTCGTCCACCCACACCACGCCCAAGTTGGGATAGAGGGTGGTGAAGTGGTAGTTGGCGATCTTGGGCTGGGCCTTGGAGACCACGCTCAGCAGCGTGGACTTGCCCACATTGGGGAAACCGATGAGGCCCACGTCCGCCAGCAGCTTCAGCTCCAGAAATACATCGTGGCTCTCGCCGGGCAGGCCCGCCTTGGCGAAGCGGGGCACCTGCCGGGTGGGGGTGGCGAAGTGCATATTGCCCCAGCCGCCCCGGCCGCCCTTGCAGAGGACATACGGCTCGTTGCCGCTCATGTCCTGAATGATCTCATTGGTTTCGGCGTCCCGCACCAGCGTGCCCCGGGGGACGCGGATCACCAGATTGGCGCCGTCCTTGCCGGACTTGCGGCCGCCCTGACCGTCCACGCCGTTTTCTGCCACGTATTTGCGCTTGTAGCGGAAGTCCATCAGGGTGGACATGTTGTCGTCCACCTGCAAGATAATGGAGCCGCCCTTGCCGCCGTCGCCGCCGTCCGGGCCGCCGGCCGCCACATATTTTTCCCGGTGGAACGCCACTGCGCCGTTACCGCCGTTGCCTGCCCGGACCGTGATCCGGGCCTTGTCGATAAATGTTGTTGCCATAAAGTGCCTCTCAATTCAAGTGTAAAAACAGGTTTCCCTACATAATTGTTCCTATCATACCGGAAAATAGGGGGAAATGTCAACTGTAAAGGTCAATCCGGCAGGCATCCGAAGTGAAGGAGTGCCTCCAGTACGCCGCCGCCGATGGCGGTGGCCTTGTCGGAGGCAGTAAAGCAGTTGGCTTGCTGGCCCCGTGGGTCGATGTCGCCGCATTTCATGCCCTCGTGGACCTGCAAGCCGCCCTGGAGCAAGCCCCGGAGACAGCCGGTGAGGGTGCAGCGCATGGGTTTGCCGTTTACCGTGGCGGCAATTTCTCCCTCCTGAACCAACTGTCCGATCTCCATGCGCGGCTCAAAAATGCCGTCCGCCGGGGCCCGGAGGACCCGCTCGCCGCTGCGTCCGCCGATGAGGCCGGGGATGCCGGTGTTGGGCAGAGGACTGCCGGTGTACAGCGCCCGGCCCAGCGTGTGGCCCCGCATGGTCTCCACGGCGGCGTGGCAGTCGGTCCCCACGGTGAAGCCGGGGCCTACGCCGATCACCACCGGGGCGTCCGTCAGGGCGGTGCCTAAATTCTTCTTCGCCAGAATAGCATCCACCACCGCGCCGGGCCGGAGGGTGGGGATACAGGCTCCCGCCGGGTCAGCGAGAACGGCCACAACGCCGGACTGAGCCAGAGTCAGGGCCTCCTCCGGGGTTTCGGCTTTCTGGGCGGAAATATCCTCCACTGTCATCTCTCCCAAGCAAATGGCCTCGGAGAAACAGACGGTGCGGCGGATGGAGGTGGGGGCGGGGAGATCCGTCATAACGATTTGATACCCGGCCCGGTGGAGCCGCAAAGCGATGCCGGTGGCCAGATCTCCGGCTCCTCGGATGACAACGAGCATAAGATCCCTCTTTTCCGAATTTGAAATGGTATGGTCAGACCATGGGGCAGGCGTGATGAGCCGGGTCCTCCCGGCGGCAGGCCCGCTCGTAGATCATTTCCCCGGTGATGCTCACGGCAATCTCCGCCGGGGTCACGGCCTTGATAGGCGTTCCCACAGGGGTGTGGACAGTGCGGAGCTTTTCCTCGGAGATACCGGCCTCCCGGAGCCGGGCGTTGACGGCGGCGATTTTGGCCCGGGAGCCGATGACGCCGACGTAGGCCAGCTCCTGCCGCAAAATCTGCTCCTGAATTTCCAGATCGTGAAGATGGCCGGAGGTCATCACCACCACATAATCCTCCGGGGACAGGGACAGCGTGTCGGCGATATTCCGAAAATCGCCGCACACCACCCGCTCTGCGTCGGGGAAGGCGGCGGGGTCGGCCAGAGCGGGGCGGTCGTCATACACCACCGGGCGGAACTCCACACTGCGCAGCAGAGGAACCAGCGCCCGGGCGATGTGTCCCGCGCCGAAGATCACCGCCCGCTCCCCAATGGGGAGGGGGAGAGAAAAGTCGGTTTCCGTCAGGACGCAGCGCTTGGAGAGGTGGGCTGTACCACTGCTGCCCAAAAGGGCCATGCCCTCGCCGTCCAGCAGCGCCGGGGCGGAGCCATTCGTCCGCAGGATCAGCCAGCCGGGCTGGGCAGCGGTGAGCCGGGCCAGCGCCGTTTCCAACACATTCTGCCAGAGGGTGTCCTCCGGGGAGATGAACTGAAACAGCACCGTCACATCCCCGCCGCAGGCCATGCCGAGACTGTCCGCCCCGGCTTGCGTCAGGGCGAAGTGCTGTATCCGGGAGCGCTGCTCCTTCAGCAGAGACAGGGCCAGCAGCTCGGACTGCCGCTCTACCTGCCCGCCGCCGATAGTGCCCGTTAGCTGACCGTCCGCACCCACCAGCATTTGACTGCCGGGGCCCCGGGGGGCGGAGCCTTGCTCCGCGACGATGGTCACCAGCACCACACTCCGGTGGGCGTTCAATTCCGCCAGTGCTCTGGATAAAATAGTCCGCATGGCGCGCTCCTTTCTGACAGACGATCCGAACTCTGTATTTTATTGTGAACTTGATGGTAGTCTATTATGCTTTTCTTGGAATGTCAAGCGGAGACGGGGGAGTGCGGAACGGAAAAACAGGCTGAGACCGCAGTCTCAGCCTGTTTGGTTCACGGGTCCGGATCAGTACATCAGCTTGATGTAATCCTCCACGTCCTGACGGGTGCCGGTGAAGGGACCCGGCGTCTCCATTTTCAGGGAGACCAGAGCGGTGGCGGTCTGAAGAGCAGTGGGAATGTCCTTGGTCAGCCGCTCATTGATGTACCCGGCAAAGGTGGTGTCGCCCCGGCCGGTGCGGCCGGAGAGATTCCGGGCCTTGATGGGGCAGGTGTAGATCTCGTGACCGTCATACACCAGCACCTCCGTGTTGTGGGTAATTAAAATCTCCTTGGCGCCCCAGTCGTAGAGGACCTTAGCGGCCTCCGCCCGGTCTGTCAGGCCGGTGAGGATCTCCGCCTCGGCGGCGTCGGTCTTGAGGAAGCGGATGTAGGGAAGCAGCTCCTTCTTTTCCTTCCAGTCATGATACACCATGCCGCCGTTTTCCACCCAGCGCAGCATGGTCTGCACGTCGATGGCCACCATGGCATGCTTGGCGGCGAAGGGGATCATCTCATTGGGGATGTCGCCGCCGGCCAGACCGGCCAGATGCCAGATGGCGGCGTCAATCTGATCCACCGGCACCTCGTCGGTGGTGTAGGGGGCGATGAGGCTGTCCACAGTGGAGGTCCGGCGCTCCCGGTCCGCCGTGTGGTAGACGTTTTTCGTCACAAAGGAGTGGGGGCTGTTCAGGGGGAACACGCTGATGGAGGGAGCCTTCTCGTGGAAGGCCGCCGTCACGTCCAGCTGGCTGAGGTCCGCCTTGGGCAGGACGGCAATCTTATGTCCCATATTGGCTGCCGCGCAGCCGGAATAATACACCGCGCCGCCGACGGCCTGGACGACAGTGCCGTCAAAATCCACGTTGGTGTCCTGAGCAACCTCGCCGATGATGAGAGAGTCGAATTTTTCCATAACGATCATCCATTCCGCCGCCCTGCGCCGGCACAAGAAGTTGATGGGGCGTTCCGTCCGCAGGGCAGAAAAGCTGACGGACCGCCTGCTGAGATACATGGGGGAATAAAGTCGGATCAGAGAACTCAAACGTTTGCGCTGCTTACTGTCATCAGTATAATAGGTGAGAATCAAAAAGTCAACGGTTTTAGCGGCTTTGAACATCAGTCGCTATCATTCCGCGGGAAACCGGAAATTCTTTGCGAAAGGACTGGAAAAAAGGATTGTAAACAGCGGGAAAACCGTGTATAATAACCGCAAAGCGGCGGAGGATCTCCGCTGTCCGGCACGTTTTGGAAGAGCCGGTGCATGGCTGCGGAT
>ENA-UEOR01001292-UEOR01001292.1-human-gut-metagenome-genome-assembly--contig:-NODE-1292-length-14992-cov-15.948240_pt1 | contig 14992 bp, 18 predicted proteins | sample MGYA00242887_ERZ507890 | MGnify/ENA primary metagenome ERZ507890 (study PRJEB26167, sample SAMN06115431) | human gut metagenome | host: Homo sapiens | place: China:Guizhou | collected 2014-10-21...
CGCTGTTAATATAATAAAACTGTTCATTGGGAAATGGAACTGAATATATGTATATGGGTGCGCATAAGGCCAGCATGAGCAGGGATAGATGAAAGACTCGTTTTTGTTGATACGTTATTATCATTTCTCTTTCTTTTTTGTCGTAAGTTTGAGTTTTTATTGAACTTAGAAAAGAGGCGGCTTTTGTGCTGATTTTCATGTGTTTTATTGTTTTAAGTGTTATTAAGTATAATGTTTCCTGCAAAAATAACTGTTTTTTTTTTTTTTTTTTTGTATGTTTAAGTACTTTTCTTTATGATGTTAAGTGTTTTTAATTGTTGTGTAAGCGTGATTGGCTGCTGTGGTAAGTGTTGTAGCTGTTGTGTGGTTGTCTTTTTAAGTATTTATAAGTTTAAAATACTTGTTTTTTGCTTTGGAGGTTGGTTTATAAGTGCATATCTTTAGCGGTTGAAATTCAGGGGGTGTAAAAGCCTGGGTTTGGATTGTCATATTAACAAATGATTAAATGACGAAAAGATGTTTTTTTATATTAAATGTGTATTGTTCGTGCTCGTGTTGAGTATAAGCGGAGAAATATCCGCTCAGGAGAAGCGTGATTCGGTAAGGATCTATTTTCTGCATCGGATATGAAAAATCTCGTTCCGTAAATCCACACTCTTCAGATTCATACTCTCCTTGATTCTTTGCTTTTCTAGCTTCCAAATGTGGCAGCCCAAACAATACATCTCTTAATAAAAAAGGATCTCTTTTGTAACGTTCAATTTCTGCAAAAATATCATTTGGAGCAACACCCATTCTGTTACCAATCATTATGAAACGTTCTCTATTTTGAGGTATACCAAAATCTTGAACTTTCAATAACCGATAATCATAAAGGTACTCATCTCCTAAGTACTCTTTGAAATTGGCAATTATCTCATCGAACTTATTAGCCATTCCTTTTACATTTTCCATTATGAAAAATTGCGGTCTAATTTCCGAAAGGAATTGCAAATAAGCCTTATAAAGCTGATTTCTTGGATCATCAATAATCCTTTGCCTATTCGCCATCGAAAAGCCTTGGCAAGGAGGGCCTCCACATACTAAAGTAATTGGTCTATCCGGATTCTTAAGTGTATCTCTATATTTTTCTAAACAAGTATTCAATTCATTGATGTCTCCAATAAAATACTGTCCTTGTTTTAGACTATGATTAGCCAAGTAAGTAGATGCAAAGGTTTCAACAATCTCGTTCATGAACACAACTTCAAACCCTGCCTGTTCAAGCCCAAGGCTCAACCCACCACACCCTGCGAATAAATCTATAAATGTATATTTTTTTTGTCTACTCATTCTACTTCATAATTAAAATCGGCCTCTATAAGGTCTTTAATATCCACTTTAAGCAGTTGGGCTATTTCTACAAACTGAGCCATTGATGGTTGTATCTTATTAGTCTTCCATCGTGACACTGTCATATCGGTGACGCCCATCTGTTCTGCCAGCCAACGATTGGTTATTTCCTTTTCCGCTAGAACTACACGCAATCGGTTTGAGCATTCTATTTTCGCCATATTGCTTCGTATTATATTTCAAGTACAAAGTTAAACATAAAAAGATAATATTCAAAATAACATGATAAAAATATCATATAACGTCGTTACAAAAAGCATTATGCTGCATAAACATAATGTTGATTCCACATAATTTGATTCCATTGTATCGGTCGCATCATCAATCTATCATATAATATGCAAGAACACACATCTTTCTTTACTTTATTATAGGTTATTGCTTTTATTCGTCATCTTCATCGAGATAAGTCCAGTCTTTTGACGCATATTCCTTTTCAAACTCCGTCAAGTCTTCCTTGATGCGTTCACGGAAACACTCTTCGCTATCATCGCCACTCATCATCCAGTCTACTCGTTCCGCATATATTTCTGCTATACGAATTTGCCGATACGCCTCCTTCATTGCATCTATCGTCTCATCTGACAGTTCCAATACATCTGCTTCATAGAGATAATGATCATAATAACAATGACAGATTGAGTATAATACCGGAATTTGTTCAGCATCTGGAGTGTCAGACATATATCGTTTTGTTGATTGGAAAATCACCCCATCATCAAAGAATCGTCGGTCTGCGTATTGTTGTTCTGCCTTGACGATGGTTTTATCTCTCAGAAGAAAAGATTCTGCGTCTTCATAGCTCCCAAAACTCATGTAGTCCTTAGAACTATGATATGAACCAAAGCAATCTTTCTCGTAAATAGTCCAATAATCCTCTTGTACTTTCTCCGGCTTTGGTTGTAAAGCCCTTGCAATGTCACGCTCAATAGCATCAGCTATCTCACGCATTGCGTATGTGTTCCTATTAAAATATCCTCCACTCATAGTTATTTCCTCCTTATTCTGATTGAACTAAGATATTAAATACTAACATATTGTTTGCATCTTTCATCCAACACTCCAGCAAACATTTCCATTTCTCTTTTGGATAGCCCCAATCGGATTGCCAATTCTCGCCAATTTTTCACTGCATCAATTACCTCCGAGACAATCTTTTCAGCAGTTTTTCGATTGAGCATATAATCCTCGCAAGCACCAAGCAAAATATTCAATTTCGCCTTATTGGAATCAGCGGAGATGAGCAGACTTTGATATTCGTTCAGAGTCGGGTTCATATCGTAGGCTGGCGACAGAATCCACCCTTTTGCAGTCAAAAGAAAACCGTGATTGCGGAAATGGTCATCGCTATTGCCTATGCAGATATTGAACGCTACACGACGATAGAGTTCCTGCAAATTGCGTTCTACATCTGTACAATTCTGGAGGATAAAGTCAACTATATCCAGATAGCCGTGTCCTGTTGTTGCATTATCTCCATCTTCCAGTCCCAGTAAGGTCATTGCTGATGCAAAATGAATCCGTTTGCCTTCTTGTGTTCTGTCAAAACGTTTCGAGAGCAATGTATGGTATTTTTCTCCTGTTGTCAGCACCTTTGTCTGTGCCGCATTTATCCCTACCTTTATAGCAAGCAAATGGCTGAAATGTTCCCAAAGCCCGGTATCGTACTCGTCTTTACGTGATGGGAACTTTGCAACGTATAGAGTTTTATCTGTGTCTATTACATTGGCTTTAGGTCGTGCTCCTCCTAATGATGTCCCAGGTTGCACAAGTTGTGCAATCCATTTCCTATCAGGGAGCATATTGTTTTCTTCACATTTCTCTATCTCGGCACTGGCTGCAATCAGTTCCCGAATATCCGTCAAAGGTGGAATTTTCAATGATTCACTCACATTGATAAATTCGCCATCGAAGTCTTCCTTAAAACGGAATCCACCCATTCGGGAGAAATCATCGATACCAGTCAAGAAATCGAAGGATGACAATCTCCGTACTGGTCGTTTTTCTTCCGCAGCTGCAATTTGCTCACGACGCAACAACAAAGTACGCCCCCAACGATCCGGCAAAGCATCAGAAAAGCATCCAAATATATCCTTGTCCGGTTGTGTATATTGTTGTCCCGGGTAATTATTCAAGTCGTCACTCAAAAACAGATCGCTGTGCTGCCTTAACCATTCATTATTGAACGTAAAACTATAGCTGTCCGCACCACGAAGAGACTCATAGCCTAGTTCGCCAATGAGTTCCATTTCTTTGAGCCAATCGAAATCGGCATATACATACAACTTTTTCATAGATTATTCTTTCTTGGATGCACGTTCTCTTGTTTTCAAACTCAAATCTTGCAAAGCTTTTCCCATTTTATCTTCTTTGGCAAGCAATAGAATATCATCGTCAAGTTGCAATGCGTACAAAACACGTAGATAGATCCCTATTGCAACAGTAGGAATCCCTTTTTCTATTCTGGACACAGTAAGCGGTGAACAGGTAGCCCGTTCTGCCACCTGAGCCACACTCAGATTCCGACGCAAGCGAGCCAACTTAATCTGCTCACCTACAATTTGCATCTTCTGCTCCAATTTTCGGGGAAGTTTGGTTCCCATCGTATTCTTCGCCATATTTTCTTATTTTAAGGTGCAAAGCGACTATATCGATGACTTTGCTACAATCAACCTATCATATAATATGCAAAAGTAATACTTTTTATTTATTTAATGATGTATTACACATGGAAAAATGCACATCTTGGCATAATTAACCATATACATAATCTATTTTGAGCAAAAACTAAATGCTATAATGTTGTTTGTAAGCACCATATACACCAATCAACAAACAATATGTTATTTGTTACAAACGATGCAAATTGTTCATCATATCAAAGAACTATTTTGCTTGCCAAAAGAAAAAGATATAGCCCCACTCTCAACTTGACTTTAATGACCGTTATAATATACACGGGCAATAAAGTTAAGTCAAGCAGAGGGAAGAAAAGGGAGAAGACCTCAACTAAATTTTTCTCTTTTGGTCAGCAAATAATATCCGTGAAAATATCTTGCATTTAGTTGACATTCTTGGCGAAAACATCACGGAATTTTGTACCTTTGTAGCCGGATAGAAGACAGGTGAACTTCATTGAGGATGCAATACTGCCTCATAGTTTTGATTCATTGAGAAAAGAGTGTAATACAGCCTCAAAAACAAGTTTCAGAGGTCTCAAAAACAACTTTTCTACCGATTAAATTGCAATAATCTATCATTCAAGCAGCTATGTATGCTGCATCGGCAAGTAAGTGGTGATTACCAACGATTAGTATATATCATCAATGATTATTAAGGCGTTCATTTTGAACGCCTTTCTTTTTAGCCTTATAAGCGATGATTATCGTTTATAGGGCTTTTTCAGCTCATTTTTGTACCGTATTTGTTGCTCGCTTGTTACTCTCCGATTTTAGGTCGGAAAGGTCGTGGACACACTGGTACGTCATGGTACGTGGTGGTACGCGATGAAACAGATTTGGCGAAATAAACGGATAAATAATGAGTAGTAAAATCGACATTCAGAAAAGATGTAAGTGGTGCAATGCTGTTTTCACAGCCCATAAGAGCACCACGGAGTATTGTTCTCACCGATGTGTCAACCTTGCCTATAAAGACAGGGTTAGGAAACAGCGTATTGAAAGTTTGCAACACGAATTAGGGAAAATCATAAAGACACCTCCTAATTTGAACAAGGAGTATCTTACTCCGTCAGAAGTAGCCGTGTTATTAAACATTGGGCGTACTTCTATATATCGCTATATCCGCAATGGAGTAATCAAGGTAATCCGATTTGAAAGAAAAACCCTTGTTCGTAGAGCTGACATAGAAGATATGACAGACTTTATTGTTCCAGAAACAGAGAACAAACAGTTAAAAGAAAAAGCCCCTATCACCGACTTCTACACCACAGCAGAAGTGAAAGAGAAATACCATGTAAACGAGTCATGGATATTTGTGGTAGCCAAGAAGAACAATATCCCTCGAACTTTCAATCGTGGCAAGACCTACTGGAGCAAGAAGCACATGGACGCTTACTTTGCCAAGAAAGCCCCAAATCCTGACATTACCGAATGGTATAGCACACAGGAAATGCAGGAAAAATTCAGTATGACCTTATCCGCCATCTACTGTTTCGCTTCTAAGAATGCCATTCCGAAGAAGAAAGAGGGAATCATAGTGTACTATTCCAAGAAGCATGTAGATATAGCTAAGGGCATTGCAGCACCCGAAGAACCACAATATTATACGGTGGCCGAAGCAATGGAAAAGTTCAATCTTACTCGTGACCAGCTCTATCATTATGCGAAGTACCATAATATCCACAAGGTCAAGAAAGGCAAATACACGCTTATCTCCAAACTTGAATTGGATAAACTACTTGCCGCCCCAAAGATTGAATAAGTTATTTATCGGTGAATGTACCCACCATTGAATCACTCTATTCCTTTGCACCAAACAAATGTAAAACTCTAAATATTAAACAGTATGTCACACACGTGTACAAAAGTAACAGTTCGACAAAGAGCGATTAGGAATAATCGTATTTCCTTGTATCTGGATTATTATCCGGCAGTCCGTAACCCCGAAACGATGCAGATGAGCCGCAGGGAATACCTCGGTATCTACATCTATGCCCACCCCAAAAACGAAATGGAACGGGAGTTCAACAACGATATGTTGAACAAGGCAGAGGCTATCCGTTGCATCCGGGTACAATCACTCATCAATGAAGAATTTGGTTTCTTGGATAAGACCAAGCAAAAAGCCGATTTCCTCGCCTATTTCAAGAAGATGTGTCGGAACAAAGACCAGAAATGGCAATTCGTCTATCAGCATTTCTACAACTTCGTCAAGGGACAATGTACCTTTGGCGATGTAAATGTAGACTTATGCAAAAAATTCCGTGAATACTTGCTGAATGCCAAGCAACTCAAACATAGCAACCGACCCATGTCCCTCAATTCGGCATCCGGCTACTACTCTACTTTCAGAGGATTATTGAAGATTGCCTATCGGGACAAATGGTTTCGTGAGAACATCAATGACTATCTTGATAAGATTGAGCCACAAGATGTGAAGAAAGAGTATCTGACTCTGAACGAAGTGAAGCAACTCGCAGCCACTCCTTGCGACATCCCCGTATTGAAAGCAGCCTCTTTGTTTGCTTGTCTGACAGGTTTACGCATCAGTGATATTCTAAACCTGCAATGGGAAGACTTCACTATCGCCCCCGACCAAGGCTATTGTTTACGTATCAGAACACAGAAAACCCAGACGGAAGCGACACTCCCCATCAGTTACGAAGCCTACGAACTATGCGGCACACCCGGAACAGGCAAGGTTTTCAAGGATTTGAAGCGAAGTATGATTAATTACCCACTGAAAAGCTGGCTCAAAAAGGCAGGAATAACGAAACCGATAACCTTCCACGGATTTCGTCACTCGTATGCCGTCATACAAATATCCTTAGGTACAGATATTTACACAGTATCAAAGATGCTAACGCATAAGAACGTGTCCACAACTCAAATATATGCCGATTTGGTCAATTCCAAGAAGCGAGAAACAGCCAATAAAATATCACTCAAGTAAATTGTAACTATGAAACGAGGAATCATAACCAACAAAGGGCTAGGCATCCATATTTCTGATGGCGAAGTATGGATGACCACTTGGGAACTTGCAGACTTGTTTTATACAACGGCTGGAGCTATCCATGCAGCAATCAAGAGAATCTTGAAAACCAATATTTTGAAGAGCCACGAAGTTTGTAAGTACATCAAATTGGAGAATGGGAACAATGCCGATGTGTATAATCTCGATATGGTTGTAGCCTTATCTTATCAAATAGACACCGGACATTCCATAGTATTCAGAGAATGGCTAATAAACAAAGTCGCTCATAATCAAGATTACAACATCCTTTTATATCTCAACAAGGGTACAAACCATACATTGTATTGCTAATAAGCTATATCTCTATACCCTATTGATTATCTGCATTGTTTCACCCCAAATGATGCAGATAATTTCTGTTTTTAAGATACACAAGTCTATTTACCCAACTATTTTCATTCAAAAACAAGAAATTTGCAATACGCTTATTATTAGGAGTGTAACGTGGTGAAAAGTGATGAAATATATCGTCAAAAGCCCATTAACAAGCAAAACTATGGATTTTCTCAAAAATTAATCCTATATATTTGCACACAAACGATTAATACATCTCACTATGGAACAGAGAAAGATAGAACATATAACATTGCATCTGATTGTTTTTGGTACAATCGCAATCATTGGTGTTTTAGCCCGTCAGACCGTACTTCACTATGGTTGGGACGAGTTCAGCAGCTACCTTATTCTTGTAGTATGCTCTATTGTCATTGGAGCAATCTATCTCAATCTGCAAATAGCATTCAGACAACTCCTTTCCCCAACAATAGAAAGATGCTTTATGAGATTTGAGAGCTATCGCAACAAAACGGTGGTAGCTGAAATTCCAATAGAACATCATGAAGTTATTGAAAGTGCAGCAGATATAGAATCTATCGTTTCAGAATCTGAAATCGAAAATGAAACTCCATCTGACACCACAGAAGAAGTTTCTACTCTCTCGCTTTCAGAATCCAATGAAGACAGTACAGAGCTTCCAAAGAATGAAGCCACATCTTCTATTATCAATAATACTCCCATAGAAGAATCCAGCCAGCCAACAGAATATGAGATATACCACGCTACCGCTATGGCTGAAAAAGAACGAGCATCGCAAAAAAAATTAGATAAAGTTCTCACATATATAAAACAAACTTTGGTTCTCTATCTTAACGAAACTGACCTTAATCGCTTATGTGGATATGTTACAGAATACTACTTATCAGATTCTTTGCCTAAAGTCGAACCTATAAAGGTAGATTCTCAATTAAAGACCATCGACATTATGCACTTTGGATGGAATATCGGTAAGGCATTCGGCAAACCACGTTTACAGACTGCCACATTTATAAAGAGGGTATTTGCCCATACCTTCAGTGATTCGGAAATATCTACCATTGAACGTAAAATGTCGCACACGGAATCCGTATGCAAGATTAAATTGGATAGGAGAATAGCATAAAATCACCACATATAATGACAACATAAATAGTCAAAGCGAACTTGATTTTTCAATTATTGACAAATACGCTTTTATTCCTTGTAGCTTATTCTTTATAGATTCGTGCGTTGAGAGTTGCTTGGATAGTATTGCTATCTTTTTTTTATAACCCAAAGGAGCAAGAAGTCGGTTGTTTTGGCATATTACACCTGTTATAATAGGATTTTTAGTTTGATAATGTGTCTTTTTGTGACTGATTCTGAATCCAGACTTTTTAATGATTGCAAGGAACTGAGGTACTAGATTTTTAAAATCAACTTTAGATGATAAAGTTATATCGTCAACAAACATTGAAAATTTAATATGATGCTCCTTTGCTAACTGGTCAATTTCCATGCCTATGGGTTTAAATACCAAATTAGCAATTAAAGTTGAGGTTGGAATACCTTGCGGAACTTGATATTTATGAGTAGTTAGTTTAGTTAATATTCTTGCTATAGCAGGCGTACAGCCCTCTCGAAGAAACATTTGAAAAACTTGCTTATGAGAAATTGATGGAAAAAATGACTTCAAGTCTGTCGTAAATATATATTTATTTCCTTGATGAAGACGAGCATTACGCACATTATTTTTCCTCAGAACACCACCATAAACATATTGAGGAATTTCAACTTGCTTTGACATAAAATCATAAAGACGCGTTTGAACCTCTTTTAGTTTTCCTTTAGACGAGTTTATTTGTCTAGTGGCAATTTCTCCACTACTATTCTTCTTTGGTTTGTCAGTAAACTTATTAAATTTTACTCTTTCAAAAGAATAATAATAATCTTCTATATGTGTCAACAAGTAATCCAACTGTTCCTTATTAACACCCAGTATATATAGTAAATATTTTTCGCTTGTTATCATCAAAAAAAAGAAATTAGAGAGTTGATTATAACAATTCAAAAAAAGATTTGCACCATTCTATCAAAGGCTTCATTGCATTTGATAATTGAATCAATGCCTTTATAAATTCAGCAATGGCTTTAATCCATTTTGCCAAATTTTTTATCTTCTTCTCCTGTGTTACAATCATTGGAGAACAATGGAGGGAATTTTTGTTAGCCTTCTTCCCTCTCTTTGAAGGCTTCTTCTTTTTTTTAGTCATAAGCATTTAATTTTAGTTCGGGCAATATTGCCACGTGCCTAAAATCAATATGACCTAACTAAAATATGCTTAGACATTGTCTTCCATTGTACTCTCTATTTTCACGTGCCTAAAAAATGGACACAAAATAATGAAGTAGATACGAATCTTACATATATCGACAATCGGAAATAATGAACGAACTATATGAGATGTTCTTATCTCCATTCTGCCATACTTCAAAACTATATCCGCCCCATTTTACCAATGACTTGGTGCGATTGCTCGCTTTAGGTTTTAGCATAATTTAGTCTCCAAAGCCTTCTCAGTCTATCAAAGAACTAATACGCCGCAAAGATATACAAATCTTCGCAATTGTTCTACCAACTACATCAAAAAGTTATTCATCAGTTATATTTTGGTGAATGATTCCACCATTGAAACACCTGTTTCCTTTGCCGTCGAACAATTAAAAACGAGCGACGTATGCAAAAAGAAACAGTAACATTTGATAAACTGCCCGAAGCGGTGGGTTATCTGACCGAACAGATCATTGAGTTGAAAAGAATGGTGTCGGAACTTCAACCACCTGCATCAGACAAACACGTGTTGGTTGAAATTGAGGATGCTTGCCGTATCATCAGAAAAGCCAAGCCTACCATTTATACTTTGGTACGCAAGGGGCTGCTTCCTGCCTATAAGAAAGGTAAGAAGCTCTATTTCTACGAGGACGAACTTCTGGCTTGGATTGAGAACGGGCGTAGAAAGACTTCCGAACAAACATACGAAGAAATGCTTGCCAATATGCAAGGCGGTGTCCGTCATAAGCCCAAATCGTCAGTGAAATTTTAATGGATATAGCTATGGATACGTCTTCTATTAATCCGGCGTCCATCATTGACGAAACGGTTGATTTAAGTATGCGATTGGCTGGTACTGATTTTCCGGTCAGCATATTCCCGACAAAAATCCAACGCATCATCAGTGAAGTTCACAAATGCCATAACTACCCTACTGACTACATTGCCGCTGCTATCCTTACGGCAATAGCGGTGGGCATCGGCAACACGCACCTTGCCCAAATCAAGCAAGGCTGGATAGAAAGCCCTATCCTGTATATGGCATTGATAGGAAGACCGGGAGCGAACAAAAGCCATCCGCTTAGCTTTGCGATGAAACCGTTTCTTGATTATGACTATCAGCAGAATCAAGTCTTTGAAAAGGCTCTTACCAAGTATGATGAACTGATGAGTATGAGCCGCAAAGAACGAACAGAAAGCGGTGAAGAGCAATTTCCACAGGAACCAGTCCGTAAACGCTTCTTGATTTCGGATGTAACACCTGAAGGATTGAGCCTCATTCATGCGCAGAACAAACGTGGTTTATGCTTGTGGGCTGATGAATTATCCGCTTGGTTCAAGAACTTCAACCGTTACAACAACGGTTCGGAAGAACAGTTTTGGTTGTCAGTGTTCAGTGCCAAGACCACTATATCCGACCGCAAGAACGCCAAGAGTTCCATCTTCATCAAGCGACCGTATATTTCGGTTATTGGCACTATCCAAAAGAAGATTCTTAGTGAATTGGCAAAGGGGGAACGTTCCAGTAACGGATTCATCGACCGCATTCTGTTCGTGATGCCAAACCTGCAACAGAAGGCACGTTGGAATGACAAGGAGCTGCCGGAGAACATTGAACAAGAATGGAATGCCATTATTGACAAACTGATACAACAAGAGTATGCCCTCAATGAGTTTGGAGAGATAGAACCGCAGATTCTTCTTTTCACGGAGGATGCCAAGAGACGGCTTTACGAATGGCAGCACCACTTCTCAGAATTGTGCGACCAAGAGACAAATGACACCATTGTGAGTATCTATTGCAAGCTGGAGATATACATCATCCGTTTCTGCCTGATTATCCAATTAGCACGATGGACTTGCGGAGAGTGTGGTAAAACATATATCGACCTGTTGACGGTAGAACGAGCCATTAAACTGACGGAGTATTTCAAGGAATCCGCATTGAGCGTTCAAAATATACTCAATGAGAACATGCTCAACAGCCAACAACAGGCGATAGTCAATCTACTTCCTCCATCCTTTACAACTGCCCAAGCTATACAGATAGCCGAGCAAAATGGAATGAAGGAACGCACATTTCAACGCTTTCTCAATGATAACATCGGAACATTGTTCCGCAAAGAGAAGCATGGAGAATATTCAAAGATTAACCCGTGACATTTTTGTCAGTTTTGACACTTTCCAAACGAAAACGACAATAACGACAAAAGTGACACACCAAAAAGAAACATACAATGAGTACACATAGATTCATATTAGAACCCTACAAAGGTGTCAGCACTCGGCATACTTGTCCGAACTGCCACCGTCAAAGATGCTTTTCAAAGTACATCGATACGGAGAAGCAAATCAAGTTCCCAGAATACGTGGGGCGTTGTGACCATGAGCAGAAATGTGGTTATCACTTCACGCCTCGTGATTACTTTGAGCAGAACCCGTCTGAGAAAGAAAAGTTCGCAGAGAATAGTTTCAGGAGCTATGCCCCTATTAAGGAAGCAAAACCCATAGCCACTTCCTACATTGATTTGGATATAGTCAATCAATCATTGCGTGGCTATCCTGCAAACAAGTTGTTTCAATTTCTATCGGCTCAGTTCGGAGAAACAGAAACATTAAAGCTCATGAAGAGATACAAGGTTGGTACATCCAAGTATTGGGACGGTGCAACTGTATTCTGGCAGACGGATAACCAAAATAAAGTCCGCACGGGTAAGATAATGCTTTACAATTCCGAAACTGGCAAGCGGATAAAAGAGCCATACAATCATGTCACATGGGTACACTCCGTACTGCACAAGGGCGATTATAATCTGAAGCAATGCTTCTTCGGTGAGCATTTGCTTCCTGAAGACAAAAGCCGTCCTGTTGCACTGGTCGAAAGTGAGAAAACGACACTCATTGCTTCCTACTATCTACCGCAATTCCTATGGATAGCATCCGGTGGAAAGAACGGTTGCTTCAATGCCAACAGCCTATCCGTTCTGGCTGGAAGAAGCGTTGTATTATTTCCCGATTTAGGAGCGACAGACTATTGGCAGAGCAAAATCGGTCTGATGAAAAGCTACGGAATTAAGGTGCAGATGTTCGATTATCTGGAAGCCAACGCCACCGAAAACGAGCGAAAAGAGGGGTACGACATAGCCGATTATCTGCTCAAAGTGAAGCCTGATGAAGCTATCCTCCAACAGATGATAATGATGAATCCTGCCTTGAAAATACTGATAAAAACATTCGATTTGAAACTCATTAGCATACAACAAGGCACTCCACAACCGAAGGTTTCACCACCTAAGAAACGAGGATTCAGACTTTGAACTCAGAGAGAGAAATTGAGACTTTTTTACTGTAGCAAGTTAATGTCGGTGTATTACATTTCCCGACCACTTGCTCCTCAAAAAGTCTGAGGAGGCAGCTCCCGATGGTCACAAATTATTCACTAAAACAAATTCAAATGGAAAAGAAATATACAATAACAATCCGTCTGTCATATCAGCAACACGCATGGCTTGGTGCGCTTTGCAGACGGAGCAAGCAGACTCAAAGTGAAGTCATCCGTTCGCTCATCGAGAACGGTTCGGTACGTGAAAGAATCACGCAAGAGCATATTCACATCATCCGGCAACTGATTGGTGAAAGTACCAATCTTAACCAGTTGGCAAGACAAGCGAACACCTACGGTTTCTTTGCCGTTGCGGATAGATGCGAGGAAATGGCTCAGCATATTAATCAACTTATAAAACAACTGAAAAATGATAGGTAAACAGACTAAAGGAACATCGTTCGGTGGTTGTGTCCACTATGTCCTCAAAGAGGAAAAATCCAAGCTATTAGAAGCGGCCGGAGTAGAAGGTACACCCGAACAAATAGCAGAGCAATTTGAATTACAGGCATTACTCAATGACAAGGTAAAGAATATTGTCGGACACACTTCGCTCAACTTTTCACCAGAAGACAGTGCAAGGCTAAAGTCTGATGATGTTCTGATGCTAAACATAGCGCACGACTATATGAAGCTGATGGGTATTGAAAATACGCAATACATCATTGCCCGACATATCGACCGTGAGCATCCGCATTGCCATATCGTATTCAACCGGGTGGACAATGACGGTAAAACAATTAGCGACAAGAATGACTTCCGTAAGAATGAGAAAGTCTGCAAAATGCTGACCGCCAAATATCGCTTGCACTTTGCCAATGGTAAAGACCATATCAAAGAGGAACGCTTGCGCCCATACGATAAGGCAAAGTACGAGATATACAAGGCATTGAAAAAAGAACTGCCCACAGCTCATAGTTGGGATGATTTGAAAGATGCGCTTGCCGACCGGGAGATTGATATGAAATTCAAAGTCAGCCGGACTACACGGGAAATACAAGGTGTCAAGTTTGAACATAACGGCTTTTCTTTCTCCGGCTCAAAAGTAGGTCGAGAGTTCAGCTACTTGAATATCGACAACCGACTGGAAGAGAATGCTTGTGCATCTTTGTTGGAGTCTGCCAAACAGGAATCCAAACAACAAAAAGAAGAGGTACAGCAAAGCGTTTCCCATTCCGATGATAGCTTTGGCATCAGTCTCGGTTTGCTAAACGGTAGCTCATCCTACGATGCCACTGCCGCAGAAGAAGCAGAGTTCAATCGCCTAATGAAAAAGAAAAAGGCTAAGCGTAAGCGAGGCTTTCATTTATAATTCTCTATTTATTAATTTTTAAAACCCAATTATTTATGGTACAAAAAGATTTAATTCTTGATTTCAATCTCTACTTGTGTGAGAAATTTGGCTACAGAGAAAGCTGTAGCGTGATGTCCCATGCCAACGGCTTTTGTGTGGACATTCGTGAACGTGATTTGGACTGCTATATCCGCTTCTGGGAGTATAGCTGTGGAAGAGGCAACTTTCCCGACTGGTCTATCATCATTGTGCGCAGTAATTTCAAAAAGAACCAAGAAGAAAGCCTGAAAGACTTGGCTCGGTTCTTCAAGGAGTACATGCCACGCTACGGTTACAAATACCTCTGCACCGAAGATGATGACTACAAGTATTATCAGACACTTGGTTTAAAGTGTATAATGGACGGTTTTTATCCCAATTATGCACTTGCACTGAAGGATTTGAATGTCTGAGACATGGTTTAGAGTTAAGGAGGGGATTTTTCCTCTCCTTTTCTTATATACCGATAAATCAGAATTTAGAGGCGATGGCAAAGCAGCTTTATGATTATTGGTTTGTACAGTTTGATTTCCCGAATGAG
>ENA-UEOR01001296-UEOR01001296.1-human-gut-metagenome-genome-assembly--contig:-NODE-1296-length-14958-cov-41.662388_pt1 | contig 14958 bp, 14 predicted proteins | sample MGYA00242887_ERZ507890 | MGnify/ENA primary metagenome ERZ507890 (study PRJEB26167, sample SAMN06115431) | human gut metagenome | host: Homo sapiens | place: China:Guizhou | collected 2014-10-21...
CTTTGCTTGCGGAGCTATCCGCAAAATCACGGAATATCATACGCATAAATCGTTTCCTTTCTGCAAAACGCACTATTTTACAATTATCCTGTTACATTATATATAACATATTTCCCGGGAGAAGTCAACGGCTTCCGGGGGAGACTGGAAATCCCCGGGGAAGTGTGGTAAAATAGCAGAAAACAAGCGTGGAAAGGGTATGTGCAATGCGTATACTGGTTTTATCCGATTCCCATGGGTGCGTGGAGCCTATGGAGCAGTGCGTGGAGCGGGTGCAGCCCCAGGTGATCCTGCATCTGGGGGACTGCGTGCGGGACGCCCAGCGGCTGGAGGAGCGGTATCCCCAGATCCCGCTGCTGGGGGTGCCCGGCAACTGCGACTATGGCGGCCTGGACCAGCCGGAGCGGCTGACGGAGCTGGGCGGGGTGCGGATCCTGATGATGCACGGCCACACCCGCCATGTGAAGTCCGGCCCCATGGCGGCCATGTACGCCGCCCGGGAGTGCGGGGCGGACATCCTGCTGTTCGGCCACACCCACCAGCCGGTGGTGGACCGCAGCGGCGATTTCTGGGTGATGAATCCCGGGTGCATCGGCCCCAGCGTCCGGCGGACCTATGGGGTCATCACCTTAGAGGACGGGAAGGTGGACTGCGCCGCCTTCCGCCTGTGAGAGGAGGAGGCGGACATGGGACTGCGGCTTTCGGCGGCGGGCATTTTCCTGCTGGGGGCTCTGGGGCTGCTGCTGCACTCCACCCTGCTGGAGACGGGACACATCCGGCCGGGGATGTTCTGCTTTTATACCAATCTCAGCAATCTGCTGGTGCTGGTGTATGAGCTGGCCCTGGCGGCGGCGCCGGAGGGGGCGGTGCGGCAGCTGCTGACCGGCAGCGGCGTGGCCCTGGCCATGACGCTGTGCATCTATGTGACGCACCTGATCTATCACTTTGTGCTGGTGCCGGACGCTAAGCGTCGGGGGCAAAAATTTGCCGACTTCGGCGGCAGCTTCGGGAACCTGTGCGTCCACTATGGAACGCCGTGGCTGGTGGTGATGCAGTGGGTGCTGTGGGGCGATAAGTCCGGGCTGACGGTGCTGTCCGCCGTGTGGTGGCTGGTGCTGCCCCTGGCGTACTTCGCGTATGCCATGCTGCGGGCCAGGACGGGGCGGCCCATCGGCCACACGAAGCTGCTGTACCCCTACCCCTTCATGGACCCGGAGAAGCTGGGGGTGAAAAAATTCTGCCTCAGCGTCACGGCGGTGCTGGCGGGGTTCTTCCTGCTGGGCTGCCTGTTCGTGGCCCTGGGGCGGTGGATGGGATAAAGCAAAAAATGCGCCCCCGGGGCGCGTTTTTGACAAGCTGACAGGACCTCCTGCTGCGGCAGGAGGTCCTGTTTTATAGGGGTCACAGCCACACGGTGCGGCGGCACAGGGCGTCCAGGGCCTCCAGGGCCCGGTCCACCTGGCCGGGGGTGTTGTAAGGCCCGAAGGAGAAGCGGATGGCCCCGGTGGGGAAGGTGCCCAGGGTCCTGTGGGCGTTGGGGGCGCAGTGCAGCCCCACCCGCACCTGGATGCCGAACTCCCGGCCCAGGGCGTCGGCCACAAAGGCCGGGTCCGTGTTCTCCGGCACCACCGGCACCACGGCGGCCCGGTTTTCCGCCCCGGCCAGACCCACCAGCCGCAGATTGGGGATGGACGCCGCCCCCCGGAGGAACCGGTCCGTCAGGGCCTGCTCATGGGCCCGGATGGCGTCGATGCCGGTTTCCTCCAGCCAGGTCAGGGCCGCGTGAAGGCCCATGATCCCCGGCAGGTTCAGAGTCCCGGCCTCGAACCGGTCCGGCAGGAAGGACGGAACCTCCTCGGAGTGGCTGGCGCTGCCGGTGCCGCCGGACAGCAGCGGCTCCAGCTGCGCGGCCAGCTCCGGCCGCAGCAGGAAGCCCCCGGTGCCCTGGGGACCCATCAGCCCCTTGTGGCCGGTGAAGGCCAGGGCGTCCGCCCCCATGGCCTCCATGTCGATGGGGAAGGCTCCGGCGGTCTGGGCGGTGTCCAGCAGGAACAGCAGGCCGTTTTCCCGGCAGAAGGCCCCCACCTCCGCCGCCGGAAGCAGGGTGCCGCAGACGTTGCTGGCGTGGAGCATCACCACCGCCCGGGTGTTCTCCCGCAGCAGGCCGGGAAGGCGCTCCGTCATCAGCGTGCCGTCCGGGCGGCAGGGGATCCGGTCGAAGGTGACGCCCCGGCGGGTCAATTGGGTCAGGGGACGCATGACGGCGTTGTGCTCCATGGCGGACACCAGCACATGGTCCCCGGGCCGCAGCAGGCCCTTCAGCAGGACGTTCAGGCTCTCGGTGATGTTCTTGGTGAACGCCACGCATCGGCTGTCCGGCCCGTGGAACAGGCGGCACAGCTGCTGGCGGGTGCGCAGCACCGTCTCCTCCGCCTGATACGCCCCCTCATAGCCGCCCCGGCCGATGTTGCAGCCGCAGCCGGTGACATAGTCGAACATGGCCTGGGCCACCTGGGGCGGCTTGGGGAAGCTGGTGCTGGCGTTGTCCAGATAAATCGGCTCCATATGGGTCCCTCCCGAAACAATACGTTGTATTTTCAAAAAAATAATGGTAGACATAAACTATTATTATATGATACAATGTCTGTTGGAATTTTTCAAGAGAGAGAGGTATTTTTCCAAATGAACATCAAACGTGAGCGCCTGCATATCGTCATTGCGGGCCTGATCATCGGCGTCATTGCGTCGCTGCTGGTCTTTTTCGGCAACCCTGCCAACATGGGCTTCTGCATCGCCTGCTTCCTGCGGGATACCGCAGGCGGTCTGGGCCTGCACCGGGCCGCCGCCGTGCAGTATATCCGGCCGGAGATCATCGGCCTGGTGCTGGGCAGCTTCGGCATCGCCCTGTTCAAGGGTGAGTTCTCCGCCAAGGGCGGCAGCGCGCCCCTGACCCGCTTCGTGCTGGGCTTTTTCGTGATGATCGGCTGCCTGATGTTCCTGGGCTGCCCCTTCCGCATGATCCTGCGCCTGGCCGGCGGCGACCTGAACGCTCTGCTGGGCGGGCTTGGCTTCGTGCTGGGCATTCTGGCGGGCGTGTTCTTCCTGAAGAAGGGCTATTCCCTGAAGCGCTCCTATTCCATGGCCAGGCTGGAGGGCTTCCTGTTCCCGGCCATCCAGGTGGTGGTGTTTATCCTGCTGGTGGCGGCTCCCGCCTTCATCTACTTCACCGAGGCCGGCGGCGGCCCCGGCGCCAAGCACGCTGCCGTGCTCATCAGCCTGGCGGCGGGCCTGATCGTGGGCGCTCTGGCCCAGCGCACCCGCCTGTGCATCGTGGGCGGCATCCGCGACGTGGTGCTGTTCCGGGAGCCCAAGCTGCTGATGGGCTTCGGCGCCATCCTGATCAGCGCCCTGGTGTGCAACCTGATCCTCACCGGCGCCACCGACGGCGCCTATTTCCACCTGGCCTTTGAGGGCCAGCCCATCGCCCATACCGACGGCCTGTGGAACTGCCTGGGCATGGTGCTGGTGGGCTTTGGCTGCGTGCTGCTGGGCGGCTGCCCCCTGCGCCAGCTGGTGCTCTCCGGCGAGGGCAGCTCCGACAGCGCCGTGACGGTGCTGGGCCTGATCGTGGGCGCTGCCTTTGCCCATAACTTCGGACTGGCCTCCAGCGCGGAGGGCCCCACCGCCAACGGCAAGATCGCCGTGGTCATCGGTCTGGCCGTGGTGGCCGCCATCGGCTGCCTGAACACCTTCCGGAAGAAAGCATAAGGAGGAGACAACATGAAAGTCATCGACGCACGGGGGCTGTCCTGCCCCGAGCCCGTGGTGCTGCTGCGGGCGGCTATGCAGAGCGGCGAGGCCGCCTATCAGATCCTGGTGGACAACCACGCCTCCCGGGAGAACACCACCCGCTATGCCCAGCACCAGGGCTATCAGGTCCAGGTGCAGGAAAACGGCGGCGAATGGACGCTGACCTTTACCAAATGACCTATTTCGCAACGTTTTTTTCTCACTTCGGCGCCATGCGGTATCAGCAGCTGTGCCGGGAGCAGGGGATCGAGTGCCGGGTGATGCCGGTGCCCCGGAATCTCAGCAGCAGCTGCGGCACCTGCGTGCGGTGCGAGGGGCGGTGGCTGGAGCCCCAGGGCGAGGCCGCCGGAGACGTGGAGCGCATTGCCGCCTGGGACGGGCGGAGCTATACGCCGGTTTATCAACGGACGGAGGAATGACCATGGAAACAGAAGATGAAAGACTCCGCTGCCTTTTAATTCTTATTTTTCAATTTTTAATTCTAGAAAGATGTTTATTGATTTTAGTATAAAAGACCTCATCGATATCCTGCTGGTAGCCTATCTGCTTTATCAGACTTACCGTCTGATGAAAGATTCGGGTTCTATCAATATCTTCATCGGTATCCTGGTATTTATAGGTATCTGGCTGATTGTATCTCAGGTTTTGGAAATGAAACTGCTAGGGTCTATCTTCGATAAATTGGTCAGTGTAGGTGTCCTAGCCCTGATTATTCTTTTTCAGGATGATATACGCCGGTTCCTTGTCACACTGGGCTCGCATAAACAGTTGGGACGTTTTTTCCGCTTCCTGACGGGAAACAAGCAGGAAAAAACGGAAAAAGCAGATATTATGCCGATTGTACTTGCCTGTATGAGCATGAGCAAAGGGAAGGTGGGTGCACTGATTGTCATCGAAAAAAGTGTACCTCTGAATGACATCATCCGTACAGGAGAAATTATCAACGCCAATGTGAACCAACGACTGATAGAAAATATTTTCTTCAAAAACAGTCCATTACATGACGGAGCCATGATTATCCGCCATAAACGGATAGAAGCAGCCGGTTGTATTCTCCCGGTATCTCACGACTTGAATATCCCTAAAGAATTGGGATTAAGACATCGGGCTGCCATGGGCGTATCGCAGGAAACAGATGCATTGGCCATTATCGTTTCAGAAGAAACAGGTGGCATATCCGTGGCTTATAAAGGACAATTCCATCTCAGACTGACTGCCGAAGAGCTGGAACGTATTCTGACAAAAGAAGACTAATAACCTATCCGGATTTTTACTCCACTGATTATCAATCTTAAACATAGAAATTCAACCTAGGCAACCAGTAATAAAGATCAATTCAGCATCAAACTCATATAAGGATGCTCCGCTTCCAGTAACAACCGGGTAAAACCATCCAACGTATAAGTGTGATATTTTTTTTCCGGTACTCTCTCACGAAAACAGAAACCATCCCGTACCGTATAATAGCCGTTATTCTCCTGAATCGCTTCATCTCCCTCAATATGTATATAAAGTTCGGATGCCGGATACTTATGGGCGAAAACCTTCAACAACTCCTCTGCACGGATAACTCTTGCCATCCCCAAAAACAAAGTATCGGCAGACGACGGAATGAAATAATCCATACGCTGTACCTTATATATATGGGCCGCTTCATACAATAAAGTATCCTGCACCGCATCCGTATCTGCCAGCAATTCCTTTATATATAATGTATCATCCCCCATTACCGTAAATGCCATCCCCACTATTTTATCTGCTTCCCAGGCAACCAGCAATTTGCCATTACCCAGTCTTAAATCGGCCATAATAACCAGAAAATCTTCTTTAGGATGCTGAATGCAACTCCTGCGTCCATGCATACGGGAATCAAAATAATGATAATGTTCCACACCGGGAAATTCGCATACTTCTATCCGGCAACCGGGCACAGGGCATAATCTGTCTACCCTTACCTGCTCAACCGCATACCCAAAAACTGGAGCATATCCCGACCTGGCATAATAACCGAACAACCATTCCTCTGCAGGAATCAACGAAGCCAGCAAAACTCCATCTTCATACATACACCGATGTGTTTCCTTCAGTAGGCGTTTCATGGCTCCATGCTTCCTGTAATCCGGATGCGTACAAGCACCCGATATATACGAAGTAGAAATCACCTCATCACAAAAAGTCATAGGATAAGGTATCATCTGCAATGCGGAAATAATCTTTCCGTCTTCACGAATCACCCTGTTCACTTCATCCTTATATCTCATCTTGAAATATAAGTCGGTAAACTCATCGCTATCATTGAAGCAGAGTTTCCATAATGTTTTCACTTCATCCTTTGTGGTCATTGAGCTCTGCTATACATTTCTCGAGTAAAATAACGGGCTGATAAGAAAGTTTTGCTTTGCGCAAACCTTCCAGACCAAGGTCTTCCTCGCGGTTTACATATATATATTGTTCGTCGATATGATTTGCATATTCATAGTTAATCATGGCATACGACCCTTCTATTCCCGTATCCGCCTTTTCAACACAAGTATCCCATGTTTCATGATTGATGGGAGCACCGTATGTAAAAGCGGCAATCTTCCCGTTGACATGAAGCACGCCGCCCGTCAAACCCAACGCCTCCATATGGTTCAAGGCATATGTCATGGACTTACGTTCTGCCCCCAATGCCAATTGTTCCTCGCAGTTATTGGCACGACACCATTCCTCTTCCAGCTTCAAACATTCGGGAACCAGATCTGGAGTCAACGGTTTGTATTCATAATCAGGATACTGCTTCTTGAACTTGTTGATATGATTACGTTTGGCTTGAAACTTCTTTCCTTTCAAGGTTGCCAGGTCAGTACGCAAGTAGATATAATCAAAGTAATCCCGGTCTTCTGTAAAAGTGAAACGTCCGGGCATCGCCGCCTCTATGTCCGCTTTCATCCCCACGCATACCCCCAGCATACGCAATTTTGCCCCCATCTCTTCAGCATCCTTTATCAATGCTTCAAGAACTGGTTTCACATCTCCAGTTCCGACGGGCATCATGTAGGCCAATTCTTCTCCCGCATAGAAACGCAGCAACAGGTAATTATCCATCACGGCATATTTAGTCTGGTACAGGAAAATCCAACTACACAGATTGGCAAACGACAAGTCGCAATTACGACGCAAACTGCCTAAGGTAAAGGACTGTATCAAGTCTTTATCCGCTAAAGTTATATCTTTAAATTCTATCATAAAATATGGGTTGCTTGTTTTCTCACCACAAATCACAGAATCTTCATTTCATTCAAAGTGACAATAGTTATCAGACTGCTGTAAGAATGCTCTGTTACTACTAAATGCGGATAGACTTTTTATAAGCAATGCTCACCCCAATGACCATACCTATTGAAAATCAAATCAATCCTCTATAATCTGTGATGATTTTCTATATATAACAAAGATAACAGCTTTTTTGTTAAATCACACCTAATAATCTAAGAATTGTCGGTGTGAAAATCGCTGTCATAATTCCGTTCAAAGTCAATCCCAGACTAGCGTATGCTCCATATTTCCCACTGATTTCCATTGCTGTAGAAGTACCTACCGCATGAGTAGCCGTACCCATAGAAAGACCTTGCGCAATAGGACTCCCCACATGACCTACCCGAAGTACCTTGAAGCCGAACACCGCCCCGAACAGACCGACTACCACCACAACAGCGGCCGTCAAAGACGGAATTCCTCCCGTGGCTTTCGAAACCTCCATAGCGATAGGAGTAGTCACAGATTTAGGAGCCAATGAACAAATAATCTCCGGAGTGGCTCCCAGCAATTTGGCAATGACCACCACGGCCACCAATCCCACCAAACAACCTGCCAACTGTGAAATGACAATAGGAAGCAACTGTTTCTTTATCATCTCCAACTGCAAATAAAGTGGCACGCCCAACGCTACCACCGCTGGTTTCAACCAAAATTCAATCAGGTGACCTCCTTCATTATATGTTTCATAACTGATGCCGGTAAATTTCAAAAACAGAATCAACACGGCAATGGTAAGCAGGATCGGGTTTAACACCACCCATCCAGTCTTTTTCTGCAAGACACGTGACAAAAAAAACACCCCGAAGGTGAATGCCAGCAAAAAGAACTTATTTTCTAAATATTCCATTTGATTTTCTAACTAATTGGTGAACCCATCCTGTTACGACCAGTACCAAAACCGTACTGACCACTGTCGCAATTACTATCGGCCAAAACTGTGCTTCAATGACATCAAAATAAAGCATCAGTGCCACACCGGGCGGAACGAAGAAAAAGCCCAGATTAGCAACCAAGAAATCGGACAGCCCCTGCACCCATTGCAGTTTTATCCAACCCAATTTGAGAAAAAGGGTGAGTAACAGCATTCCTATAATACTGGACGGCAGCTTGATACCCGTCAAAAAAACAATCAATTCACCCAAAGCCAAACAGCCAAATAAAATGGCGCACTGACGAATCATACCTTATAAATTTATTAAATACTTATTGAAAACTGCGCAAAGTTAAGGAAACATCCCGTTTGGTGTTCAATAACATACACTTTTAGCATACTTTAAACCAAAAATAATATTGATTTTGCAATGTAGATATTGCAAAATTAGCTAATTTTGCATCGTGAAAAACAACACTCGTCTTTAGAACGTACATAATTAATATATTATCATGGATTTAATTTCTCAAATCGTTGAGCGCGCGAAAGCAAACAAACAGCGCATTGTTCTTCCGGAAGGAACTGAAGAACGTACTTTAAAAGCTGCCAACCAAATATTGACAGACGGTGTTGCCGACCTTATTTTATTGGGAAACCCCGATGAAATCATGAGCCTGGCTAAACAATGGGGGTTAGGGAACATCGGTAAAGCCACTATTATCGATCCCACAGACCACCCGAAAAAAGAAGAGTATGCACAATTGCTGTGCGAACTCCGCAAGAAAAAAGGTATGACCATCGAAGAGGCCCGCAAACTGGTTGTCGATCCGCTGTATCTAGGATGTCTCATTATCAAGGCTGGTGATGCCGACGGACAGTTGGCCGGCGCACGCAACACAACAGGTAACGTACTTCGTCCCGCTTTACAGATTATCAAGACTACTCCGGGTATCACTTGCGTATCCGGTGCCATGCTGTTGCTGACTCATGCTCCCGAATACGGAAATAACGGTGTAATCGTAATGGGTGACGTTGCTGTAACCCCGGTACCGGATGCCAACCAACTGGCTCAAATTGCAGTTTGTACCGCTCAGACCGCCAAGGCTGTTGCCGGAATTGATCCTCGCGTAGCTATGTTAAGTTTTTCAACCAAGGGTTCTGCCAAACATGAAGTGGTAGATAAAGTGGTGGAAGCTTTGGCAATCGCTAAGGAAATGGCTCCCGATTTGAAGATTGACGGTGAACTGCAAGCTGATGCAGCTTTGGTTCCGCACATCGGTGCAAGCAAAGCCCCGGGATCAGAAATTGCAGGTAAGGCAAACGTATTGGTTGTTCCTTGTCTGGAAGTAGGTAATATTTCTTATAAATTAGTAGAACGTCTGGGACACGCTACCGCTATCGGCCCGATCCTGCAAGGTATAGCTCGTCCGGTGAATGACCTGTCACGCGGTTGCTCTATCGACGATGTTTATAAGATGATTGCCATTACTGCCAATCAAGCAATTGCCGCTAAAGAAAACAAATAATCATTCTCCAAAAAACAACAACATCATGAAAATATTAGTGCTCAATTGCGGTAGTTCTTCTATTAAATATAAATTATTTGATATGACTACCAAAGAAGTCCTGGCACAGGGCGGTATAGAAAAAATCGGCTTGGTAGGCTCTTTCCTGAAACTGACTTTGCCCAACGGTGAAAAGAAAATATTAGAAAAAGACATCCCAGAACATACCGCAGGTATCGAGTTCATTCTGAATACATTGGTGAGCCCGGAATATGGCGCAATCAAGTCATTGGATGAAATCAACGCAGTAGGTCACCGTATGGTACATGGCGGAGAACGTTTCAGCGAATCCGTATTGCTGAATAAAGAAGTACTGGATGCTTTTATCGCTTGCAACGATTTAGCCCCGCTTCATAACCCGGCTAACCTGAAAGGTGTGAATGCTGTTTCTGCCATTCTGCCCAACGTTCCCCAAGTAGGTGTATTTGATACGGCATTCCATCAAACAATGCCCGACTATGCATATATGTATGCCATTCCATACGAACTGTATGAAAAATACGGTGTGCGCCGTTATGGCTTCCATGGAACTTCTCATCGCTATGTTTCACAACGTGTATGCGAATTCCTTGGCGTTGATCCGAAAGGAAAGAAAATTATCACTTGCCACATCGGTAACGGTGGTTCCATTTCAGCTATCAAAGATGGTAAATGTATAGACACCAGTATGGGGCTGACCCCATTGGAAGGTCTTGTAATGGGAACTCGTAGTGGTGACATCGATGCAGGCGCCGTTACTTTCATCATGGAAAAAGAAGGATTAAATGCAACCGGCGTATCCAACTTACTAAACAAGAAAAGTGGTGTATTAGGCGTTTCAGGTGTATCCAGCGATATGCGCGAACTGGAAGCCGCTGTTGCCGCCGGAAATCCGAAAGCTATTTTGGCTGAAAAGATGTATTTCTACCGCATCAAGAAATATATTGGTGCATATGCTGCCGCTCTAGGTGGTGTAGACATCATCCTGTTCACTGGCGGTGTAGGTGAAAATCAAGCCAATTGCCGTTCTGAAGTTTGTGAAGGTTTGGAATTCATGGGTGTGAAGATTGACCTTGAAAAGAACAAGGTTCGTGGAGAAGAAGCTATTATTTCTGCCGATGACTCCAAAGTGACAGTAGCTGTTATCCCAACTGATGAAGAGCTGATGATTGCCAGCGATACTCTGGCTATTCTGAATAAGTAATTTTATTGTTTGGTTAAATATATAAATTATAGAAGGCTGCTACGCGTGATGCATAGTAGCCTTTTTTAGGAATATTGACTTTCTCCCTCAACATACTGCTCAAGGAACATATTTTCACCATCAAATACAGCATACGAAAAATCTTGTATCCAGTCACCAAGAATCAACATACGTGAAGTACGGCTCAGCATCAAGTCTAGCATAATGTGGCGATGACCATAAATAAAATAATTGATATCCGGATGGTCTTTAAGGTAATTTTTAGTAAACAAGACCAACGGTTCCTTGTCCTCTCCCATATACTCGGGTTCCTTACCGCCTTCACGCTTCAGACGGCTATGCTTGGCCCATTCCAAGCCAAGTTCTATGCTCCAACGGGGATGTATGGTAGAAAACAGCGTTTGTAAAGTGGTACTATGAAACATGGAACGCAACAATTTGAACTTGGCATCTTTATCTCCCAATCCGTCCCCATGCGCCAAGAAAAACTCCTTCCCATAAATCTCACAGGTCAACGGCTGACGATGAATAGTTACCCCGCACTCTTTTTCCAAATAATCACCACACCAGATGTCATGATTACCGATAAAGAAATGCACCTCCACTCCCAAATCGGTCAACTCGGAAATCTTCCCCAAGAAACGAGTATAGCCTTTCGGCACTACCAGTTTGAACTCGTACCAAAAGTCGAATATATCTCCTAACAGGTACACTGCTGCAGCATTATGTTTTATACTATCCAGAAAATTCACCAAACGGCGCTCCTGTGTCCGCCCGTGTGCTATGGCACGAGAACCTAAATGTGCATCGGAAAGGAAATATACGTTCTTCATAATCTTACTAAATTAAATACCTCATAAATTAAAAATCCGAGAATAGAGAATTAAAAAAACAACACCTTGTCCAATAACTTAGACATATTGGCAATTCTTATTTTCCAATTTTAATTCTCAACTTTCAATTTATTAGAGGAAACCCAATTCCAATTTAGCTTCTTCACTCATCATATCTTTATCCCATTCGGGTTCAAAAACCAAGTTCACGACCGATGAAGTAACTCCTTCCACAGAGTCGACTTTCTGACGGACATCCTCCATAATAAAATCAGCAGCAGGACAATTGGGGGCAGTCAATGTCATATCTAACACTACTTCTCCATCATCTTGCAAATCAATCTTATATATCAAGCCTAAATCGTATATATTCACCGGAATCTCGGGATCATATACGGTTTTCAACATGGCTATAATCTTCTCTTCTGTTTTTAAACGGGTATCTGCATCCATATCTCTCGTTGTTTTAATTGCAAATTTAATGATTTTCTATATTTTTCCTTCATCAGCATAGCTATAAAATTTGCCATCCGTTAAAATAACATGATCTATCAGTCTTATGTTCATTACTTTTGCCGCCTTGTCAAGATGTTCCGTCAACCGATCATCCTCTGTACTAGGTCGCATACTGCCGGAAGGATGGTTGTGACAAAGCGCCATAGCAACAGCCCGCTTCAGTAAAGCCTCCCTCAAAATACAACGGACATCTACCGCTGTAGATACCAATCCTCCGGAACTTATTCTTATGCGGTCAATTACTTTGGAAGCTTGATTCAACAACAAGACCCAGCATTCCTCTGTAGGCAAATCACACATCAACGGATAAAAATATTGATAAACATCACGGGAGCTGAGAATGACCTTACGTTCTTTTCCTTCTTCCTCCTTTCGGCGCTTTCCCAATTCGGAAGCCGCCAAAATGGTGATAGCTTTGGCAGGACCTATTCCTTTATAGTGACACAGTTCATCTACGGTGGTTTTGCCCAATTCATTCAAACTATTATGATAATCACTCAACACTTTACGCATTAACTCCACAGCAGAATCCTCCGTATTTCCCGAACCTATCAGAATAGCAAGCAACTCAGCATCCGAAAGTGTCCCCACTCCATGCAACATCATCTTTTCACGAGGACGATCTTCTTCCGCCCATTGGTTTATGGTTAGTTTTTCTGCCATCTTTCTTTATTTTCCCCGCCATAAAGACGCATAAAAAGTCCATCACTTTTAACACCTCTTCATGGTAAAATTCTATTTATAAAAATTCTTCTCAAATGCGGCAAATTCGTTTTTCCCCAACACACAGCGTTTCCACCAGGCCCGCAGGAAACCAGTTCCATAGCCAATCAACTGAATAAAAGAAGCAAGGATGGATAATAATCCTATTTTGAAACTTTTATTTCGCAATGTGGAGTCTACACAAATGATAAGAGCAAAAAGCAGCAGCAAAGACAAACTCCAGCTACAAACCAACGAACATAACAACAGGAATACAATTCCTATAGTAAAAAGTGCCGGTAACAAATGTACAACTTTCAATGATTCAGGATACTTTTTATACAGATTGATACGGGCAATACCCGAATTATGCACTTGCTTGAAAAACTTCTTCAAATCGGTACGACGCTTGTGCCACACCCATGCTTCAGGGAACAACCGACAAGCATATCCCCCTTGAAAGATACGGATACTGAAATCAATATCTTCTCCAAAACGCATCTTAGAAAATCCTCCCAACGCTTTATATACCTCAGCCCGTACCCCCATATTAAAACTACGGGGATAGAATTTATCCATTTTTTTCTTCCCTCCACGGATACCTCCGGTAGTAAAAAACGAAGTCATGGCATAATTTATTGCTTTCTGTATATTGGTAAACGAATCATGAGCACGGTCAGGACCACCAAAAGCATCTGCCTTCTGCCGTTGAAGCTCTGACTCGACAGCCGCCAAATACCCTTCAGGCAAAATGCAATCAGAATCCAATATGATAAGATATTCTCCATGCCCCCGTTCCGCTCCATAATTGCGGGTCTGCCCGGGACCGGAATTGGATTTGAAATAATAACATATATCCAACCGGTCAGCGTAATTATCTACCACTTCCTTGCACGGAACTGATGAACCATCCTCCACTATCAGGACTTCAAAATTCTTATTTGTCTGCCTTGTAAGACTGTTCAATAACTCATCCACCTCTTCAGGACGATTATAAACCGGTATAATAAAAGAATATCTCATTGCTTTATTTTGATTTTATCCATCACAGAGAAGTACAAAGAAACATAAAAAAGGCGGAGCTTGCAACAAGTTCCGCCTTTTTATATGCATATATAAATAGATTATGCTTTCACACGGCCTACATATGAACCGTCACGAGTATCAATTTCAATTGTTTCACCTTCATTAATGAATAAAGGAACACGCACGGTAGCACCCGATTCCACTGTAGCAGGTTTCAACGTATTGGTAGCCGTATCCCCTTTCAGACCCGGTTCGGTATAAGTAATTTTCATCTGCACTTTTACCGGAACATCAGCAAACAATACTGTTTCTGTAGAAGCATCAGAAACCACATCCTCCATTTCTCCGGGCAAGAAACCAACCTCTTTGATCGTATTGTCTTTCGAATTATATACAAGCATATTATTTGTATCGTCCGTGGCTATAAGAGCATGGATAAAGCCATTTTCCAACGTGTAAATTCTAGCTCCATACCATACATTATAAGTCGTTTGTGTATCCTTTGAGACTGCTTGAGCTAAATCATAGGATACCTCAACCCCGATCTCCAGAGGGAAAACTTTATACTGTTTATTTTGCCAATCTTTATCCGAGCATGAACAGCAATACATCTTTCCATTATATCCCACAAAATAATCGAATACACCATCACTTTTCGGGAACTCATACAGACCTCCATCCGCTTTGTACAGAATATATTTCTCTCCAAGATCATCCAACCTCACATAAGTCATACAATTCCCTGCGGCATCTACCTCAAAAGGATGTCTATAATTCCCTATTTCAATAGGAAACTGGTCTAAGTTCACTTTCTGCATTGTTATATTATCGAAGTTCTCTAATGCAAATTTGTATATACTCATACCAGAAGAGGAATATCCTTTAACCAAACAATAGGCATTATTCAAATCATCTGTTCTGGGATTTACATCTATCCCATTTTTGATTTGATAGCTGAAATCTGTTTCTCTAAAATCTGGATATTTATTACCATCAATCACATACATCCGACCACTTTTCTTATTGATCAAATAACTATTCCCATCAGATGACCCCCAATCTTCACCAGATCTATAGTATTATTCTCAGTGACCAGCTCTGCTCACTGGGACAAACAGAAATGTATCTCACCGACTGGCATGTAACGAATCC
>ENA-UEOR01001303-UEOR01001303.1-human-gut-metagenome-genome-assembly--contig:-NODE-1303-length-14892-cov-5.772258_pt1 | contig 14892 bp, 10 predicted proteins | sample MGYA00242887_ERZ507890 | MGnify/ENA primary metagenome ERZ507890 (study PRJEB26167, sample SAMN06115431) | human gut metagenome | host: Homo sapiens | place: China:Guizhou | collected 2014-10-21...
GGCGCTATGGGCTGTGTGGCCTTCCTGTTCAGCCAGAAGGGTGTCATCGACATCTCTCTGGAAGACAAGGACGCCGACGAGGCCATGATGGACGCTCTGGATGCCGGTGCCGAGGACTTTGACGCCAGCGAGGACGCTGCCGAGATCACCACCGATCCCGAGAACTACTCCGCTGTGGTCAAGGCTCTGGAGGAGAAGGGCTACGAGATCCTGTCCGACGACCTGGCCATGGTGCCCATGACCACCACTCGTCTGACCGACCCCGACCAGCTGAAGGCCATGGGCAAGCTGCTGGACGCTCTGGAGGAAAACGACGACGTGCAGAACGTCTGGCACAGCCTGGAGAACGAAGAGGATCTGCCGGAATAATCGGGAGCGCTTCGGAATAAGAACGGAAAAAGCTGCTTTTTGCGTGCACTGCACGGGAAGGGCAGCTTTTTTCTTTGCAGTGCCGGCGATTGAATTGAATGGTGCTTCGTGATATAATAAAAGAACAGAAGGAAGGTGCAGAGGATGAGCAACCGAGAATATGCCCACACATTATTGGATCGCATCCCGGAAAGCAGACTGGCCTACATTGTTTATTATCTGGAAGGTGCAGCGGTCCCGGATGAAGCTGAAACACCGAATGCGGAAACGCAGGAAGCCTTTGAGGAACTGGACAACGGCGGCGGTCATGCATACAACGGACCGGTCGAAAATCTGATCAGCTCGTTGCTGGAGGACGAAAGTGCTTGAAGTAAAATACTCCACCCGGTTCAAAAAGGACCTGAAGGTATGCCAGAAGCGGCATTATGACATGAACCTGCTGCAGCAGGTCATCAACGTGCTGGCAGTCCCGGCGGCACTTCAGCCCCAAAATAAGGACCACAGCCTGACGGGCAGCTATATCCCGCATCGGGAATGCCACATTCAGCCGGATTGGCTGTTGATCTATTACCAGACGGATACCGAACTCTATCTGTATCGCACGGGAACGCATGCAGACCTGTTTGGATTGTAAGGCAGCACCCTGCCGCTCGATTGGAGCGGCAGGGTGCATTGTTTTAGTGCGGCAAAGCGGCGTTTCCAGAAACTTTCATGAAAAAACACCGGACGTGACGCATTTTCAGGCGTCGAATTTGTGCGAAAACCATATCCTTTTGCGGGGGCCTGTGATATACTTCAGGGGAGAGGAACCAGAAAAAGGACAAGCGTGGAGGAAGTGCGGATGAGTGAACAGGAGCGGATCATGAACGTTGCCCTGCTGTGGGGCGGCTGTTTCTGCCTGACGGCGGCGTTCTGCCTGTCCATGGGAAATGACTACAACCGGGAAAAACGCAACTGGATGATCTGGATGGAGCTTTCGGCGGCTGCGCTGCTGTGCTGCGATGCGGCTGCCTGGTTCGTGCAGGGCACGCCGGGGGAAGCAAGCCACCTCATCATGGTCGCCACCAACTTTGTGGTGTATGCGGGGCTGTATCTGGTGCTGTTCCTGTTCAACCACTATGTGGGCTGCTACCTGCGGGAGGACGGCCGTCTTTGCGCCCCGAAACGCAGCCGGACGGTGGACATGACCTGCGCCGTGGGCATCGGGCTGGTGTTCGTGTCCCAGTTCAGCCCACTGTTCTACTACATCGACGCCCAGAACATCTACCACCGCAGCGATACCTTCCCGCTGTCCATGGTGCTGCTGCTCATTGGCATGGGCACAGAGATCACCATGATGGCCCAGTTTTACCAGAAACTCACGATAGGACGCCGCATCGCCATGTTCGGCTGTGTGGTCCTGCCGCTGTCGGTGGCAGCGTGTCAGGTGTTCCAGGACGACATTTCCCTCATCAGCCTGTCGGTGGGGGCATCCATGATCCTGCTGTTCGTGGTGACCACCAGCGCCCAGAACCGGGAGCTGGCCGTCTCAGAGCGGACCAAGGAGCAGATCCGCCAGCGTCTGGAGATCGCCACCATGCTGAACAGCTGCGTGGGCAAGCTGAACTCCGACACCGACATCGACGTGGGCATCAACAACCTGCTGGCCACTGTGAACGGCTATTTTCAGGCCGACCGCACCTATGTGTTTGAGATCGACCCGGACCGGGACGTACTCATCAACACCTTTGAGTATATCTGCGGGCAGGAGGTAAGTGCCCAGATGGACAATCTGCAGGAGGTGCCTGTTTCGGTCATCGAGGTCTGGATGCAGAACTTCCGGCAGGGCCGTTCCTATTATATGTCCGATCTGGAGCAGGAGCGGGGCCAGCCCAGCTACGAGATGCTGAAGGCGCAGCAGGTGTGGCGCCTGCTGGCCGTGCCGTTGATGAAAGGCGGAGCCATGGTGGGCTTTCTGGGCGTGGACAACCCCCGCGCGCACTACGATGACGCGACCCTGCTGGCGTCCATCCAGTTCTTTGTGACCAACAGCCTGGACCGCAAAAAGCAGCAGGCCTATCTGGAAAAGCTCAGCTACCGCGACATGCTCACCGGCCTGTACAACCGCAACCGCTACATTGAGCGGCTGGAAGCCTACAAGCAGGTGCAGGATCAGCAGATCGGTGCCATCTACATCGACCTGAACGGCCTGAAAAAGGTGAATGACGAGCAGGGCCACCGCGCCGGTGACGAGCTGATCGTGCGGGCGGCGGGCACCATTGCGGGCATTTTTGCCGAGGACGCCTACCGGGTGGGCGGTGACGAGTTCGTGGTGATCCTGCTGGATGTGAGCCGCGAGGAGTTTGCCCGCAAGACCGAGCAGCTGCGCCGCCAGATGCAGAAAAACAGCGTGGATGCGTCCATCGGCGGGGTATGGCAGGCCAGCACCGAGAACCTGGAGAACCTGCTGCGCCGGGCCGATGAGAACATGTACAGGGAAAAGAAGCGCTACTACAGCCAGGCCGATGCCGCCCGGAAACCGGAAAGCTGACCGACCTGCACGGACAAAGAAACGGGAAATCCGACAAAGGTATTCTATTTCCCTCACGCTTTGCCATAGCAGGGTGAATGATTTTCATCTAAATTGACAAATTTCAACCTCCTTACTATAATTAAAAAAGTGTTTCTCGGTTATGGACGATGGTGTTTATGCAGCCGCAAGATGCCATCGTTTTTCTATTCGCTTTTTCTGTCCGTGTGCCAAGGACAGACGTCTGCACTGTGAGACGCAGATGCGGGAAAGTGCCTGGCTCAGACCGGGAACGCCAAAATAGTATTTCATTGATAGGAATGGAGTGGCATCAAACGATGGCAAAGTACATCATCAAGCGTGTCGCAATGGGCATCTTCAGCATCTTCATTGTGGCCACGGTTACCTTTTTTGTCATGAACTTGGTCCCCGGCGGCCCGTTCGTGGCAGAAAAGTCCATCAGTGCGGCTGCTCAGCAGGCGCTGGCCGAGAAATACGGCCTGGACAAGCCGCTGGGTGCGCAGTACGTCAATTACATGAAGAGCCTGCTGCACGGCGACCTGGGCCTGAGCCTGCGTCAGCGTGGCCGCACGGTCAACGAGATCATCGCCAGCAAGCTGCCGGTGTCCTGCCGCCTGGCAGGCGTGGCGGTGCTGGTGGCCCTGTGCATCGGCATCCCGCTGGGCTGTATCTCGGCTTACAACCGCGGCAAGTGGCTGGACAACATCATCATCGTGTTCGCAACCTGCGGCATTGCGATCCCGAGCTTTATTTCCAGCGTGCTGCTGCTGTATGAGTTCGGTATGAACCTCAAGCTGCTGCCCACCGTGGGCCTGAACAGTGCTGCAGCGTATATCATGCCGGTCACCGCACTGGCGATCTACCCCTCTGCATACATCACCCGCCTGATGCGTTCCAGCCTGCTGGACGTCATGGGTCAGGACTACATGCGCACCGCCCGTGCCAAGGGCGTGTCCCAGTTCATGATCCTGTTCAAGCATGCGCTGCGCAATGCCATCCTGCCGGTCATCACCTACGTCGGCCCCATGCTGGCCAGCCTGATGACGGGCTCCTTCGTGGTGGAGAAGATCTTCTCCGTGCCCGGCCTGGGCCGCGACTTCGTGTCTGCCATCACCAACCGTGACTATACCCTGATCATGGGCACCACCATCCTGCTGTCCAGCATGGTCATCGTGGCCAACGTGGTCGTGGATATCCTGTACAAGATCATCGACCCGCGCATCAAGCTGCAGTAAAAAAGGAGGAACGCGTTATGGAAAACATCAAAAAGAATCCTCTCAGCCTGCAGCTGAACGCTGACGACTTTCTGCCTGCCAGCAACGAGGAAAAGCAGAGCCTTGTGATCATGCGCGAGAGCGTCAACTTCTGGAAGGACGGTCTGCGCCGCCTGAAGAAGAACAAGATCGCCATGGTCAGCTTTGTGTTCATCATCGCCATTGCCATTTTTGCCTACCTGCTGCCTGCCGTGTGGCCCTACAGCTACTCGGAGCAGGTGAAGGGCAGCAACAATCTGGCACCGTTCGAGTACTCTGCCTCTGAGCAGGCCCGCATTGATGCCGGCGAAAAGGTATTCCCGCACATTATGGGTACCGACCGTATGGGCCGTGACTTTGCGGTGCGTATCATGATGGGCACCCGCGTGTCCCTGTCCGTCGGCCTGATCGCCTCGGTGCTGGTGCTGATCATCGGTGCCACCTACGGTGCTGTGTCGGCCTTTGCCGGCGGCTGGGTGGACAACATCATGATGCGTATCACGGATATCCTGTACACCATCCCGGATATCCTGCTGATCATCCTGCTGGGCATGGCCCTGAAGGAGCCCCTGGAAAGTCTGGCCACCAAGCCCGGCTTCAAGTGGATGCAGACTCTGGGCCCCAACATGATCTCCATCTTCATCATCTTCGCTCTGCTGTACTGGGTGGGCATGGCGCGTATCGTGCGCAGCCAGATCCTGATCCTGAAGGAGAGCGAGTACGTCACCGCTGCCCGCGCACTGGGCGCTTCCAGCGGCCGTATCATCAAGAAGCACCTGCTGACCAACTGCATCGGCACCCTGATCGTGACCACCACCCTGCAGATCCCGGCTTCCATCTTCACCGAGAGCTACCTGAGCTTCATCGGTCTGGGTGTTGCAGCCCCGCTGCCGTCTCTGGGTTCTCTGGCCACCGATGCCGTCAAGGGCATGAACACCTACCCCCACCTGCTGATCGCCCCCGCACTGATGATCAGTGTGATGATCCTGGTGTTCAACCTGTTCGGCGACGGCCTGCGCGATGCCTTTGACCCGAAGCTGAAGAATTGATGAGGTGAACGAAGATGAGCGAAAAAATTCTTGATATCAAGGAAGAGCGCCTTTCCTTCTTCACCCCTGCCGGTGAGGTCAAGGCACTGAACGGCGTTTCCTTTGCGATGAACCAGGGCGACGTGCTGGGCATCGTGGGCGAGTCCGGTTCCGGCAAGTCCGTTACCGCTTACTCGGTCATGGGCCTGACCGCCTACCCCGGCAAGCTGGTGGGCGGCACCGTGTGGTTCAACGGCCACGAGATCGAGAAGATGAAGGAGAAGGACTTCCGCAAGATCCGCGGCAACGAAGTCTCCATCATCTTCCAGGACCCCATGACCAGCCTGAACCCGGTGTACACCATCGGCAACCAGATCGTGGAGGTCATCCGCCTGCACACCAAAAAGAGCAAGCAGGAAGCCTGGGCACGCGCCGAGGAGCTGCTGGAGCTGGTCGGCATCAACGAGCCGGAAAAGCGCCTGAAGCAGTACCCCCATGAGCTGTCCGGCGGTATGCGCCAGCGCGTGATGATCGCCATCGCCCTGGCCTGTGAGCCGAAGCTGCTGATCGCAGACGAGCCCACCACCGCACTGGACGTGACCATCCAGGCACAGATCCTGGAGCTGATGCAGGAGCTGCGCAAGAAGCTGGGCATGAGCATCATCATGATCACGCACGACCTGGGCGTCGTGGCTTCCATGTGCGAGAAGATCGCCGTCATGTACGCCGGCCACATCGTGGAGTACGGCACAACCGACGAGATCTTCTACCAGCCGGGCCACGAGTACACCAAGGGCCTGATCAACTCCATCCCCAAGCTGAACACCGAGGTGCGTGAGCGCCTGGTGCCCATTGAGGGTACCCCTGTGGACCTGCTGAATCCGCCGGCCGGCTGCCCCTTTGCACCCCGCTGCAAGAACTGCATGAAGATTTGTCTGAGCAAGATGCCTCCGCGCACCGAGCTCAGCGACACCCACTATACCTACTGCTGGCTGCAGCAGAAGGCTGCATTTGAGAAAGGGGAAAAGGCAGAATGAGTGAACAGAAAACGCTGGTTGAAGTCCAGCACCTGCAGCAGTATTTCCCCGCCGGCGGTGTGGGCAAGAACCGCAAGTACGTTCAGGCTGTGGATGACGTAAGCTTTGCCATCCGCAAGGGCGAGACCCTTGGTCTGGTAGGCGAGTCCGGCTGTGGCAAGACCACCACCGGCCGCACCCTGCTGCGCCTGTACGAGCCCACCGGCGGCAAGATCTACTATGACGGCAACCTGCTCTTTGATAAGGAAAAGAAGATCGCCGTGGATATGCTGCCCTACCGCCGCCGGATGCAGATCGTGTTCCAGGACCCCTACGCAAGCCTGGACCCCCGCATGACCATCGGTGACATCGTGGGTGAGGGCATCGACATCCATCACCTGGCCGAGAACGACAAGGATCGCCACGATAAGATCATCGCCCTGCTGGAGCGCGTGGGCCTGAACAGCGAGCACGCAAACCGCTACTGCCACGAGTTCTCCGGCGGTCAGCGTCAGCGCGTGGGCATTGCCCGTGCACTGGCTGTGAACCCCGAATTCATCGTCTGTGACGAGCCGGTCTCCGCACTGGACGTGTCCATTCAGGCACAGGTCGTGAACATGTTCGAGGACCTGCAGCAGGAAATGGGCCTGACCTACCTGTTCATCGCCCATGACCTGAGCGTGGTCAAGCACATCTCCAACCGCATCGGCGTCATGTACCTGGGCAAGCTGGTGGAGCTGGCCGACAGCTTTGAGCTGATCGCCCACAGCATCCACCCCTACACCCGCAGCCTGATCTCTGCCATCCCGGTGGCAGACCCCATTACGGCACGCCAGTCCAAGCGTATCGTGCTGCAGGGCGATGTGCCCAGCCCCCTGAACCCGCCGTCCGGCTGCCGCTTCCGCACCCGCTGCCCCTACGCAGACGAGCGGTGCGCCGCCGAGGTGCCGGAGTTCAAGGAAGTGACCAGCGGCCACTGGGCAGCCTGCCACCATCTGGACAAGGTGAAGTAAAAACACTTCATTCTCCTGAAAGGTGAATACATCTCATCTTCCGGCTGAAATATTGTAACGAAATGGTTACAGACACCCGTTGGGACTTGTAACCAAAGCGCGAACGCATTATACTATTCGTGTTCCTCCGGAGGACAGGATGTTTTGGCAGACCGTGCTCCGGATCGAATATAGAGGCGGCTGGGGGAACCTGGCACACTCAATTTGATTTAAGGGAAGGATAATTATTATGAAACGCATTTCTCGTCGTAGTTTCCTCAAGGTTGCTGGCGTGGGTGCCGCTGCTCTGGGTCTGGCAGCCTGCGGCGGCAGCAAGTCCGGTTCTACCGCAACCTCCGGTTCTGCTTCTTCCGCTGCTGGTTCTTCTACCGGCAGTGTCAACACCGCTGGCTTCACCGTCCAGTATGGTTCTAACCCCGAGACTCTGGACCCCGCTCTGAACAGCGCAATTGATGGCGCTAACACCATCATCACCATCTTTGAGCCCCTGCTGCTGATCAACGAGAACAACGAGGTCGTCGGCGGCCAGGCTGAGAGCTGGGAAACCAGCGAGGACGGCCTGACCTGGACCTTCACCATGCGTGACGGCCTGAAGTGGAGCGACGGCACCGACCTGAACGCTAAGGACTTTGAGTACAGCTTCAAGCGTATGGTTGACCCCAATACCGCTGCTCCCTACGCAGAGACCTGCCTGGGCATGATCGACGGCTTTGAAGAAGCTGCCGGCTTCCCCGATGCAGACGGCAACCCCACCGCGGAGCCCAACCCCGATGCTCTGAACGTGAAGGCAAGCGATGACGGCAAGACCCTGACCATCGTGCTGTCCTACCCCTGCTCTTACTTCGACAAGATGGCTGCCTTTGCAACCATGAGCCCTGTCCAGCAGGCAACTGTTGAGGCCAACGGCGACAGCTGGTGCACCTCCGCTGACACCTTCGTGTCCAACGGCCCCTACATGATCACCGACTGGACCCCCTCCGAGCGCATCGTGCTGACCAAGAACCCCAACTACGTTGGCGGCTGGGACAGCTCCAAGATCGTCTCTGACACCATCACCCTGCTGCTGCTGGAGGACTCTTCCGCTTCCTTCGCAGCTTACAACAGCGGTGAGGCTCAGCTGATCAAGGACGTGCCCACCGATGAGATCCCCAGCCTGACCAAGGCAGAGGACGGCGGCGACTTCTACGTTGACACCATCCTGGGCACCTACTACGTCAGCCTGAACCTGCAGCGTGATGCTTTCAAGGATGCCAAGGTCCGCAAGGCTCTGAGCCTGGCCATCGACCGTGACTACGTTGCCAACACCATCATGCAGGGCACCTACTCCGCCGCCGACAGCATCGTTGGCCCTGGCATCGTGGACGAGAGCGGTTACTTCCACGACAACGGCAATGCTCCCTACATCTCTGCCGACTACGAGGCAAACCTGGCCGAGGCTAAGAAGCTGCTGGAAGAGGCTGGCTACCCCAATGGCGAGGGCTACCCCACCATCGAGTACAGCACCAACGACGCAGGCTACCATGTGCCTCTGGCAGAGTACCTGCAGCAGGCTTGGGGCGATCTGGGCATCACTCTGACCATCAACAAGATGGAGTGGTCCTCCTTCACCCCCGCTCGCCGTGCAGGCGAGTACGACGTTGCCCGTAACGGCTGGGTCATGGACTACAACGATCCCTCCAACATGCTGGATCTGTTCTGCTCCGGCAACGGCAACAACGATGGCAAGTACTCCAACCCCGACTTCGATGCTGCCATCGATGCTTCCAAGGTTGCTGATTCTGCTGAGCACTTTGCACAGCTGCACAAGGCTGAGGACATCCTGATGGAGGATATGGGCTGCCTGCCGATCGCTTACTACAACGACTACTGGCTGCAGAGCCCCACTCTGAAGGGCACCTGGCACAGCCCCTACGGCTACTGGTACCTGCAGTACGGCTACATCGAGGGCTAATCGCCCCGGTGCGGCGTACAGCGTGAGCTGAACCGTAAATCACAGGCACCCCGCTTACCGGAAACGGCAGGCGGGGTGCCTTTTTGCGTGCAGGACCGAAAAACGGATATCTTGCGCGGCCAGACGGGCTATGATACAATAAATAATATATCAGAGCACAAGAAGGGGAGAGAAGAATGGAGCAAAAACGCCTGTGTCCGTACTGCATGGGGGAGCTGCCCCCCGCCGCCGACAGCTGTGTGCACTGCGGCAAGGTGTTTGCGGGGCGCAACCCCGCCGGTTGCCTGCCCGTGGGCACGGTGCTGGCCGGGCGCTACACCGTGGGCGAGATGCGGAGCCTGGACGGGGAGGGCATCCTGTACCGGGGCGTGGAGAACCTGGGCTGCTTCCGGGTGACCATTAAGGAATATCTGCCGGTGACCCTGTCTGCCGAGCGGGGCGCGGACTGCATCCTGCAGCCCAAGACCGGCAGCGAGGTGCTGTTCAAGACCACCCGCATGGACTTTGCCGACCTGTACCGGGCGCTGGAGCGCATCACCCCGGCCACCGGGCTGGAAGCCGTGCTGGACGTGGTGGAGGCCAACAACACCGTGTATGCGGTGATGGAGAATCTGGGCGGCACCCCGCTGGACCAGTGGCTGGAAGCGCAGGGCGCGCCGCTGCGCCCGGACGACGCCTGTGCCATGCTGCAGCCGGTGTTTGAGGGCGTGGCCGCCATGCACAAGATCGGGCTGGTGCACCGGGGCATCTGCCCGGAGAACCTCCGGGTGATGGCCGACGGCCGGTGCCGTCTGGCGGGTTACGCCACGGTGGGCCTGCGCACCGCCGGAAGCGGCCTGCGCGAGCAGCTGTACGAGGGGTATTCGGCCCCGGAGCAGTATTCCACCGCCGAGTTTGAGGGCCGCTACACCGACGAATACGGCCTTGCAGCGGTGTTCTACCGCATGGTGTGCGGGCAGGCCCCGGTGCCGGCCGCCCAGCGCATGGTGTCGGACTCCAACCCCCGCGCCCGCACCGTGAACAGCGCCGTGCCGGGCTATGTGTCGGATGTGCTGCAGATGGGCCTGCGGCTCAAGCCCATGGAGCGCATCCAGACCGTGCCGCAGCTGGTGCAGGCGCTCTCCTCCAAAGAGTACACCGAGGAGCTGGGCCGCACCATGAAGCCCGAGACCCCGGTGGGTCAACCGGAAGAAAAGGCCCATCTGCTCAGCATCAAGGGCCTGCTGGCGGGCATCCTGATCCTGCTGGCCATTCTGCTGGTGCTCATGGTGTGGACCATGGTGAGCCACAGCCTGCCCTCGGCGTCGTCGGGATCGGTGGAGCCGGAACCGGCCAGCAGCGAGGTGCTGGAGCCCCAGAATCTGGTGCCCAGCTTCATCGGCATGGATTACGCCCAGGTGCAGAACAACCGGGAGTACACCGGCATGTACCTGTTCTACGTCACCGAGGAGTACAGCGACACCGTCCCGGCCGGGCAGATCATGACCCAGGAACCGGCGGCGGACACGGTGCTCAAGGCAGGGGAGACCATTCGTCTGGTGGTCAGCAAGGGCCCGCAGAAGGTGGAAATGCCCACCATCGTCGGCTTTACACAGACCGCCGCCGTAGAGGTGCTGCAGAGCCGCGGCCTGCTGGCCAGCTGCTTCATGGTGGTGAACGACGGCTCCTATGCCGCCGGATGCGTGGTGTCGGCCAGTGAACCGGCGGGCGCACAGGTGGACGTGGGCACGGTGATCACCGTGTATATCGCGGCGGACCCCAGCGTGGAGATCACCACCCCGCCCGAGGAACCGGCAGCCACCGAACCCACCACGACCCCGGCTGACCCGGAGACTCCCGCAGACGGCGGGGACCCTGCCGCCGACCCGGAGCAGGGGACCAAGTGAGCACGGAAGGATCGTTTTAAATCTGCAAATCCGGCAGGGCTGCGGCCTTGCCGGATTTGTTTTTTGCCGGAGGGGAGCGCCGTTGCTGCGGCAGGCAAAACGGCTTCTGCGGGCAGAACGGGCGGCGGCCCCAGTGCTCCCCATAGTTCCGGGGTGGGAAACTGCGGCGGGTCATTTGTCCGCTTTTTTGTGCTTGAAGTGCAACAAAAACGTTCCCGTCCGCAACAAATGTGCAATTCAAAAACCGTGAAAATCGTTCATTTTTTCGTGCAATTTTGCCATTTTGGGGCCGGTCCGTCCGTCAATCAGCCGAAATTTCCGCACAGGCTTTTTTTCGTGCAATTACCCCCTTGAAATTTTTGGAAAACGTATATAATATAGGATTATAAGGACTGCCCAGCGGGCGCCTATTTTGTACTATAGGTTTCTGAAAAGTTGTGCGAGGAACACAGTCTCTAGTGAAGTGAGGAGGACGATTATGAGAAAAAAGTCCAAGAAGAAGCAGATCGTTGCGATGACGCTGGCCCTTTCGGTGCTCAGCAGCTCGGTTGGCATGTGCGGTGCCTCCGCAGCCGAAGCCCTGTCCGACACGGATGGCTCCGGCCTGCAGGTGACCGTTGTCCCGCTGGCTGACAATACCGAAACCCCCGCCCCGACCGCCGAGAGCAAGACCCCGGCGCAGAAGGAGGAGACCCCTGTCGAGAAGGACCAGCCTGCCGCTTCCACCGGTGACAACACCGACCAGCCCACCGACGGCGAGGGCGAAGGCGACAACAACACCTCTTCTGACGATAAACCCACCATCGAGCGCCCGGAGCAGTCCGAGACCGTCGAGACCCTGCCCGGCACCGCCAAGGATAACATCGACCACATCAAGGGCGAGGACAAGGACGACACCGAAGATAAGGGCGAGACCGGCGAGGAGACCCCCGGCACCGGCGATACGGAGGAAAAGGGCGAGGAAGGTTCCGGCTCTGAGGAGACCCCGGAGGAAAAGCCCGAAGAGACCCCCAAAGAGGATGACACCGACTGCAGCTGTGCCTATGACCCGGACACCGGTCATTTCAAGGTCACCTTCAATATCAAGGAAGATGCCGAGGGCGACCAGACCATTGAGCTGAGCAAGGTGCAGGAAGTCGTCAACGCCTACGGCAAGCAGGCCGTGGAAGAGTACCTGCAGACCGATGAAGCCAAAGAGAAGTACGATAACTATCTTTACTACGGGATGACGTTCACCTGCACCCTCCCGAACGGCGCGCAGTTCATTTACGATCCCAGCACCGGCGAAGCACGCCATTACGAAGAGCCCGGCTGCGTCACGGCGTTTGATGTGTCTCTGTCCAACGGTTCCAAGCACACTTATGTGTACAAGGAAGGCAGCCTGACCGTTGCTACCCCTGACGTGAGCAATACCGACAAAACCGGCGTCACCGGCTTTGACGGACAGGAGCTGCCGAAGGAATATGCTGGCAATACGAACCTTGAGCTGAAGTACGATAAAAACGCTGCGTCCGGCTGCATGGAGGACTTGGTGGATGCTGCGCTGAAGGAGTACGGCGGCAACCATGATCAGAACCAGTTCCTTGATTCGGAAGGAAAGCTGACCACTCAGTCTACCAGAACGGATGTGCCTGCTGGTACCGAGGTGGAACTGATCAACGGTAAATATTATGTAAAATCCGGCGATCATTACTATGGCGGCTTCAGCAAGAGCGATGTTCAGACCACCGAAGATGGAAAGACTGTTCTGAACAAAGACAAAAACACTTCCACCCTTGCCTACAAAAAGACCAAGAACGGCAAGAAGGTTGAAAAGGATTATTACAATGGTCCCTTTACCCACTCCAGCGGTGCCCTGATGAACCAGGATGTCCAGAAGGCACTGAAGCCGTACATGGAAGAAAAGGGTTACACTACTTACGACGACTACATTCTGGACTACTACCGGAAAGCTGATGGCTCCAAGTATGACAGCGTAAGTGAACTGCTGAAAAACGATTCCAACGCTCTGCGGGAGTTGAGCCGTTCCGGAAAGAGTATGCCGGACAACCCCAATACCGGAAACAACACCGTTAAGATGGACCCCTCCACCCTTTACGACAACTTCTACAAAAACGTTCTCAGCTTCAAGGTCGGCAATCAGGATACTGTGGATTCTGAGGCAGGCGGCAATGTTGACCACAACCACAGCCACGGCCAGTGGGCTGCCGACGGCACTCAGGAAACCATCGGCGATTACATGGCCGACAAACTGAACGAGACCCCCGGTGCATGGGACAAAGCCAACGCCTACTTCAACACCCTGCTGGCCAGCGGCCTGACCGAGGACGAAGCCACCTGGGCTGCATTCGCCATGGCCACCAACATCGACTTCCAGAACGCAGGCAACGACTACCAGAACACCGCATGGAACTGGTACGCCTCCATGGTGCTGCATCAGGCAGACGGCACCCTGGACCTGACCAAGACCGACAAGGACACCGGCAAGATCATCGGCGATGACGAGGGCGAGGGCCAGACCAGCTTCTACCTGTGGAAGTACGAGACCGACAAGAAAACCGGTGAAAAGAACCCCATGTACTGCACCTATGTGGAGCCCACCTACACCACCAATGAGGATGGCGAACAGGTGCTGGAGAAGGACGGCTTCTACTGCTGGGTCAAGTACGACCCCACCAAGGACAAGCTGACCTACACCGTCACCACCACCAACGGCAAGCTGAACATCGACTATGCCCTGCTGGAAAACGTGGTGTACTACCTGCAGGAGGCCATCGCCCCCGACGGCTACGACGTCGACCCGGAGATCTACGTCATCTGCGATGAGGAGTCCTACAAGGAGCTGGAGGGCACCGAGGTGACCAACCCCGCTACCGGCGCTACCAGCAAGGTGACCGCAGACAGCTGGCTCGGCTCCATCCTCGGCGGCAAGACCCTGTCCATCAACTTCGTCAACACGGCCACCGTGCCCGATCCCACTCCGGAACCCACTCCGGATCCGGACCCCGTGCCGCCCGTTGATCCGGATATCCCCGTGGACCCCGCCAACCCGGACAATCCCCCGGTGCAGGACGAGACCCCGAGCGATGAGACCCCTGTGACCCCGGAGAACCCCCAGAACCCCGCCGTGCAGGACGCTGCCCCGGACGCCGCCGCCCTGCCCCAGACCGGCACCACCAGCTGGATGGCCGGTGTGCTGGCAAGCCTGGGCTCCCTGCTGCTGGCCTGCGGATGGTTCTTCACCCGCAAACAGTATTCCCCCAAGCACTGAGCACCCCTGAACCGCAGGAATCTCCGCACTGACGCATAAGAACCGCCGCATCCTGTGCCTTGCAAAAGGCCGCCGGGTGCGGCGGTTTTGGTTGTGTGCCGCGCACAGCTGCGGGGGTTCGCGGCGTTTCGCACAAGAAGCGGTGCAAAGCGGCTGTTATATTTGGCGCAGCTGTCACTTGAACATTTTTCAGTGCAGGGTATAATAAAGCTATCGGAACAAAGGCGTTCCGCAGGGGCATCGTCTGCCCTTGCGGGGCGCTTTTTTCGTTTTCCGGGGTGCGGAGGGTGCCGCGCCCGGCAGAGCACAATCTGGAGTGTCAAAAGGATGGGAAAGACTATGCAAAACTTTACAGAGCAAACGCACACCCTTGGCCTGTACGATCCACAGTTTGAGCACGATGCCTGCGGCATCGGCGCTGTGGTGGACATCAAGGGCCGCAAGAGCCACCAGACCGTGGACGATGCGCTGGCCATCGTGGAGCGGCTGGAGCACCGCGCCGGCAAGGACGCCGAGGGCAAGACCGGCGACGGCGTGGGCATCCTGCTGCAGATCAGCCACAAGTTCTTCTCCAA
>ENA-UEOR01001310-UEOR01001310.1-human-gut-metagenome-genome-assembly--contig:-NODE-1310-length-14856-cov-17.114487_pt1 | contig 14856 bp, 16 predicted proteins | sample MGYA00242887_ERZ507890 | MGnify/ENA primary metagenome ERZ507890 (study PRJEB26167, sample SAMN06115431) | human gut metagenome | host: Homo sapiens | place: China:Guizhou | collected 2014-10-21...
TAGCAGACAATATTAAGAGTCCTTTTAATGAATACCTTTCTGTCGGAGTCCAGTTTGGTATTCTAACTTGGGTACTTTTGATAGCTGCTGGTATTTTCTTGATTCTTTGTCACAGGAAGCACCCAACCAAAGCAGGATATGTGTCTCTGCTCTCTTTACTTTCCATTGCAGTTTTTTCTTTTTTCTCTTATCCATTCACTTATCCCTTCATTTGGATTATTAGTGCATTAAGTGTTAGTACTTTAATAGGAAAAGCCTATGAAAATACCTTGTTTCAAAAAACAACAATTATAAAAAGAGGAATTGCTTTTTCTTATTAATAGGAAGTTTATTTTTGCTTATTGAAGTGGTGAGCAGAATTAAAGCAGAACTGGAATGGGGAAAAGTAGCGCATATGTCGCTCTGTGGACGAACCAATGACATGTTACCACGATACCATAATTTACTACATACTTTTAGAAGAAATCCTTATTTCTTATATAATTACTCTGCCGAACTTTGTGTTGCCGAAAAATATAAAGAATGCTTAGCAATAACGGCTATTTGCTGTAATTATTGGTCAGATTACAATTTAGAATTAGTACAAGCAGAGGCATATATTGGCCTAAAACAATATGATGCAGCCAAACATCATTTAGAGAAAGCTACCTTAATGTGTCCTGTAAGGTTTATACCTCTTTATAGGTTACATTATGTCTACATGAAACAGGGAAAGGCAGAAAAGGCAAATAGGCTGGCTCAATTAATCATAGAAAAACCTATAAAAAAGAATTCTACAATCATTCAAAAAATTAAGGCTGAGATGAAACATCATTTATCGAGAAAAACATGTTTGTACTAAAAGCATACACAACAGTGCATTTGGAAGGCGAAAACATAAATAAGAATACGCCTTTTATGGTCGAAGAGATTGCCAAAACTTTAAAGGCAAACAAATAACGGACATAATTATAAACTGCGGCAATTATTGTCTGATTTACCGGAATTTCTTTATTGCATTCCCCAAGTAATAAATAGGGTGTCTGTATTGAAATCAGACTTTTTTAGATTAAAACAATAGGACGATTGTTACAATTCAATGGATAATACCTTTTTTTTGCAATGATAATAGTTTGAATATCAATCATAAACCACAAAATCAAGTGTAACATTCCCTTTTTTCACACTTAAAAGATTCGTACCTTTGCAAAAAGAGTATGAAGTCCTAAAAAAGAACATGACATCCATTTAATTTTAAATAAATATCACTTATGAATCGATTAAGACATTTAATGTCATTATGTATTTTTATATCACTAATGGCATGCGAACAAAATGAAGACTGGGTTGTAAATGAACCGATGCAATCATTTGAAGAAAATCCAGAGTACGCTCCTCTCAATACTATTCCTGATTGGGTTAGTGAAAAAGTGACACCTAAAGAATACGAACTATGGAGAACCATGAGTTCAAGGTATGAAATAAATTATTCCTTTTTAAAAAAGGATATTTCAGAAAAAAGGAAAAAAGAAAGCTGTTTTCAGCTGGGATCCGGTAGCAGGTGCAGCGGGATATGAGGTTGCCCAGGCAGATTCTCAGAAAGGAAAATATACCACCATCTGGCAGCAGAAAAAGAAAACCAGCGTGGAACTGAAAATATCGAAAGATAAATATTATAAGGTTCGTGCATGGTATAAAAAAGATGGAGAATTAATCTATGGAGCTTTCAGCAAGGCAATAAAAGCATCATAAAAATTTTGCAAAATAAATGGGCTGCGACCGAAGAGGTGGCAGCCTGTTTTATGGAAAATACACAGAAGGCTTATAGTGAGTTTGACGGAGATATTTGATTCGTTTAAAATTATACATTATGAAGAAAATAAGATAGTTTGGATGAAAGACGGCAAAAATGGAAGGAGCAGAAAATGAAGGAACTGACAAAAAGTGAAGAACAGATGATGGATATTTTCTGGGACAGCAAGGAGGCACTGACCAGTGTAGATATTGTAAAAATGCAGGTGAAAGCAACCTGGACAAATGGGCTGGTACATAATATCATTCGTTCGCTTGTTCAGAATGGATATCTGAAAGAATGTGGAATGGAGCAGTTCGGACGGCAGTATGCCAGAAAGCTGATGCCGGCACTGACAAGGGAAGAATATATTGCAAAACTGATGATTCAGAAAAGCGAAGGGAAGAGTTCTGTGAAACAGATGGTGGTGGCTCTGGCGAAAGAAAGTGAGGACATGGAACAGGTCATCGAAGAACTGGAGGAGATCATTCGAAAGCTTAAGGAAGAACAGTGATTTAAGTTGAACGCACGCATGAATTATTTGAAAATTATATAAAATTCATACAATTTTCAAAGAATAAATGTCTGAATATTTAGAAAATAAAATAATTAAATAAAAATATAAAAATAGTATTGACAAATGAGAAGAAGCGTGCTACTATAATGACAACAACAAAGAAAGCCAAAGACAAACAAAAAACTACCTGTCAGGAGACGAGAAATCCTGGTAGAATAGAAAAAAGTCAGAGGCTAAGGTTGGCGATGCAGTAAAGAAGGGTGATACACTTCTTATTCTTGAGATCATGAAGATGGAGACACCTGTTGTTGCACCACAGGATGGAACAGTAGCAAGCATTGATGTTGCTGTTGGTGATTCAGTAGAGTCAGGTGCATTACTTGCAACATTAAACTAATTCCAGGAGGTAAACTAATTTGAGTTACGTAGGTGAAACACTTTCAAACCTCCTACATCAGACTGCTTTTTTTAATCTGTCAGTCGGAAACTATGTTATGATTGCCGTAGCATGTGTATTCCTGTTTTTGGCTATTAAAAAAGGATTTGAGCCTTTACTTTTAGTACCTATTGCTTTTGGTATGCTCCTTGTTAATATCTATCCTGATATTATTGTAAGTCCTGAGCACTCAAGCAATGGAGTAGGTGGTTTACTTTATTATTTCTATACACTTGATGAGTGGTCAATTCTTCCTTCACTGATTTTCCTCGGTGTCGGAGCTATGACAGACTTTGGTCCGCTTATCGCAAACCCTATCAGCTTCTTACTCGGAGCTGCAGCACAGTTTGGTATTTTCGGAGCTTATTTCCTTGCAATCCTTCTCGGATTCAATGACAAGGCAGCAGCAGCCGTATCTATCATCGGTGGAGCTGATGGACCTACATCTATTTTCCTTGCCGGAAAATTAGGTCAGACAGGTCTGATGGGACCTATCGCCGTGGCAGCGTACTCGTACATGGCATTAGTACCTATCATCCAGCCGCCAATTATGAAATTATTTACTACAAAGAAAGAGCGTGCAATCAAGATGCAGAACCTTCGTCCTGTAAGCAAGCTTGAGAGAATTCTCTTCCCTGTAGTAGTTACTATCGTTGTTTGTACACTGCTTCCAACTACAGCACCACTCGTTGGTATGCTCATGCTTGGAAACCTTTTCCGTGAGTCTGGTGTAGTACGTCAGCTTCAGGAGACAGCAAGCAACGCCCTTATGTACATTGTAGTTATCTTACTCGGTACATCAGTAGGTGCTTCTACAAGCGCAGAGTCATTCCTTAATATGAGCACAATCAAGATCGTTATCCTTGGTCTTATTGCATTCATGGTGGGAACTGCTGCAGGAGTACTTTTTGGAAAGCTTTTATGCTTCCTTACAAAAGGCAAGATCAATCCACTTATCGGTTCAGCCGGTGTATCCGCTGTTCCTATGGCTGCCCGTGTATCTCAGAAGGTCGGTGCAGAAGAGGATCCAACAAACTTCCTTCTTATGCATGCTATGGGACCTAACGTAGCCGGTGTTATTGGAACTGCCGTAGCGGCCGGATGCTTCATGGCTATATTCGGTATTTAGATTTAATTAAGGAGGATTAATCATGTCAGAAGTGGTAAAGAAACCATTAAAAATAACAGAAACTGTTCTTCGTGATGCACATCAGTCACTGATTGCAACCAGAATGACAACAGAGCAGATGCTTCCAATCGTTGACAAAATGGACAAGGTTGGATACAACGCAGTAGAGTGCTGGGGTGGTGCAACATTTGATGCCTGCCTTAGATTCTTAAAGGAAGATCCATGGGATCGTCTCAGAAAATTAAGAGACGGCTTCAAAAATACAAAGCTCCAGATGCTTTTCCGTGGACAGAATATCTTAGGATATCGTCCATATGCAGATGATGTTGTTGAGTATTTCGTACAGAAGTCAATCGCAAACGGAATCGATATCATCCGTATTTTCGACTGCTTAAATGATATCAGAAACTTACAGACAGCAGTTACAGCATGTAACAAGGAAAAGGGACATGCCCAGGTAGCTCTTTCATACACACTTGGAGATGCTTACACACTTGACTACTGGATGGATATGGCAAAGAGAGTTGAGGACATGGGTGCTGACTCACTTTGTATCAAGGATATGGCCGGTCTTTTAGTTCCTGCAAAGGCTACAGAGCTTGTTCAGGCTTTAAAGGATTCTACAAGCCTTCCTGTTGAGCTTCATACACACTACACATCAGGTGTTGCTTCAATGACATACATGAAGGCTGTTGAGGCCGGAGTTGATATCATTGACACAGCTATGTCACCATTCGCTCTTGGAACAAGCCAGCCTGCAACAGAGGTTATGGTTGAGGCATTCAAGGGCACAGAGTTTGATACAGGTCTTGATCTTAATCTCTTAAGTGAGATTGCTGATTACTTCAGACCAATGAGAGAGGAAGCTTTAGCTTCAGGTCTCATGAACCCAAAGGTACTCGGAGTAAATATCAATACTCTCCGTTATCAGGTTCCTGGGGGAATGCTTTCAAACCTTATCTCACAGCTCAAGGAGCAGGGCAAAGAGGACAAGTACGAGGAGGTTCTTGCAGAGGTACCTCGTGTGCGTAAAGACCTCGGTGAGCCACCACTTGTAACTCCATCTTCACAGATCGTTGGTACACAGGCTGTATTTAACGTACTCATGGGCGAGAGATACAAGGTTGCTACTAAGGAGACTAAGGATATCCTTCTTGGTAAGTATGGTCAGACAGTTAAGCCTTTCAACCCAGAGGTTGTTGACAAGGTTCTTGGTGATGATAAGAAGAATGCCATCACATGTCGTCCGGCAGATCTTCTTGAGCCAGAGCTTGACAAGATTGAGGCTGAGATGAAGCAGTGGAAACAGCAGGATGAGGATGTTCTTTCTTATGCTCTTTTCCCACAGGTTGCTACTGATTTCTTCAAGTACAGACAGGCACAGCAGACAGGTGTTGATGCAAAGGCCGCTGATACTGAGAATAAGGCTTACCCTGTATAGTATTTAAAAATATAATTCATGCTTTTAAATTTCAAGCAGGTCCGGCTTTGCCGGGCCTGTTTTTTGTATTGTGTGGCAAAAAATATAAATTCGCTCTTTCATATAGAGGAAAAAAGTGATAATATTTTAAGGTATGAAAAAATCGCTGCAGGTCACACAAATATGTGAAGCACAGCCATAAATGGGAAAGCTCAGGAGTATATGATGTCAAATACTAACGACTTACTTAACAGGATAAATGCTAAATACAGTACGATGAGCAAGGGGCACAAGCTGCTTGCTACATACATAACTGATAATTATGATAAGGCTGTCTTTCTGACAGCGGCTAAAATGGGCGAGACGGTAGGAATTTCTGAGTCTACGGTTGTCAGGTTCGCTACATCGCTCGGATATAAGGGATATCCCGATTTTCAGAAGGCACTTGAGGAGCTTGTAAGGAACAAGCTCAATTCGGTTCAGCGAATGGAGGTCACATATGGGCGTATCAGCCAGTCACAGATTCTTGAGACTGTACTGCAGTCTGATCGTGACAAGATTAAGACCACTCTGGAAAAAATTGATGCGGATGCATTTGACCTGGCGGTAGATACTATTTTACAGTCAAGGAAAATTTATATTGTCGGAATCAGAAGCTGTGCACCTCTTGCAAGCTTTCTTGCATTTTATATGAATCTGATGTTTGAGGATGTGTGTCTGCTTACGACAAACAGCTCGAGCGAGCTTTTTGAGCAGATGGTGCGTATTGGCAAGGAGGATGTGATTATCGGCATCAGCTTTCCGCGTTACTCTATGCGTACTCTTAAGGCACTGGAATTTGCCAACAACAGGAGTGCAAAGGTTATCACTATCACAGACAGCATTCATTCACCGATGAATCTGTATTCTTCATGCAATCTGATTGCCGACAGTGATATGGCCTCTATAGTTGATTCACTTGTTGCTCCGCTTTCTGTCATCAATGCCTTGATTGTGGCTCTTTGCATGAAAAAGCAGAGTATTGTCGCAAAGACACTGACAGAGCTTGAGGATATATGGAATGAGTATCAGGTGTACGAGAATGATGAGATTGATTACATTGATGAATCTATAAAGGTACATTATGCAAAGCTGGGGGATTCGCAGGATGAGTAAGAATATTATTGTGGTAGGTGGCGGAGCCGCCGGAATGCTTGCAGCATATTTTGCTGCAGCCGCAGGAAATAAGGTTACGCTTCTTGAAAAAAATGAAAAGCTTGGAAAGAAAATATATATAACCGGAAAAGGCAGATGCAACCTGACCAATGCGTGCGATGTCGAGGAGCTTTTTTTAAATGTAAAGAGCAACAGCAAGTTTTTGTACAGCGCTTTTTATGGCTTTGACAACAGCCAGGTGATAGCTTTTTTTGAGAGTCATGGCATGCCTGTAAAGGTGGAACGTGGCAATCGTGTATTTCCGGTATCTGATAAGTCGTCGGATGTGATTTTTGCTTTACAGAGAGCTTTGAAGGAAAAGAAAGTGGAGGTATTGCTTCATACTGAGGTATCGAAGCTGTGCTATGAGAAAATCACTGATACAAAGGCAGATGAAGAAGCTAGTGATAAAAAGCCTGAATTAAAAATAACAGGTGTCATATTAAAGGATGGCACCAAAATGGATGCTGATGCAGTCATTGTTGCCACAGGAGGACTTTCATATCCTTCTACAGGCTCTACAGGTGACGGCTATAAAATGGCAGAGGATGCAGGTCATACTGTGACAGAGTGCACACCTTCACTCGTTCCTTTTAATGTAAAGGAAGAGTGGGTAAAGGGTCTTCGGGGGCTTTCACTTAAAAATACGGCTATTTCCATATATAGTGGCAAAAAGAAGCTGTATGAGGATTTTGGAGAGATGCTTTTTACGCATTTCGGGGTCAGCGGCCCTATGATTTTGTCTGCGAGTGCATCAATTAAGCAAAGCCTTATTAAGCAGCCTCTTGACATGTATATTGATTTGAAGCCGGCTCTCACACAGGAGTCCTTGGACAAGAGGATTCTCAGGGAGTTTGAGGAGGCAAAAAACAAGCAGTTTAAGAATTCGATAAACAAGCTTTTGCCTGCAAAAATGATTCCGGTGATAATTGAGCTTTCAGGCATTGACCCGGATAAGAAGGTCAATGAGATATCGAAAGAGGAAAGAAACAGACTTCTTATGCTTTTTAAGAAGCTGCCTGTCACTCTTAATGGTCCAAGAGGATATAATGAAGCTATTATCACAAAGGGTGGCATAAAGGTGAAGGAGATTAATCCCTCAACTATGGAGTCGAAGCTTGTGAATGGTCTTTACTTTGCCGGCGAGGTGCTGGATCTGGATGCATATACGGGAGGCTTCAATCTGCAGATAGCATGGTCCACAGGATATCTGGCAGGAACAAGTGCAGCGGTTTGATGATAATGAACAATAATATTTTAAGGAGAAATTATGAGATACAATATAGCAATTGACGGACCGGCAGGAGCCGGAAAAAGCACTATAGCAAAGAGACTTGCAAAGGAACTTGGCGCAATTTATGTCGATACAGGTGCCATGTACCGTGCCATGGCATACTATTTTATCCAAAAGGGTGTGGACAAGGATGATATTGACACCATCACGAAGCTGTGTGAGGATGTTGAGGTTTCTATCAGCTATGAAAACGGTGAACAGCAGGTTATCTTAAATGGTGAGAATATCACAGGCTTTATAAGACAGGAGGCTGTCGGCAATATGGCATCAGCTACCAGCGTCTATCCTGTAGTAAGAGAAAAGCTTGTTGAGCTTCAAAGACAGCTCGCTGCCAGAGAGAATGTGGTGATGGATGGAAGAGATATAGGAACTGTTGTGCTTCCTGATGCCAATGTCAAGATATTTTTAACAGCAAGCTCTAAAGTACGTGCAAAGAGACGCTTCGATGAGCTTACTGCAAAGGGTGAGAAATGCGATATTGATGCAATCGAGAAGGATATTATAGAGAGAGACCACAGGGATATGACAAGAGAGACATCACCTTTGAAGCAGGCGGATGATGCTGTGCTGCTTGATTCGTCCGATATGACAATCGATGAGGTGGTAGATAGAATGAAACAGCTTGTGAAAGAGGCATAGCGTATGGGAGAGCTTACTATCGCAAAGAGCGCCGGCTTTTGTTTTGGAGTGACGAGAGCAGTAAATATGGTCTATGAGGCAATTGAAAAGGAAAATGTGCCTATATACACCTATGGCCCGATTATTCACAATGATGAGGTCGTAAAGGATATGGAAAAAAATGGCGTAACCGTCATAAACGATCTCGATGAGCTTTCTTCTCATTCTTCGGCGGGCAGCTCCTTGGCGTCAGCCCACAGGTGCTCCAGATCATAGAAGTCATGGGCTTCCGGCGTAAATACATGCACAATCACGCTGCCGTAATCCAGCAGCACCCAGCGGTTGCCGTCATGGCCTTCGGTGCGCAGCACGTTCACGCCTGCGCGGCCCAGCTGGAAGTCCGCCTCGTCTGCCAGCGCGCCCACATGGGTGGTGGAATTGCCGGTTGCGATCACGAAATAATCCGTTACCGTGGTCAGGTTTTCCACATGCAGGATGCGGATATTATAGCCTTTTTTCGCGTCCAGCGCGCGGGCCAGACGGATGGCAAGTTCTTTGCTTTCCATTCAATTCTCCTTTGTTGCAGGATCTATCATTCTGACGGGGTGCTGTCACCATCGGCGCTGTCCCCGTCCGTGCTGTCATCCGGCGCCGGGGTTGCGGTATCGTAAACATCCGTTGTGGCCGAACCGTCAATGTTGTTTGTCTGCTGTGCGTTGGAAATTTCCTCATTCAGGGTTCCCATAAACTGAACGCTGGGGTCAGATGCCGTCAGGCCGCTCAAATCAAACAGGCCGTCATCCCCTGCAATGTTCAGCTGGCTGGCATCCACCGGGCCGGTATTCTCGCGGAAATACTCGTTCAGCAGGTCTGCCGTTTCCTGCCTTGCCACCACAACGGTACTGTTGCCGTTATAGCTGATGGCCTGACCCATATACACGGGGATCTGGCAGAACATGATGTTGGAGCTGGAAATTTTCAGCATACTGACCGCCACGCTGACCAGCTCGGTTGAACTCAGGTCAGTTTCCATCTGGCTGGTAATGACCGGCAGCAGCTTGGCGATATCCCACACCGTCATGCTGCGCATACGGGCGAACAGCGCTGCATAGAAGTACCGTTGCATGCGCAGGCGGCCCAGGTCAGAGTCTGCATAAATGTGGCGGGTACGCAGGAAGAACTCTGCCGCCGCGCCGTCCATGGTCTGGTAACCCTGGCTCAGGTGGCTTCCGCCGTAATCCATCTCCTGCGGCACATACACTTTGATGCCGCCGAAGGTATCAATGATCTGGGTCAGCGCTTCCAGCCGGACGGACAGGTAGCCGTCCACATGCAGGCCAAAAATGTTATAGATCTCATCGGCCAGCGCGCTGATGTTGTTGCCGCCGTTGGAGCCCTGCGTTTTGGCAATGGCGTTGATCTGATAATTGCCGGAGAAGCTGGCATCCGTGGTAACAAAGATGTTGCGCGGGATCTGCAGCATCTTGACCTGGCCGGTCTCATTGTTGAAGTGCAGGTACAAAATCATGTCGGTCATGCCGTCATCTACCTGCGAATCGGTTTCCTGCCCGGTCTCGGTGGAGCGGTCAATGCCCACCACCAGCAGGTTGAACTCTTTGCCCGCATACTCTTTGGGGGTGTTGATCAGCTGGTTCAGGCTGATGGACCCTGCCGACGGTGCAATGGCGTGCATGATAAAGACGACCGTGCCAAAAAAGATCACAGCGATGGCCAGCAGGGTGCCCAGTAACACCTTCCACCAGCCGCCTTTTTTCTTTTTCTTGCCGTTCGGGCCATAGGGGCCTGCGCCGCCTTTGCCTTTGCGGCTGCCGCCCTTGGGCGGTTTGCCACCGCCGCCTGCGGCAGATTTGCTGCCGCTCTTGCCTGCGGCGGATTTTCCGCTTCCGGCTGCCGGTTTCCCGGCGCTGCGTGAAGCCTGCATAACGGTGTCCTCCTGCTGCGGCGCGGCCTGGGGTGCAGCGGGCTGGGCTGCCGTTTGGGCAGCGCGGCGGGCCACACGCGCCTGATACTCTGCATCCGCGTTCATATCATAATGTGCGCGGCTGCCTTTGGTTTCGTTCAGATCCAGCCGGCGCACCTGGGTGCGGGTGGCCCCCTGTGCGCTCTGGCTGCGGGCGCGGCGCTGCAGCTCCAACGCCTGGCGCTGGGCGCGGGTCAGGGGCTGCTCGCTCTGGGCAGCGGCCTGGGTCTGCTGGCGCGCGGCAGCTTCGCGGGCAGCGTGGGCTTCCTGGGCCTGCTGCTGGGCAGCAGCGGCGCGGGCTTCCTGCTCTTTCTGCTGGGCGGCGCGGTAGCGGTCAACATCGGTTTGCTGCACACGGTTAAAGCTGCGGGTGCGGCGGGTGTTATTGGCGGCAAGCTGCTGTGCACGACGGCGGGCAGCTTCGTACTCATCCTGATTCAACGCACTGCCTGTTTTCACAGTACGCCCGGTGTTCACCGTGCGCGGCGCGTCACCAGCATGGTAGACATTGCGCGGCGCATCGCCGGTGTTTACCCTGCGGATCTCGCTCATAACGTTCCTCCCTTTTATTCAAACGATGGGAACTGGTCTTTCATCTTATTCGGTTACGGCACACCCGCAAAAGGCAGTGCCTGCCCCTTTATCGGGTGCAGGCCGCGCGGGCATCATCCAGTGCGGCAACGGTATCGGGGTCCAGTGGGTTGCCTTTTTCGCGCACAAAGGCAATGCTTTGTTCCAGTGCATGGCACAGCGCCAGGTCCAGGTTCTGCATTTCCTCGGCACGCAGCGCCTCCACACCGGGGTAATCCCGTTCGGCACTGGTCATATCCGCCATGTAAATAATCTTGTCCAACAGGCTCATGTTCTGTTTGCCGGTGGTATGGCACTCAATGGCAGATAAAATTTCCGGGTCCGTCACACCCCACTGTGTCTGGCACAAAACCGAGGCTGCGTACCCATGCCACACCGGCGCAGGGCGCTTGGCGGCATTTTTAGCTATTATAGCATTGTCAGCAAAAATCTGCAACATCTCTGCCTTGGGCAGTTCTTTCGCGCTGTCGTGCAAAAGTGCCGCTAATGCGGCCTTTTCCTCATCCGCGCCATAGCGTTTTGCCAGCTTGACTGCCATTTTTTTTACATTTATGGTGTGCTTGTAACGCTTTTCGCTCAAACGGCTTTTTACCAGCGCTTTTGCTTCGTCCACTGTCATCAAGATCCGCATCCTTTCCCTATTTTATTGTACCCTATCTATGGCTTCAAATCAGCTTGCCGTACAGCCCGTTCCGGTGTATCACATCCGCCACCGGCGGGGGCAGCAGCTCCTTCAGCCGGGCAGGGGGATACTTTCCTGCGCGGATATCGCTGGAGGCACACTCCAGCACCGGGGCATCCGCAAACATGATCTTCCCGCCCGCTTCTTCCAGCTTTTGGGCTGCTGCACGCAGAGCGTCGCCATCGCCGGGTTCCCGGCTTTGCACCACCAGGGTAACCATAGCCAAAATTTCCCGCCAGCGGTACCATTCATCAAATGTTTCCAGCATATCGCTGCCAATTGTCATATACAGCTGAGCGCCGGGATACTTTTCCTGCAGCATGCTGACGGTATTATAGGTATAGCTGCGGCCCGCGCGGTCCACTTCCCACTGGCTCACCTGCACCTGGGGGCCAAGCGCCTTAAAGCATTCGCACATGGCAAGGCGCAGTTCGCCCGGCGTTGCGCTGGCGTGCTTGTGGGGTGGGATGCCCGCCGGCATAACCAGCACCACATCCGGCTGCACCGCCTGCATGGCGGCCCGCAGGTTGTTCATGTGCCCGGCGTGGGGCGGGTCAAATGTGCCGCCAAATAGCAGTGCTTTCATCTTACTTTTTCAGCAGTTCCGCATAAGCAGATTCCTTCGGCTTTTTGCGGAACAGCACAAACTTGCGGCCAATCACCTGCACGCACTCTGCATGGATGGCTTCGCACAGGATGTCGGCAGCCTCGCGGGCATCATACTCGCTGTTTTCCAGCACCTTCAGCTTGATCAGCTCGCGGGCTTTGATGCAGTCATCCACGCCCTTGATCAGCGTTTCATCAATTTCGCCCTTGCCGATCTGGAAAACCGGCTCCATGGTGTTGGCCATGCCGCGCAGTGCGGCGCGCTGTTTGCTTGTCAAAGACATTGTTCGCTCCTTATTGTTCAGTCAAAATCAAATCGTTCTATTCAGTTTTTCTCTGCGGCTCATTCGCCCAAAAATGCGGCGAGCTCGGCTTCCAGCTTTTCCATGGCGCGGCCGCGGTGGCTGATGGCGTCTTTTTCGGCATCGGCCAGCTCGGCATAGGTGCGGTGTGCAGTGTTGGGCACCGTACCGCCGCCGGGCAGGCCGACGGCATCGGGGACAAACAGCGGGTCATACCCAAAACCGTTATCGCCCGCCGGGGTCAGGGCCACACTGCCGGGGCATTCGCCGGTCACAACCAGCTCCCGCCCATCCGGCAGGATCAGGCAGACCGCCGAAACGAACTTGGCGGCGCGCTGTCCCACCGGCACATTCTGCATCTCTGCCATCAGCTTTTCGTTGTTGGCGGCATCGTTGCCGTGCTCACCCGCATAGCGTGCGCTGTACACGCCGGGTGCCCCGTTCAGGGCATCCACGCACAGGCCGGAATCATCCGCCACGGTGGGCAGGCCGGTTGCCTTGCAAAAGGCTTCGGCCTTAATCTTTGCGTTTTCCGCAAAGGTGGTTCCGGTCTCCTCCGGGTCCAGGGTTACACCCAGTTCCCGCAGGCTTTTTACCTCGTGGCCGCAGCGGGTCAGGATGCGGCGCAGCTCTTTCAGCTTGCCCGCATTGTTGGTGGCTGCACAAACGATCATGCCTGTTCCTCCCCTGCCTGCTCCGTTTCCTCTTTTTTATGCTGCGGAACCTCCGGCAGCAGGGCTTCGGCAAAATCGGTGGCGGAGAAGAAGATCAGGTCGTCGATCTTTTCCCCCACGCCCACAAAACGGATGGGCAGGCCCAGCTTTTCGTGCACACCGATGATGCAGCCACCCTTGGGGGTGCCGTCCAGCTTGGTCAGCACAACGCCGGTGGCACCGGCGGCGCGGCAGAACTCCTGCGCCTGGCTGATGGCGTTCTGGCCGGTAATGGCATCCAGCACCAGCAGCACTTCCAGGCTGGCATCCGGGCTGGCCTTTTTCACACTGCGGCTGATCTTTGCCAGTTCGTCCATCAGGCCCTTTTTGTTGTGCAGGCGGCCTGCGGTATCGGCAATGACCATATCATAGCCGCGGGCCGTGGCGGATTTGACCGCATCAAAAATCACGGCTGCGGGGTCAGCGCCCTCGCCCGCCTTGACCAGCGGCACCCCGGCACGGTCGGCCCAGGTTTCCAGCTGTTCGCTGGCCGCTGCGCGGAAGGTATCGCCTGCCGCCAGCATGACCCGCTTGCCCAGATCCTTGTACAGATAAGCCAGCTTGGCAATGGTGGTGGTTTTGCCCACGCCGTTCACGCCCACAACCAGAATAACCGCCGGTTTGCCGCTCAGGTCCAGGTCAGTTTTGGGGCTTACCTCGCGGCGGATGATATCGCGCAGGGCATCCAGCGCTTCCTGGCCGGTATGCAGGCCGTTGATCTCTACCTCATCGCGCAGCTCGTCCACCAAACGCACCGCGCAGCTGGGGCCGACATCGGCCAGAATCAGCTGCTCTTCCAAATCATTATACAGGTCATCATCAATAACAGAGCTGGTCAAGGTGTTGACGATGTTCTGGAAAAAGTCCGTTCTGGTTTTTTCCAGGCCATCGCTCATTTTCTTCTTTTTCTTAAAAATATCGAAGAATCCCATGTCGGTTCCTCCTTTGAATTAACTGATCAGATCAGCGGAAACGTTTTCAAGGTCAAGGCGCAGGATCTTGGAAACACCATCCTCCTGCATGGTCACGCCGTACAGCACATCAGCTGCTTCCATGGTGCCGCGGCGGTGGGTGATAACGATGAACTGGGTGCGTTCGGTCATGCGGCGCAGATACTGCGCATAGCGCGTAACGTTCACATCGTCCAGTGCAGCTTCAATTTCGTCCAGGATGCAGAACGGCGACGGGTTAACGGCCAGAATGGCAAAATAAATGCTGATGGCCACCAGCGCCTGTTCGCCGCCGGACAGAGCCGACAGGTTTTTGATGACCTTGCCGGGGGGCGAAACCTGAATTTCAATGCCGGAGTTCAGCACATCGTTCTCATCCGAAAGATAGAGCCTCGCCGAACCGCCGCCGAACAGCTCGCGGAAGATCGCACCGAAGTTGCGGTTGATCTCCTTAAAGCTGGCGGTGAACATCTCCTGCATTTCGCTGCACAGCTCGGCAATCATTCGGTTCAGCTCCGCGCGGGATTTCTCCACATCGGTGACCTGTGCTTTCATGAAGTCGTACCGTTCTTTAACTTCCTTGTACTCTTAGATCGCGCCCACATTCGCGTTGCCCAGCGCGCGGATCTTGCCGCGCACTTCGGCCACCTGG
>ENA-UEOR01001319-UEOR01001319.1-human-gut-metagenome-genome-assembly--contig:-NODE-1319-length-14827-cov-4.217017_pt1 | contig 14827 bp, 13 predicted proteins | sample MGYA00242887_ERZ507890 | MGnify/ENA primary metagenome ERZ507890 (study PRJEB26167, sample SAMN06115431) | human gut metagenome | host: Homo sapiens | place: China:Guizhou | collected 2014-10-21...
TCTTCTCATACTCATGACATCGTTATTCCGTTAAACGTCTTACTCAGTTTGTCGCCGAACATGGTCAGGTCGTTGTCCGAGGCGAGCCAGCGCAAATCCGTCACCGTCGTGACGCTGGGCGAAAAGAGCGCGGTCGACGTGCGCACCGTGCCGCTGACGCCGCTGCGCGACCTGCGCGAGATCCGCGGCAGCTACGACGAGCTGACCGCGCGGAGCTTTTACGAGCACACGACCTACCGCAGCGACTACCTGCACCTGATCCTCACGGACGAGCAGGACGTGTTCGACGCCGTGGGGCGGCTGCGGGCGATCTATCCGTACCTGATGACGCTCGACTACGACAACGCCCGCACGCGCGCCGCCGGGGCGGTGGCAGCGCCGGCAGCCATGGAGCAGCGCACGCCGCTGGAGCTGTTCGAAGCGCTCTACTTACAGCAAAACAACCAGCCCATGAGCGACGAGCAGCGCGCGTTCGCGGCGCAGCTCATGGAGGAGATTCAGGAGGCGCAGCCATGAGACCGCTGAACCTGACCATGTCCGCCTTCGGCCCGTACGCCGGGCAAACGACCGTGGACTTTTCCGTGCTCGGCACGTCCGGGCTCTACCTCATCACCGGCGACACGGGCGCCGGCAAGACGACGATCTTTGACGCGATCACCTACGCGCTCTATGGCGAGGCGAGCGGCGAGAGCCGCGAGAGCTCCATGCTGCGCAGCAAATACGCAGCGCCCGAAACGCCGACGTTCGTGGAGCTCACCTTCTTAAACGGCGGCAAGACCTACACCGTGCGCCGCAATCCCGAATACACGCGCCCGAAAACGCGCGGCACGGGCACGACCGTGCAGAAGGCAGACGCCGAGCTGACGATGCCGGACGGCCGCATCATCACCAAGGCGCGCGACGTGACCGCCGCCGTGACGGACATCGTCGGCGTCGACCGGGAGCAGTTTGCCCGCATCGCCATGATCGCGCAGGGGGAATTTCGCAAGCTGCTGCTCGCCCAGACGGACGAGCGCAAGGCCATCTTCCGCCAGATCTTCCACACGGGGCAGTATCAGGCGCTGCAAAACCGGCTCAAGGAGGAAGCCGCCGCGCTCGACCGGCAGTGCGGCGAGCTGGAGGCCGGGCTGCGTCAGGCGGCCGGGAGCATCCGCTGCGACGCGCCGGAGACACTGCCGGACGCGCTGGACACCGACGCGCTGCTCGCGGCGCTGGACACGCTGCTGCGCGCCGACGAAGCCGCGCTGACGCAGGCGCAGGCGGAGCACGCGCAGACGGAGACACAGCGCGAGCAGGTGCTCTCCGACCTCGGCAAGGCGGAGGCACTTGAGGCCGCGCGCGGGAAACTCGCCGAAGCGGAGAGCGCGTGGACGGAGGCACAGGCGGAAATGAAGGCGGCACAGGCGGCGCTGGACACCGCTACGGCCTCGCAGCCGGAGATCCGGAGCCGGCGGCAGGACATCACGCGGCTGGAGGACGCGCTGCGGCGGTACGAACAGCTCGACACACTGCGCGCGCAGGCGGAGGCGGAGCGCAAACGGCTGGCGCAAAAGCGAAGCGACCTCGACGCGGCGCGCGCCCGGACGGACGCGGCCGCGAAGGCACTGGAGACCGCGCGCGGGAAACTGAGCGGGCAGCCGAAGCTGGCCGTGGCCGCCGCGCAGGCCGGGCACGCGCAGGACGCGGCCGCGCAGCGGCTGCGCGCGACGTCGAAGCGCTCGCAGCGCAGCACACGGCGCAGCAGCAGGCACTCTCGGCGCTGCAGGCGCTGGAGGCCGGCCTGCCGGCGCAGGAGGAAGCGCTCCGGCGGCAGCAGGCAGACATACAGGAACGCGCGCAGGAGCTGTCCGCACGTGCGGCGCGATGCGCGGAGCTGGACGCGGAGGCCGAACGCCGCGCACAGGAGCTGCCGCACGAAAACCGCGCGGCAGCGCAGCGCGCGCTCGTCGAGACACGCACGCAGTGCGAGGCGCTGCAGCAGGCGCTGGACACGGCGCGCGAACGCAGCAGCGCGGCACAGTCCGTGCTCGCCGCGCTGACCGGAAAGCGCGACGCGCTGCGCGCACAGATCCAGGCCGCGCCGCCGGCGGACATCGCCGCCCTGCGCACGCGGCGGGATGCGCTGACCGTGCGCGCCGAGCAGCTGCAAAGGCAGATCAGCACCTGTGATGCGCGCCTGGAGCAAAACCGCGCGGCCCGCACCGCCATCGACACGCGGCGGCAGCAGCACGCCGCCGTGCGCGCGCGCTGGCAATGGGTGCACGCGCTGGCCGCGACGGCCAACGGCGCCGTGCCCGGCAAGGAAAAGATCATGCTCGAGACCTACATCCAGACCGCGTACTTCGACCGCATCCTTGGCCGCGCGAACACGCGCCTGCTCATCATGTCCGGCGGGCAGTACGAGCTGCGCCGCTGCGCCCGCGCGGGCGACAACCGCAGCCAGACCGGGCTGGAGCTGGAGGTCATCGACCACTACAACGGCACGGCGCGCAGCGTCAAGACGCTCTCCGGCGGCGAGACGTTCGCCGCCTCCCTGTCGCTGGCGCTCGGCCTGTCCGACGAGGTGCAGGCAACCGCCGGCGGCGTGCAGCTCGAGGCCATGTTCGTCGACGAGGGCTTCGGCTCGCTCGACAGCGAGGCGCTGCAGCAGGCGCTCGCCGCGCTCGTGGGCGTGTCGGGCGGCAGCCGCATCGTGGGCATCATCTCCCACGTGGCGGAGCTCAAGGACCGCATCGACCGGCAGATCATCGTGACGAAAGACCGCAGCGGCGGCAGCCGCGTGCAGGTTCAGGCATAAAGCAAAAAAGCCCCGGCAGCCGAAGCTGCCGGGGCTATTCTCTGAAGCAGTATCACTCCACGACGAACAGCAGATACCACTGCCCGTCGACCTGGACGAACTCGAAATAAAAGTCGTTGTCCTGCCCGTTTTGATACGTCACGTCGCAGGCGACGATGACATTGTCGTCGATGCGCACACCGAGCTCGCGCTGGAGCTCGCGCACGTCGCTGGCGTCGAGACTGTCGTCGTCATAGACGTAATAATCATCGATGGCCTTGCCGTAGTCATAATACCAGTCGTCGAGCTGGATGAGGGCGGCCTCGCGGCCGGCGGCGGTATCGTCGTCCTGCATGTAGGTGATAACCTCCGGCAGGAAGAGATCGAGCATGGCATCGGTGTCATCGGCCTTGAAATACGTGAAGTAGCGCTCGAGGAGCCGGTCCACCTCCGCGCCGCCGGCCGTGCTGGGCTTGCCCGCCTGACGGGCAGCGAAAATGCCGGCCAAGACCGCCACGATCACGACCAGTGCAGCAAAGCCGCACAGCAGACCGATGAGCAGCTTCTTCGGCTTGTGCTTCGGGCCGATCTCCGGCGAGGAGACTGTGCCGCCGGGCGCAGGCGCATACCAGTCGCCCTGGCCCTGGGGCGCTTCGGGCGCGGGCATGCCGCAGACGGTGCAAAAACGCGCGCCGGGTGCGAGCCGGCTGCCGCAGCGCGGGCAGATGCCCGGGCCGAACGGAGCTGCCGCGCCGGTATGGGGCGCGCCTGCCGCGCCCTGCTGCGGCGGGACGGACTGCGCCGGGCCGGCGGAAGCGGATCGCGTTGTGTCGGACGGAGCAGACAGTTCCGGCGCGGGCGCGCCGCAGTTGGTGCAAAAACGCACGCCGTCATCGAGCGGCGCGCCGCATTTCGTGCAGGTGCGCGGGGCGGCGGGCTGCGCGGACGCAGTGGGTTCGGCCGGCTGGGATGCCGGCGGATACGGCGCTTTCGGGGCGACGGGCTGCTCGGGCAGCATGGCGCCGCAGGCGCGGCAGATCACGGCGCTGTCAGACAGCTGCGCGCCGCATTTCGGGCAGAGCATGGCAAGACCTCGTTTCTGTTTCGGATTTTTTCTCATTGTAACATCCGGCTTTCGATTTTACAATCCATTCTTTGCGTGTTATACTCACATTATCTTCTATTCTGATTTTTTCCGGAGGCAACAGATTCATGAACATCACTGCCATCATCTATGACGCCGACGCGCGCCGCACGGCCTACATCCTCGGCACGGTCATCGGCAACTGCAAGCTCTTCCCCGCCGAGCGCGCCCCGCGCGACTGGAGCGGGTACGCAAACGTCATCACCGTCACCGCGGGCGAGGACGGCCCGGTCGTGACCGCCGGGCTGCAAAAGCGCGTGACCTTCCGTCCGAAGGGCGAGGACGAGACCGTCGCCGCGGCCGAACTGATCGGCAAAGCCTTCTGCCCGCCGGAAGCCCCGATGCCGGCGGATGCGCTCAAGGCGCGCATCGACGCCTTTCTGGAGGCGCACAACACGCTCGCGCTGGCGACCGGCTGCGGCAAGTGGGTAAGGTGCACACCGCTGGAATACCTGCGCGTGGACGGCAGGCTCTACATCCTCACCGAGGGTGGGCTGAAGTTCAAGGGCATCTGGTGGAACGGGGCGATCTCCGCCGCCGTGTTTGACAGCTACGCGGGCATGGCGTCGCTCGCCGGGCTGCAGATGACGGGCACGGCCGTATACATCGACCCGCTGAGCGACGAATACCGCAGCGTAATCGAGGCACGCGGCGTGCAGCTGCAGCAGCTGCAGCAGATGCCCGCGATGCTGCACGCGGTGCGGCTGGACATCACGCGCTATGAGCTGCTCGACGGCGCGCTGCGCGCCGATGGCTACGCCGCGCGGCAGGTGCTCGATCTGGGCTGACGTATTCTATTTTTCCAACTGTGCCATACTATGGTTAGGGAGCTCCCGCTCCGAAACCGGACACAGAGGAAGGTGAAACCTTTGCACAAAGCAGGCACGCAGCCGGCCATCCCGGTCGGGCTGGGTATGGCGCTGGTGCACAACCAGCAGGCGCTGGCAAAGTTTTCGGCGCTCACGGACGAGGAAAAGCGCGCGTTCATCGCGGGCGTGCACGGCATCGACTCGCGGCAGGAGATGCGCGCGTATGTCGGCCGGTTCGCAGAAAGCTGAAGATACCCCCGCTGCAAAAATGCAGCGGGGGTATCTTCATGTCTCGAAGAGGATGAGCGTGCAGAGCGTGTCGCCGCTGTAGACGCACACGAAGGGGTTTCCGTCCGACAGGCGATATTTGAGCGTGACGGCATCTACGTCCTTGACCGCCTTCGGATAGACCATGCGGATGCCCGTGAACGCATCGCGCGGCACGGTGTCCGGCAGGGCCTCGAGCGCAAAGTCGAGATACTTCGTGTTATGTACATGGCCGTTGAAGTCAATGTCGCTGCGGCGCAGGGGCAGCGTTTTCTCCCCATCGAAGGCGGCGGGGGCACGCAGGCGCGGCGCGGCGGACGCGAACACGCCGCGCGCCTCCGGCAGATAGGACCGGAAGCGCTGCTGGTCGATGCGGATGATCTTCTGCGCGCGCAGGTCGAACAAAACGAGCCGCGACTCGGCGCACACGAGCTCCGTGCCGCTCTCGTCCGCGAGCGTATAGTCGCGGAAGATGCGCCCGGTGGGCACGCTGTCGCGCACCCAGGTCGTGACGCGCAGGGGCGCCTTGCTGTCCGGCCGGCGCACGATCCGGACGCGCCAGTCGGTCAGCACCCAGGTGATGCCGTTGCGGCTTTCCTCAATGATGTCGTCGCCCGAGCTGTCGGAGTGGCGGCTGGCCGTGTTTTCAAAAATGCGCAGGATCGCTTCATACCCCAGCTTGCCGCTGGGGTCGAAATCGGCGACGCCCGGCTGATATATCTCCGAAAAAAACATAATGATCGCTCCGTAATCGTAAAATTGTGTGCCTTCAGGCGCCCGGCAGGCAGCCGTTTGCGAACATCCAGCTATAGGCCAGCGCCCAGGAACCGAAGAGGTCCGTCTCGTGCAGGGCGCGCACCTGCGCGCGCGTATACCACGCCGACTCGATCTCCTCCATGGGGTCGGCGCTCGGGCGGAACGTCCCCTCCGCCGTGCCGAAAACGCAGACCGTGCGCTCGTCGCCGATGCCGACCGTGCACGCCGCCGGCGGCAGCACGTGCGTGATGGCCGTCAGGCGCAGGCCGGTCTCCTCGCGCAGCTCGCGGCGGGCCGCCTGCTCGGGCGTCTCCCCCGGCTCGATGAGGCCGCCGGGCAGGCCGTAGATGCGCTGGCCGAGCTCCATGCGAAACTCGTGGTTGAGCGCCATGTGCTCGCGCTTTGCGTCTGTGAGCACCATGACGACGGCGTCCGTGCGGTGCTGCTGCAGATGCGCGAGCGAGTCGATGTTCCGGTCACGGCTGACCATCTCATAGGTGCGCGGGCAGCCGGTGCGGTCGATATAGTGCAGGTCGTAGCGGTGCAGGAACGCGCCGCCGTCCTTCTTTTCAATGTCAACGAATTGCAATGCGGGTCGCCTCTCTGGTCATGATAGCTTAGGATACCACGTTTTGCGCCGGGGTACAACCGGAAATGATAATAGATCAGCCGCTGTCCTTTGACAGCGGCTGATCTGTTGGGGGAAGAAAGAAAGGGAGGATGCGGGGCAGGCCGACCGGCCGCGCCCAGTATGAGGATACCACACCTTTCTTAAAAAATCATGAGTGTCAGCCGGTCTCCGGCAGCGGCAGAATGCCGTGCGCGAGCTTGAGCTGCAGCACGCGCAGCACGCTCGCATCGAGCGCATCGGCCGTGAGCGTGCCGTCTGCGAGCGCCTGCTCCACGGCCGCGACCGCACCGGGCACGTCGCTGATCTCGAGCAGCATGTCGTTGCCGGCGGCGAGGGCGCGCACGGCCTTCTCCCCGTCGGTATACTGCGCGAGGGCCTGCATCTGCAGCCCGTCCGTGACGATGACGCCGCGGAAACCGAGGTCATAGCGCAGCAGGTTCGTGACGAGCTTGTGCGAGAGGGACGCGGGCGCATCATCCATCGTCGGCACGGTCAGGTGGCCGACCATGACCATGTCCGCCCCGGCGGCGATGCCGGAAACGAAGGGCTTGAGGTCCTCCTGCCGCAGCTGCGGGAGCGTCTTATCGACCGTGGCGGCGCCGTTGTGCGAGTCCGTGGCCGTACTGCCATGGCCGGGGAAATGCTTCAGACAGCAGATGACCCCGGCGTCACGAAAGCCGTGCACGGCGGCGGAGACGAGCGTGGCCGCCTCGTCATAATCATCGCTGTAGGCGCGGTCGCCGATGGCGTTGCTGCGCTTGTTCGTCCAGACATCGGCCACGGGCGCAAAGTCGGTGTTGAAGCCGTAGGCCGCGATGTCGTGCGCGAGGGTCTGGGCATTGTCATACGCGCCCTGCGTGCCGAGACTGCGGTAGCTGTACATGCTGTTTAATTTCGTCGTGCCGACGGTGTTCATCAGGCGCGCGACGCGGCCGCCCTCCTCGTCAACGGTGACGAGCGGGGCCGCGGCGCAGGCAGATGAGAGCGCGGACGTGAGCGCCCGGAGCTGCTCGCCGGAGGTCATGTTGCCCGCCGAGAGCAGAAAGCCGCCGACCGGATAGTCGCGCAGCGCGGCGGCGAGGTCATCCGTCATGGCCGTAACGGCGCCGCCGTCCGTGAGCGTCTCGGGGTGCACGATGAGCAGCTGGCAGATCTTCTCGCGCGTGCTCATGCCGTCGAGCAGCGTCTGCGCTGCATCCTTCTGGACGGCAGCGGATGTGCGGGGCGTGGGCTCGGGCTGCGCGGCGGTCTGCCCGCGGCGGACACACACGACCACGAGCAGCACCGCCAGCGCCGCGAGCACGAACAGGTAAATGGCCGCGCGCCAGTTTCGCCTTAAAATTTTCCAAAATGCATTCCATCTCATGTCTCCAGTTTACCGCAGCGGCGGTGAAAACGCAACCACATCCCATCGACGCGGCGGACTTGTTTCGTTCACAATTTCGTGCTATAATAATGGTCAAAATTTCGGGGGCGCGTGCTCCCAGACAGGAAGTGCTTTCTTTTATGACAAAAATTGATATTTTCTCCGGTTTTCTCGGCGCCGGCAAGACCACGCTCATCAAAAAACTGATTGCCGAGGCCTACACGGGCGAAAAGATCGTGCTGATCGAAAACGAGTTCGGCGAGATCGCCATCGACGGCGGCTTCCTCAAGGACTCCGGCGTGCAGATCAACGAGATGAACTCCGGCTGCATCTGCTGCAGCCTCGTGGGCGACTTTGCCGACGCGCTGCAGAAGGTGCTCACCCAGTTTCACCCCGACCGCATCCTCATTGAGCCCTCGGGCGTCGGCAAGCTGAGCGACGTCATCCGCGCCGTGCAGGGCGTGCAGTCCGACGAGCTGGTGCTCAACGGCTTCACGACCGTGGTCGACGCGAACAAGTGCAGGATGTACATGAAGAACTTCGGCGAGTTTTTCAACAACCAGGTCGAGAACGCGAGCGCCATCATCCTCTCGCGCACCGAGGGCATCCGTCCCGAGAAGCTCGACGCCGCCGTGGCGCTGCTGCGCGAGAAGAACCCGACCGCCACGATCGTGACCACGCCGTGGACGGAGCTGGACGGCAAGCAGATCCTCGAGACGATGGAGCGGCGCGACACGCTGTCCGCCGAGCTCGAGCACCTCAAGGCCGAGGCCGCCGAGGAGGACGACGAGGACGAGCACGAGCACCATCACCACCATCACGATGATGACGAGCATGAATGCTGCTGCGGCCATCACCATCACCATGACGGCGATGATGACGATGACCACGAGCACGAGCATCATCATGACCACGACGAGCATGACCACGAGCATGACGAGCATGACCATGACCACTGCTGCGGCCATCACCACCATCACCACCACGCGGACGAGGTGTTCACGAGCTGGGGCACCGAGACGCCGCGCAAATACACCGACGACGAGATCCGCACCGCGCTCGACGAGCTCATCAACGAGCACCGCTACGGCGTCGTGCTGCGCGCCAAGGGCATCGTGCCTGCGACCGACGGCGGCTGGATCCACTTTGACTACGTGCCCGGCGAATCCGACGTCCGCCGCGGCAGCGCACAGGTCACCGGCCGCGTGTGCGTGATCGGGTCGCACCTGGCCGAGGATGCACTGAAGGAGCTGTTCCACATTGGCTGACACGAAACAGCAGGCGCCGGATCTGCCGGTATACCTGTTCACCGGCTTTCTGGAGGCCGGCAAGACGAAATTCATCCAGGAGACGCTCGAGGACAACCGCTTCCACAAGGGCGAGCGCACGCTGCTGCTGCTGTGTGAAGAGGGCGAGGAAGTCTACGAGCCGGACAAGTTCTGCGCCGGGAACGTCTTTGTGCGCAACATCGACGAGGAGTCCGACCTCACGGTCGAGCACCTGAAGGCGCTGCAGGACGAGATCCAGCCCGAGCGCGTGCTCGTGGAGTACAACGGCATGTGGATGCTCGACTCACTCTACGGCAACCTGCCGGAGGGCTGGGCGGTCGCGCAGGAATTCCTGTTTTGCGATGCGACGTCGTTTTTGAGCTACAACGCGAATATGCGCCAGCTCACGGTGGACAAGCTCAAGAGCGCCGAGCTCGTCGTGCTCAACCGCTACAACGACAGCATGGACCGCATGGAGATGCACCGCGTCATCCGCGCCATCTCCCGCCGGTGCGACATCGCGTATGAATACACCGACGGCAAGGTCGTGTACGACGACATTGAAGATCCGCTGCCGTTCGACCTTGACGCCCCGGTCGTCGAGATCGAGGACCGCGACTTCGCCATCTGGTACCGCGACATGTCCGAAGAGCCGAAGAAGTACGACGGCAAGACCATTGAGGTCAAGTGCCGCTGCCTTGTGCGCAAGAACGTGCCGAAGGGCTGCTTCATCGCCGGGCGGCACATCATGACCTGCTGTGTGCAGGACATTCAGTTCGCGGGCATCATCTGTGTGTGGGACCGCGCCGACGAGATCCGCAACGACGAGTGGGCCATCATCACGGCCCGGCTGGACTACAAGTTCCACCGCGCCTATGGCCGCAAGGGCCCCGTGTTCACGGTGCAGTCCGTGCAGGAGGTCGAAAAACCGGAGGAACCGGTGGCCACGTTCTATTAAACCGCGAAGAAGCCTCGCAGCGTTTGCCGCCCGCAGGCGGCAAAGAAAATGCAATCATTTTTTCCGGCGGCATGTACGGCGGAAAAAATACTTTTCAGGCTGCAAGTGTGGAATTTGTGCGCCATCGGCGCGCAAATTATGCGCGCAGCAGACTGTAAACCTTTTGTCGGAAACCCCGAATGGGGTTTTCGACAAGTGAAAAAAATCAGCCGCCCGGTGGGCGGCTGATTTTTCTTTTCCGAAATTCAGTTCTCGCGGTCCTCGGCCGTGGACAGCAGGACGCGGTCGTTATCAAAGACCTCGCCCGCCTTGGCGGCGAAGGCGTCGAGCAGGCCCTGCACGGTCATGTCCGCGCGCTCCGGGCCGGAGACATCGAGCACGATGCGGCCGGCGTCCATCATGAGCGTGCGCGTGCCGAGCTCGAGCGCCTGGTGCATATTGTGCGTGATCATGAGGCAGGAGATGCTGCGCTCCGACACGACGCTGCGCGTGAGCGCGAGCACCTTATCGGCCGTGACGGGGTCGAGCGCGGCGGTGTGCTCGTCGAGCAGCAGCAGCTCGGGCGTGACCATGGTGGCCATGAGCAGCGTCAGCGCCTGGCGCTGGCCGCCGGAGAGCAGGCCGACGGGCGTGTTCATGCGGTCCTCCAGCCCCATGTCGAGCTGGGCGAGCGCGTCACGGAAAAAGTCGCGGTCGCGGCGTGTCACGCGGCGGAAGGACTTATGCTTTTCCGGCGAGCGGAGATAGGCCACGGCGAGGTTTTCCTCAATGGTCATGTGCGGCGCGGTGCCCTTGAGCGGATCCTGGAACAGGTGGCCGATGCGGCGGCTGCGCTTGTGCGACGGCAGGAACGTGATGTCCCGCCCGTCGAGCGTGATCGTGCCGGCGTCGACGTAAAACACACCGGCGATGGCATTGAAGAGCGTGCTCTTGCCGGCGCCGTTCGAGCCGACGATGGTGGCAAACTCCCCGTCGGCCAGCCGGAGCGAGAGGTCGGACAGGGCGCGCTTCTCGTTGACGGTGCCGGCGTTGAACGTCTTGGAAATATGGGAAACTTCAAGCATCGGTCTCGTCCCCCTTTCCGGACAGGGCGCGCAGCTTGCGGGCGTTGGACTTGATCTTCGCCAGATGGACGTAGTCCTTCATGTTCGGCGCGGCGATGGCGACGGCCACGATGACGGCGGACACGAGCTTGAAATACTCGGCCGAGATGTTCAGCCGCAGCGCCAGCGCGATGATGAAGCGGTAGACGATGCTGCCGAGCACGACGCAGACGACGCGCTTGCCCACGCTGCCGCGGCGGCCGGCAAAGACCTCGCCGATGATGAGGCTCGCCAGCGCGATCGTGACCATGCCGGTGCCGAGGTTGATGTCGCAAAACTTGTTGTATTCCCCGATCAGGCAGCCGGACAGCGCCGTGAGGGCGTTGGCCAGGCACAGGCCGATCGTGATGGTGGCTTTCGGATTGATGGAGGAAGCGCTGACCATATCCAGACTGTCGCCCGTGGCGCGGATGGACAGGCCGAGGGATGTGCCAAAAAAGCGGATGAGCACGAGCACGATGACCGCCGCGATGAGCGCAAGCAGGATCAGCCGGCTCCACTGCCCGCCGACAAGGCCCTTGAAGAGCGAAAACACCGTGTCGACCCCGGTGATGGACACATTGGACGAAAAGCCCATGACCGCGAGGTTGATCGTGTAGAGGCCGGTGTTCGAGATGATGCCGGCGAGGATGCTCTCAACACCGAGGCGCGTCTGCAAAAAGGCCGTAACGTAGCCCGAGAGCATGCCCGCCGCCATGGCCGCGAACAGCGCGAGGATCGGGTGGCCGGCGATGGTGAGCATGGCGCCCACGGCGCAGCCGAGCGTGAAGCACCCGTCCGTGGACAGGTCGGCGATATTCAGGATGGAAAAGCTGATGAACAGCGCCAGCGCGACGAGGCCGTAAATGAGGCCGACCTCGAGCGCCGTCTGCAAAACGGTCAGCATGGAACTCCCTCCTTCGGGATGTCAGATATCAGTCAAAATTCTGCTGCGTGGTCGTCTCGAGCACGGAGCTGCACTTGCCGTCAAACGCCTGCTTGACAGCCGCGAGGTCGTAGCCGAGGGCGGCGCAGCTTTCGGTGTTGATCATGGCGATGCCGTTATCGAACGTGGTCACGGGCAGCGTGGCGGGGTCTTTGCCGTCAACGAGCACCTGCACGACCATGTCGGCCGTGATCGTGCCGAGCTTGGTGTAATCCACACCGTAGCCGACGAACGCGCCGTTGAGGGCGAAGGAGTCCGCGCCGCAGTACTGCGGGATCTTGGCATTGAGGAACTTCTCGTAGATGGCGAGCTCGGCGGTCATGATGGTGTTGTCGGTCGGGGTGAAGACGGCGTCGACCTTCTCGGCGATGAGCGCATCGACGGCGGAGGTGACTTCATCGGTGGTAGTGCCGGTCTTTTCCACGCAGCGGATGCCCTTGCCCTCGAGGTAGGCCTTCGCGTCCTCGATCGGCTGCTTGGAGGAATCCTCGCTCTTGGAGTAGAGCAGGCCAACGGTCTTGGTGTCCGGGTTCTGGGCGAGCATCAGGTCGAGCAGGCCCTTGGTGTTGAGCGCGTCGCTCGTGCCAGTGATGCGGCCGCCGGGCGCGTCGAGCGAATCAACAATGCCGGCGCCGACGGGGTCAGACACGGCGGAGAAAACGATGGGGATCTCGGTGTCCTCGGTAGCGGACTGCATGATCTTCACGGCCGGCGTTGCGATCGGGACGATGAGATCCACGCCCTTGCTGACGAGCTCGGCGCCGATCTGGTTAAGCGTCGTGCCGTCGGCCTGGCCGTTGTAGAGCGTGTAGTCGAACTTCACGCCCAGCTCCGTGGCCTTCGCGTCGAGCTCGGCCTCGATGGCCGCCTCGATCTGGTTGAGGGACGCATCGTCCACAAACTGCACGATGCCGACCTTATAGGTCTTGCCATCGGCCTTGGTGTCCTCGGTCTTGCTGCCGCAGGCGGACAGGCCCATGAGCGCGGTGACGGCGAGCACGCCGCCGACGATCTTCTGGAAAGTCTGATTCATAGTATATTCTCCTTCTATATTGAAAGCGGTTGGTTTTGAACTGTTCGGATACGGTCTGACGCGGCAAAAATTCTCCGGCCGCCACGCCATCGTCTGGTTTTGCGGGTCATCTGCATCCCTCCTGCGGTAATTTGAGCAATAAAAAAAGCCTCGTCCACGAAACGGTTCCATCCGTTTCATGGGACAAGACTGTAACTCCTGCGGTGCCACCCATGTTGGCGCTCATGCGCCCACTTTGCACGTACGATCATACGCTCCGCCGGATAACGGCCGCGGCCACCGTCGCCCCTCATGCTGCTGCAATCGGTTTGCCCTCACGAGTCCATTCGCCACCCGTCCGCTGCAGCGCTTCCACCGTCCGCTGCTCTCTGAAAGCTTCGTGAATGGGTACTCCTCTCGGTCATCGGTTTCTCGATGGTGTTACTCTACCACTTCCCGCGCCGGATTGCAAGCCCCATTTTCACGAATCTGCACCCGTTTTTCGGGAAATCTTTTGCGCATTGCGCACAAACGTCCCTGACCGGCGGTCAGGGACGTTTGCGTGTGTCAAACTCTGCGAGGCTGTTGGGGCTGTCAGCTGCCGCAGCGTTAATTTCCGGTGTAGACGAAAGCGTTCGGCAGCGTGCGCCCGGCGGTGAGCGCGGGGTTGGAGCTGCGCATGATGTACTTGCCCTTGTACCAGATCATGGCGCTGGTGCCGCCGTCGAGGTTCATGGCCTGCATGCAGTCGTGCTTGGTCATGATGGCCGCGCAGTCCGGCACGCTGATGCCGACCGACGTCGTGAGCCGGCCCTCAACGAGCAGGGCGATGATCTCGCCGTACTTCGACTGGCCGAGGCAGGCGCGCGGCTGCAGGTCGGAGAAGCCGCTGCGGGCGTTGACGACCGTCTCCCCGTCGATGATCATGGCGGGCGAGAACTCGACCGCGTCCGTCGTGTCGGGCGAGACCGAGGAATCGCTGTCGCGGATGTAGATGCGGTTGTCCTTATGCAGCTCGAGACGCTTGTAGCCATAGCCCATATGGCTGCCGTAGGACTTGCCGTTGCACATGGCGTAGCCCGCGAGGGTACCGCCGTTGCCGGTGCCGCCCGGGTCGATGAAGCCCGAGCCGGTCATGCCGATGACGCCGCCGTGGGCCTCGGCGATCTTGCCGCAGACCTGGCCGACGCTGCCGAGCGTGGACGCGGCCTGCAGACTCAGGCGCGACGGGTCTTTCATAATAACGAGCACGCCGCGGTAAGTGCTGCCTTTCACGCGCGCGATGAGGATCTTGTTGCGCGCGTCGATCGCAAGCACCTGCTCGCCCTGTATGGTGCGGATGCTGGTGCCGTCAGCCGTGAGGGCGGACTTGTCGATGTTGATGCGGCTCCAGCCGGCGGCGAGGGCGTCGGGATGCTCCTTGACATACGCCTGCATGCTCGGCACATTGACCTCCCAGAAGAGGTTGTAAAACGTGATCTCTTCCTTGCTCATGCCCTTGGTGTCGGTGAGCGTCGGGTTGCGGGACTCGGACTCGCCTTCGTCCCACTCGCTGTTGATGCCGATCTGCGCCTCCCTGGCGGCCTCCATTTCGGCGAGAACCTTGTCAATGACGCTGCGTGGGATGAACGCCGTGGCCAGCCACTGGTGGCTGAGCGTGTTCATGGCCGTCTGGATATAGGCCGTGCGCCACTTGGCGATGAACGGAATGTCGGAATAGACCGCCGTCAGATACAATCCGGCCAGGATATTTCCCACCCTCTTTGAGAACGCATTTCGAGGATGGGATACCGTGAACCACCTGTTCGTTTA